>ENA-OROD01000614-OROD01000614.1-human-gut-metagenome-genome-assembly--contig:-NODE-614-length-33823-cov-4.203891_pt1 | contig 33823 bp, 31 predicted proteins | sample MGYA00242123_ERZ509038 | MGnify/ENA primary metagenome ERZ509038 (study PRJEB26280, sample SAMEA2338719) | human gut metagenome | biome: human gut; feature: human-associated habitat; material: faeces... | reverse complement strand
GGCATAGACCGAGAGAAGGTTTGTACATACTGTTGGAACGGAAAGGAATGATTGACATGGAAAAATCCAGCTCCGCCGCATACGCGGCAGCCGGCGTAGACATAACCGCCGGTTACAAGGGCGTTAAGCTCATGCGCGCAGACGTTCAGCGCACCTATATCCCGGGCGTGGTTTCCGATATCGGCGGCTTCGGCGGCCTGTTTGCTCCGAACATTTACGGCATGACGGAGCCGATACTCGTATCCGGCACCGATGGCGTGGGTACCAAGCTGCGCATTGCAGAGCTTATGAACAGGCATGATACCATCGGCATAGACTGCGTGGCCATGTGCGTAAACGATGTAATATGCTGCGGCGCAAAGCCACTGTTTTTCCTTGATTACATAGCCATCGGGAAGAACGTGCCCGAAAAGGTTGCGGCAATCGTATCTGGCGTTGCGGAGGGCTGCGTTCAGGCGGGATGCGCCCTGATCGGCGGCGAAACGGCCGAGATGCCGGGCATGTATGCCGGCGGCGAGTACGATATTGCGGGCTTCACGTGCGGCGTGGTCGAGAAGTCGCGCCTGATCGACGGTACGAAGGTGCGTGTGGGCGACGTGTTGGTGGGTATCGCGTCGAGCGGTGTCCATTCGAACGGTTTCAGCCTGGTGCGCAAGGTGGTTGCCGATGCAGGACTGGATCTTCGCAAGGCTTATCCCGAATTGGACGGCCGTGTGTTGGGCGAGGTGCTCCTGACGCCGACCAAAATTTACGTGAAACAGGTGCTCGAAGTGATCCGAGCCTGTAACGTGCACGGCATCAGTCATATCACGGGCGGCGGTTTCGACGAGAACATTCCCCGCATCCTGAGCGAGGGCCAGGGTATCGAGATTCACGAGGGGACGTGGGAGATCCTGCCCGTGTTCCGCCTGTTGGAGAAATACGGCAAGATCGCTCACCGCGAGATGTTCAATATCTTCAACATGGGTATCGGTATGGTGATCGCGGTTTCGCAGGATGAAGCTTCCGAAGTGATCGCCATTTTGGAGAAACAGGGCGAGAAAGCTTCGGTGATCGGCCGGGTGACGGATCGTCCGGGCGTGGAAATCCGATAGGGCGATGAAGACGATCGCAGTATTCGCCAGCGGAAACGGCTCCAACTTCGAAGCATTGGCTGCGGCTTGTGCCGACGGGCGCATTGCGGCTCGCATTGCCCTCATGGTCTGCGACAAGCCGGGGGCTTTCGTGAACGAGCGGGCTGCCCGTTACGGTATTCCGACCTTTACGTTCAACCCCAAAGAGTACCCTTCGAAAGCCGACTACGAACGGGAGATCGTCCGCAGGCTTCGGGCCGAAAGGGTCGAGCTGATCTGTCTGGCGGGGTATATGCGCATCCTTTCCGATGTGGTGCTGGAGGCGTACCGCGACCGGATTGTCAATATTCATCCCTCGCTGTTGCCTGCGTTCAAGGGGGCGCATGCCATTGCCGATGCCTTTGCTTACGGCGTCAAGGTCTTCGGTGTGACGATCCACTATGTGAACGGAGAGCTCGACGGGGGCCGGATCATCGCCCAGCGGGCTTTCGAGTATCTGGGGAGCGATCCAGAAGAGCTGGAAGCCCGGGTGCATGCCGTCGAACATCCGCTGTATGTGGAAACGGTGGCAAAGCTGGTTGCGGAGCAATAGGATCGCGGGAACGTCGCGGTTTAGTGCGGATTCGGACCTGGAAACACATCGTCGGACACCGTGAATAACGGCGACCGCGAGTCGAAAACGATAAAACTACGTATATATTAACGCGATCATATCCTTTAGTGTACCTCTTTGGAAATGCAGCGACCCTTTCCCTTTCGAGAAAGGATTAGGGGAAGGCGGAGTGGTAAATGCGGTCATTGGACCGCGAATAAGCGACTCTCGGATTCGATGTTGCGATCGTCGGAAATGGTATATTGAAAGATATGATTGCCTATATAAATTAGCAATATGAGAGCATTAATCAGTGTGAGCGATAAGACCGGCGTGGTGGAGTTCGCGCGCGGACTTCGAGAGCTCGGCTGGCAGGTGATCGCCACCGGCGGTACGATGAAACTGTTGGCTGAAAGCGGCGTGGAGGTGATCAACATCAGCGATGTGACGGGGTTCCCGGAGATCTGCGACGGACGTGTCAAGACGCTCCATCCCAAGGTGCACGGCGGCCTGCTGGCTCGCCGCGACGATCCGAACCACCTGAAAGCGTTGCGGGAGAACGGCATCGAGTTCATCGACATGGTGTGCGTGAATCTCTATCCCTTCCGTCAGACGATCGCCCGCGAAGGGGTGACGATGGACGAGGCGATCGAGAATATCGACATCGGCGGACCTTCGATGTTGCGCAGTGCGGCCAAGAACTACAAGGACGTGACCGTAGTGTGCGACCCGGCGGATTATGACACGATCCTTGCGGAGATTAGGGGATACGGCAATACGACTCCCCGATTGCGGTTGCAGCTCTCGGCCAAGGCATATACCCATACCGCCGAGTACGATGCGATGATCGCTACGTACATGCGTGAAAAAGCGGGGCTCGACGAGAAGTTGTTCCTGGAGTTCGATCTGGTTCAGCCGCTCCGCTACGGCGAGAATCCGCACCAGCAGGCCAAGTTCTACCGCAGCGGCGAACGGGTGCCCTATTCGCTGGCCTATGCCCGGCAGCTCAATGGCAAGGAGATGTCCTACAATAACATACAGGATGCCAACGCAGCCCTTGCGATCGTGCGGGAGTTCGATGAGCCGTTCTGCGTGGGACTCAAACATATGAATCCCTGCGGTGCTGCGGTGGGGCGGGATGCGGCGGATGCCTGGACGAAGGCTTACGAGGCCGACAAAGTGTCGATTTTCGGCGGTATCGTCGCCCTGAACCGACCTGTGACCCGTGAGGCGGCCGAATTGATGAAGCCGATTTTTCTGGAGATCATCATGGCCCCTTCGTTTACGCCCGAAGCCCTCGAAGTGCTCTCGACGAAGAAGAATCTGCGTCTGCTCGAAGTTCCGATGGAGAAGAGCGATGCGAAGCAGCGCCAGTTGGTGAGTGTGACGGGAGGATTGCTGGTGCAGGACCTCGACCTCGAAACACGTCCCGTGACGGCGGATATGTGCGTGACGGAGAAGCGGCCGACGGAAAGGCAGCTCGCCGATCTCGATTTCGGCTGGCGTATTGTCAAGCATGTGAAGTCGAACGCTATCGTAGTGGTGAAGGACGGTCGTACGCTGGGTGTCGGAGCGGGGCAGATGAATCGCATCGGCTCGGCGGAACTCGCGCTCAAGCAGGCCCATGCCCAGGGTGTGACCGAAGGGCTGGTACTGGCTTCGGACGGCTTTTTCCCCTTCGACGACTGCGTGAGCCTGGCGGCTGCGAGCGGCGTCGAGGCGATCGTGCAGCCGGGAGGCAGCGTCCGGGACGAGGATTCGATCCGGAAGGCCAATGAATCGGGTATTCCGATGTTGTTTACCGGGATGCGTCATTTCAAACATTAAACTGCGGATTTCGTGTCCGTCGGTCGGATTATTTTTTATGGACGATTTCCGAGCCGCTCTTTGCGGAAAGTGCGGTCGGGAATAAACGATAGGTTATGAAAGTTTTAGTCGTAGGCGGCGGTGGCCGCGAACATGCCGTCGTCGATGCGTTGTCGCGTTCGCCGCAGGTTTCGAAGATATATTGCGCTCCCGGCAATGCGGGTATCGCTCGTCAGGCCGAGTGTGTGCCGGTCAAGGATACCGATGTCGAGGGATTGCTTTCCCTTGCTCGTGAAAAAGAGATCGACCTCACGGTGGTAGGACCCGAAGCGGCGCTCGTGGCCGGTATCGTCGATCGCTTCCGTGAGGAGGGACTTCGTATTTTCGGCCCGACGAAGGCGGCGGCCCGCATCGAGTCGAGCAAGGAGTTTGCAAAAGATCTGATGGGGCGGTACGGTATTCCGACGGCCGGTTACCGGGCGTTCGACGATTACCGGAAGGCTTCGGAGTACGTTCGTTCGCGCCCTCTGCCCGCCGTCCTGAAATACGATGGTCTGGCTGCGGGAAAGGGTGTCGTTATCGCCCGGACGATGGAGGAGGCCGATGCCGCGTTGCGCGACATGTTGCTGGACGACAAGTTCGGCAAGGGACGTGTGGTCGTGGAGGATTTTCTGACCGGACCCGAATTTTCGTTCATGTGTTTCGTGTCGGGGCGCAAGGTGCTGCCGATGGTGCTGGCGCAGGATCACAAACGGGCGTTCGACGGCGATGAAGGTCCCAATACGGGCGGTATGGGAGCATACTCCCCGCTGCCGTTCATTACTCCGGAAGACGAGGCTTTCGCATTGGAAAAGGTGATGCAGCGCACGGCCGACGCTCTCTGCGACGAGGGATGTCCTTTCACGGGCGTGCTTTACGGCGGTTTGATGAAGACCCCGCAGGGAATCCGCGTGATCGAGTTCAACGCCCGTTTCGGCGATCCCGAAACCGAAGTGGTGCTGCCCCGCCTGAAGAGCGACATTTACGATATTTTCAGCGCCGTAGCCGACGGACGGGATCCGGGCGAGGCCGAGTGGCACGACTTTGCGACTCTGGGGATCGTGCTGGCATCGAAAGGATATCCCGGCTCCTATGAGAAGGGGTATGAAATTACGGGAACGGAGCAGGTGGACGGCGTAGTGTACCACATGGGCACGGCGATAAAAGAGGGGCGGCTCGTTACCTCGGGCGGCCGGGTGATGATCGTCGTCTGTCGGGGTGCCGACCCGGAGCAGGCCAGGTGCCGGGCGCTCGAGGAGGTCCGGAAAATCGGTTGCGAGAATCTTTTCTATCGATCCGATATCGGTATGAAGGCTCTTTCGTTTTTAGTGAAAAAATAGTTATATTTGTCCTTCGAATCCCTGGATGGGACGGATAAAGCAATCTTTAAAATCAAAACAATATATGGTAATCAGCGGAAAAGAATTAGCGGCGGCTTGCAAGGCCAAGATGGCCGAGCAGGTGAAGACATTCCCGGAGAAATACGGCCGGCTGCCCCATTTGGTAGTGGTGCTGGTCGGTGAGGATGCGGGCAGCGTATCCTATGTGACGGGTAAGACGAAGGCTGCCGACGAGGTCGGTATCCTGAATACGACGATTCGCAAGCCGGCGGACATCTCGGAGGAGGAGTTGTTGAAAATTATCGACGACCTCAATGCCGACGATACGGTGGACGGAATTTTGATCCAGCTGCCGCTGCCGAAACATATCGATTCGGATAAGGTGATCGCACGGATTCGTCAGGAGAAGGATGTGGATGGCTTCCACCCCCTCAATGTGGCGGCTCTCTGGCAGAAACAGCCCTGCGTGCTGCCCTGTACGCCGAAGGGTATCATGAAGCTTCTGAAGGATTCGGGCGTGGAGCTGGCCGGACGCAAAGCCGTTGTGATCGGCCGCAGTACGATCGTGGGGCTTCCCGTTGCCAAGCTGTTGCTCGATGAGAATGCTACGGTGACCATTACTCACAGCCGGACGAAGAACCTGGCGGATGTGACACGCGAAGCGGAGATTCTGGTCGTGGCGATCGGCCGTCCGAAGTTCGTTACGGCGGACATGGTGGGCGACGGTGCGGTGGTGATCGACGTGGGTGTCAATCGTGATCCCGAAACGGGGAAATTGTGCGGCGACGTCGATTTCGAGGCTTGCGAGCCGAAGGCTTCGCTGATCACGAAAGTGCCCGGCGGGGTAGGTCCGATGACGATCGCCTGTCTGATCGAGAATACGATCGAGGCATTCCTCAAAAAAGTTGCGAAATAGATTCCGGGTATCTGTGCAATCGTGCCGAATGAGGACGGATTGCCTTGATGCGGATTATATCTCGATATCAGGGGCAGACGCAAGGAAAAACCTTGCGTCTGCTTTTTTATTTGTTTTACAAGGGCCGAACTGCCTGTTTTTTGTGAATACGTGGGAGGGGAGAGGTCCGGGCGGTCGGGTTTCAGAGGATTCGCACCGGCCATAAAAAATAAGGGAGGATTCATTGCGAATCTTCCCTTATTTTGAAGAGCAAGTCCCCGGACTTACTTTTTCATCGTCTTCAGTTTCTCTGTCAGGATCGGAACGACCTTGTGCACGTCGCATACGATACCCACGTCGGCGACGTTGAAGATCGGAGCGAATTTATCCTTGTTCACGGCGATGATGAAGTCCGACTCCTCCATACCGGCCAGGTGCTGGATCGCACCCGAGATACCCATGGCGAAGTAGAGGTCCGGACGAACCGTTTTACCGGTCTGTCCGACCTGTCGCTCGTGTGCGAGAATACCTGCATCGACCATCGCACGCGAAGCCGATACTTCGGCACCGAGCACGTCGGCAAGCTCGCGCAGGGTCTGGAACCCTTCTGCCGTGCCGACACCGCGGCCGCCCGAAACGAGTACTTTGGCTTCCGTAATGTCGATCATATTCTTCTGTTCCTTGACCGTTTCCAGAATCCGTACGCGGAACTTCGATTTGTCGAAATTGATTTTTACGTCCTCGACCTTTCCTTTGCGGGTCGGATCGGCCGCTTTGGCACGCATCACACCGGGGCGTACCGTGGACATCTGGGGACGATGTTCCTTGCAGATGATCGTTGCCATCAGGTTGCCGCCGAAGGCAGGACGCGTCATCAGCAGGTCGCCGTCTTCCGAAATGTCGAGACCGGTACAGTCGGCGGTAAGTCCCGTGCCGATGCGTGCCGAAAGACGCGGACCGAGGTCGCGGCCGATGCTGGTGGCACCGATCAGCAGAATGCTGGGCTTGCGCTCGTGGATTACCTGGGTGATGGCCTGTGCGTAAGGCTCGGTGGTGTACTGGGCGAGTTCGTCGGCTTCGATCGAAAGGACCACGTCGGCTCCGGCTGCGATCAGCTCGTCGGCCTTGTCTTTGACTCCTTTGCCGAGCAGCAGGGCGATTACCTGCTCATGGAGTGCGTCGGCCAGTTCGCGGGCTTTTCCCAGAAGTTCGAGAGCGACGTTCTGAACGACTCCGTCACGCTGTTCGACGAACACGTAAACGTTTTTATATTGAGATTTATCCATCTTGGTAAGTAACTGTGTTTTTTATGAACGTTTTCAGCGGGCTGGACCGAAAGGATTCGGCTTTTGCCGGGTGCAGAAAACGACTGTTGTAAATGAACGATCGGTAATTTACAGCTTCGCAGTTGCCGGGGCCGATCAGATTATGAATTTTTCTTGCAACTTCTCGACGATCAGATCGGCTGCTTCGGCCGGCTCCAGCTCGAAGACCTTACCTGCGGATTTCGCACCCTTCGTGAAGGATTTGAAGACGCGGGTCGGCGAACCGTTGAGGCCGAGTTTCGACTCTTCGACGGAGATGTTGTCGAAACCCCAGACTTCCACCTGCTTGTCGTATGCCTCCACGATGCCGCGTACCGACATATAACGGGGCCGGTTGGCCGAAGAGAGTACGGTTACCACGCACGGGGTTTCCACCTCGAGCAACTGATACCCCTCTTCCGTCCATTTCTTGACGACGAGCCGGTTTCCTCCTTCGTATTTAATGCCTTCGAGGTAGGTCACCTGCGGCAGACCGAGGTGTTCGGCGATCTGCGGGCCTACCTGGGCCGTGTCGCCGTCGATAGCCTGACGACCGGTAATTACCAGGTCGAACTCCAGCATGCGGAGAGCACCGGCGATAGCGTTCGAAGTCGCCAGCGTATCGGCACCGGCGAATTTGCGGTCGCTCAGATGAATCGCACGGTCGGCACCCATTGCGAAGGCTTCGCGCAGGATGTCGTCGGCCTGCGGAGGACCCATCGTGATAACGGTGACGTGTGCGCCGTACTGGTCTTTCAGCTCCAGAGCCATTTCGAGTCCCGCCTTGTCGTCGGGGTTCATGATGCTGGGCACACCGTCGCGGATCAGCGTTCCCGTAACGGGATCGAGGCGGATTTCCGTCGTATCGGGAACCTGTTTTATACAAACTACAATTTTCATTCGAATATCTGTTTTTTATTGTTTTTACCTTATGTGTCCTTGCGAGGGGAGTACGACCGGCTTCGGGGTTTATTCCGGAACCGGATGCACGGTCGCCCGCCGCTATTTCAACAGTGCCGACGAAATCACCATCCGCTGTACTTCGGAAGTACCTTCGTAAATTTCGGTGATCTTGGCATCGCGCATCATGCGCTCAACGGGGTATTCGCGCGTGTAGCCGTATCCGCCGTGGAATTGCACGGCCTTGGTCGTCACTTCCATTGCGGTTTCCGCTGCAAAGAGCTTGGCCCGGGCGGCATCGACCGAGAACGGGAGCTTCTGGTCTTTCTTGAAGGCTGCGGCACGTACCAGCAGGCGGGCAGCTTCGATTTTGGTATCCAGGTCTGCCAGTTGGAACTGGGTGTTCTGGAACTGTCCGATCGTCCGTCCGAACTGTTTGCGCTCCTTGACGTATTTCACGGTTTCATCCATCGCCCCCTGCGCGATGCCGAGGGCTTGCGAAGCGATACCGACACGGCCGCCGTCGAGGGTCTTCATAGCGATGCTGAAGCCCTTGCCGACCTTGCCGAGCAGATTCTCCTTGGGAACGATGCAGTTCTCGAAAATCAACTCGCAGGTCGCTGAACCGCGGATACCCATCTTCTTCTCTTTCTTGCCGATCGAGAACCCGGGGAAGTCGCGCTCGACGATGAATGCCGAGATACCGCGCGTACCCTGCGACTTGTCGGTCATCGCCATCACGATATAAACGTGTGCGTAAGCGGCGTTGGTGATGAAGATTTTGTTGCCGTTCAGGATATAGTGGTCGCCTGCATCGACTGCCGTGGTCTGCTGTGCCGCAGCATCCGTACCGGCGTTGGGCTCCGTGAGGCCGAAAGCGCCGAGCCATTCGCCCGAGCAGAGCTTGGGCAGGTATTTCATTTTCTGTTCTTCGGTACCGTGCTCATAAATTGGAGCGGCGCAGAGCGACGTGTGTGCCGATACGACCACGCCCGTAGTGGCGCATACGCGCGACAGCTCTTCGACGGCCATCGAATAAAGGATGTTGTTGCCGCCTGCACCGCCGTAGTTGACGGGGAAGGGAATACCGAAGATTCCCAGTTTTGCCATTTTCTCTACGGTTTCCACAGGGAAACGCTCCTCTTCGTCGATTTCGGCAGCCAGAGGTTTCACCTCGTTTTCGGCAAATTCGCGGATCATTTGCCGGAACAGCTGCTCGGTTTTGGTCAATTCGAAATTCATTTTATAAGTATGGTTTTTTAATGATTTTAAACAGTCATACCGCCATCTACGCTCAAAACGGCACCATTGACGTAGGCCGCTTCGTCGGATGCGAGGTAGAGATAGGCGGCGGCGATCTCCTCGGGACGACCCAGGCGACCTACGGGAACTTTGGCCCGCATGCCGTCGAGTACGTTCTCGGGCATCTTGGCAACCATTTCGGTTTCGATGAAGCCCGGGGCTACGGCATTGACCGTGATACCCTTACGTCCCAGTTCGCGGGCCATCGTTTTGGTCATACCGATCAGGCCGGCTTTCGTGGCCACGTAGTTGGTCTGGCCGAAGTTGCCGTAAAGCCCTACTACCGACGAGGCATTGACGATGCGTCCGTAGCCGGCTTCGAGCATGTAGTTCAACACGGCCTTGCAGCAGTAGAACGTGCCCGAAAGATTGACGTCGATCACGTTCTGCCACTGTTCGACGGTCATTTTCTTGAGCGTGCTGTCGTTGGTGATGCCGGCATTGTTGATCAGGATGTCGATCTTGCCGAACTTGTCGGCGACGCGCTTGGCCGCAGCGGTTACCGCCTCGAAATCGCTCGTATCGACCTTGTCGAAGGTGATGGCGAGCCCTTCGGCTGCGGCTTTTTTCTCCATTTCCTTACCGCGGGCTTCGTTACGTGCCCATACGACTACCTGTGCGCCTTCGCGTGCGAAACGCAGTGCCGTTGCTTCGCCGATACCGGCCGTGCCGCCCGTGACGATGGCGACTCTGTTCTCAAGTCTTTTCATGGTTATCTCTTTTTAGATGAATTCTTTGTTGTGTTTGAGTTTGGCGGTGCCCGTGATGCACTCTTTGCCGGCAGCATCGAGCAGCAGGCATTTGATCGTACCGATGTGTTTTTCGGTGTTTACGTCGATTACTTCGAATTCGGCCGTATATTTCTCCCCGGCGAAGACGGGTGCACGGAACGACATCTCCTGCGAGAGATAGATGGTGCCCTGTCCCGGGAAGAGCATTCCGAAGACCTTCGAGAATACGGCCGCCGAAAGGAATCCGTGCACGATGGGACGGCCGAATGGGGTTTTGGCTGCGAATTCCGGATCGAGGTGGATCGGGTTTTTGTCGCCCGTGATTTCGGCGAAAGCGATCACGCCTTCCTGCGTATAGGTCACTTCGTGACGGTATTTATCTCCTGTTTTAATCATGGCGGGCCTATTTTTTCATGGGTTTGAGATCCTTGGACACGATCAGGTGCGCTTCGGTAGCGGCCTGAACCTGTTCGACGGTGAATTCGGGATTGATTTCCGTCAGCACGATGCCTTCCGGGGTAATCTCCATGACGCCCATTTCGGTTACGATCATGTTCACGGAGCCTTTGGCCGTCAGCGGCAGCGTACATTTCTTGAGGATTTTGGGTGCGCCTTTGGCCGTGTGCTCCATGGCCAGGATCACCTTGTCGGCACCCGTGAGCAGGTCCATCGCACCGCCCATGCCGGGGGCTTTCTTGCCCGGGATGATCCAGTTGGCCAGGTCGCCTTTTTCATCGACCTGCAAGGCTCCCAGCACCGAAGCGTTCACATGACCGCCGCGGATGATGCCGAACGAGGTGGCGCTGTCGAAGCACGAGGCGCCCTCGAGGGCCGTGACGAATCCGCCTCCGGCATTGATAAATTCGGGGTCTTCCTCGCCCGGTGCGGGGGTCGGGCCCATACCGAGCAGGCCGTTTTCGCTTTGCAGGAAGATTTGAACGCCTTCCGGCAGGTAGTCGGGGACGGCCGTCGGCAGTCCGATACCGAGGTTCACCACGTCGCCGTCTTTGAGTTCCATCGCCACGCGTTTGGCGATGATTTCTCTGATCTGTTCCTTTTCCATAGATTTATGTCGTTTTTGTCTGTTCGTCGTACTGTCTTGAAACGGGGCGGTTCTGGAATCCGGGACCGTTTCCTATTTGCGGTGCATTCTGCGGGCCATCTCCTGAGCGATGAACGACGCCACGTCGTCGGCGTAGGTGTTCATGCCGAAGCCGGCGTCATAGCCCAGCTCTTTGGCCAGTTCGTGCGAAATGCGCGGGCCGCCGCACGCCAGAATCACTTTGTCGCGCAGCCCTTCGGCTTCGAGCATTTCGACCAGCTCCGTGAGGTTCTTGATATGAATGTCCTTCTGGGTCACCGTCTGCGAAACCAGCAGGGCGTCGGCCTTGAGTTCGATCGCTTTGGCGATGAACTCTTCGTTGGTCACCTGGCTGCCCATGTTGAGGGCTTCGAACATCTCGTAGCGCTCCAGTCCGTAGTGGCCTGCGAAGCCTTTCATGTTCATAATGGCGTCGATACCTACCGTATGGGCGTCCGTACCGGTGCTGGCGCCGATCACCACGATCGGGCGGCCGATCTGCTCGCGGATGAAGCTGTCCGTTTCGGCCATGTCCCATTTGGTCGATTCGACTTTCGGGACATGGATATTCGAATAATCGACCGTATGGGTACAACTTCCGTAGCAGTTGAAGAACGTGTAACCGGCCGTCAGCTCCCGGTGGAATACCACCTGCGGGTTCTCGAAGCCCATCTTTTTCATCAACTGTTTGGCCGCTTCGATGGCTTCGTCGCCGGCGGGCACGGGCAGTGTGAAACTCAACTGCGTTTTGCCGTCGTTCATCGTGTCGCCGTAGGGCTTTATCTTTTTCAGGTCGAGGGTCTGGTCGAAATCCCTGCCTTCGGTTGAATATAATCCTCCACTCATAGAATCAATATGCTAATATAGTTAAAATAAGGCGTTTGGTCGTGCTTGCAGCATCGGAATATCATTTTTTCGCTGCGGCGCGACTGCCGTTTTTCATAATCTCCACGAAGGGGTTGTAGTAGTTGCGGCCCTTGCTGCTCACGCCTTCCAGACCCTTGCCGCCGTTCATGGGGCGTTTGATGTCGGCGAAGATTCCCTTCTCGAGCGCCGAGAAGAGCCCCTCTTTTTCGAGGCGTTCGAGCAGTGCGGTAGCTTTGTCCAACACCTCCTTGGCACGTTTGCGGATCAGTCCGCCTTCCTTGAACTCCACTTCGTCGCCGATGTTCTTCATGTTGTTGAAGATGTAGCGGGCGTTCTCGATGGAAAGGTAGCGGTCCGACATGAACGGGGTGTGGATGGCTTCGGTCGGCATACCTAACAACTGGATGCCCTGCGAAGTCCAGATGCCCACCATGTTGAACAGTGCGTCCTGGATATGTCCCCGGAAGATGTTGCCGGTCATGAACTTCGTCGGCGGCATGTATTTCAGCGGAGCCTTGGGGAAGATCTCGCGGGTCATCTGCGCCTGCGCCAGCTCGTAGAGGAAGCCGTTTTCGAGCATCGGATCCATCTCGAAGGCGTGTCCCAGACCCATTTGCTCCTCGGGCAGGCCGGCCAGCAGGGCCAGTTGTTCGTTGATCAGGTCGGAAGCCAGCACCGTGTGAGCCTCCTCGACCGCGTCGGCCGTGGTGAGGTAGTTGTCCTCGCCCGTGTTGATGATTACGCCGGCGAAGCCGTTGATTACGCGCGACATATATTGATCGACCAGCGTGCGCTGCATGTTGATGTCGCGGAACAGAATGCCGTACAGGGCGTCGTTGAGCATCACATCCAGACCTTCGAGCGCACCCATTACGGCGATCTCGGGCATGCAGAGTCCCGAACAGTAGTTGCACAGGCGGATGTAGCGGCCGACCTCTTCGCCCACTTCGTCCAGAGCCTTGCGCATGATGCGGAAGTTCTCCTGGGTGGCGAACGTACCGCCGAATCCCTCGGTCGTCGCGCCGTAGGGCACGTAGTCGAGCAGGCTCTGGCCCGTGGTGCGGATTACGGCGATGATGTCGGCGCCCTGTCGGGCTGCGGCCTGTGCCTGTACGACATCTTCGTAGATGTTACCCGTCGCTACGATTACGTAGAGGTAGGGGCGCGGCCCTTCGCCGATGGTGGCGATGTAGTTTTCTCGACGCTGGCGGTTGGCTGCGATTTTGGCGATGCTGGCGTCGATATACGGTTTCAGCGCCGCTTCGCGCTCGGCTGCCGTACATACGGCCGAGCGGGTGATGTCGAGTTTGCCGGCAGCGATCTCTTCGGCGATTTGCTGGGGCGTGAGTCCCGTTTCGACGATCGCGTTGCCGAGGAAGAACAGGGCGCCTTCGCCCAGTACGTTTTTCTCCCGCAGTTCTTCCACCACCACGTTCGGCAGCGGTACCGCGTTGGCATCCACGCCGTCGATGCCGATCAGACGGCACAGCGTCCGCTCGACGGCTACCGTCGTATAACCTTCCACAAAATCCTGCACCCCGTCGGCGATCTTGCGCGCTACGCTCCGGGCGTGTTCCACCTGGTTAAAGTCTATTCCTAATTTGCTTTTCATATCGTTCATGTAGGCTGTGCCGTACGGCTGCCGTCATTGGTTGTTTTTGAGTTCTTCGTTGCGTTCGATTCGCCGGAGGATCTCCGGGTCGATGCCCAGAATACGGGCGATCCGGATCGCTTCGTGCGGAACTTCGTCCGTCGTGACCTCCTCGAGCGAGTAGTCTATGAAATCGTTGATGTTTTTCAGCGTGATCTTCTCCTCCGCGTTCGTTTCCGAGAAGCCTTTTACCTTCAGCTTGCGGCACGGAGCCGCGATGCCGTTGTAGTGGGTGGTCACGAGCGAAGGGACTTCGTAGTCGGCCAGAAATTCGAGGACACCGTTCACGATCGCCCTTCCTTCGACCGGATTGGTCGTGCGGGCCGGTTCGTCGATGAGAGCCAGCACCCGCCTGCCTGCCCGGACGCTTTTGGCCAGTTCGTCCATCCGCATCATCTCGGCCGCGAACGACGAGAGTCCGCTGAGCTGGTCCTGTCCGTCGCCGATGGAGCAGTGTACTTCGTCCACAAGGGCCATTTCCGCCTTTTCGGCCGCAATGTAAAATCCGAATTGCAGCATGTACTGGGCCAGCTCGACGCTGTGCAGCAACACGGTTTTGCCCGACATGTTGGCGCCGGTGATTACCGTAGGTCCCGTCGTCAGGCGGATATTCACGGGCTGGAATCGCTTCCCGGCCGCTTCGAGCGAAATCCGCAACTCGGGGTTGAACAAGCCTCGGAAGGAGGTCGTGTCCTGCGTTATCGCGGGACGGGTAAGGCCCCAGTCGCGGGCCTGCATCGCCTTGGCGATCACCACATCGAGCCATCCCATCCGGTCGAGTGCCTGTTGCAACGCTTCGTGGTATTTCCGCAATTCGACGGAGAGTCTCTCCCGAATGCGGTCTTCGATTTCCACGCTGCGGAAATAGAACTCCTGCACTTGAGACTCGTCGGCTCCGGCCTGTTTGCGTGCTTTGATCTGTTTGCGCAGGGTCGCCAGCTCCTCCGAGTAGGCGTCATAGACGAAGAAATGGGGGAGCCGGTTGCCTTCCGGATCGAGCAGATCGACGACCCCGTTCAGCTCGGGAAGTTCCGCAAGATGCCCTTGCGAAGCCAAAGGTCGAAGCTCTTCCGCCAGCAGCGCGAAAAACTTCAATTCGAACAGTTCTATGTCGTCGAATACGCAGTTGTCGCCCGTGCGTTCGATCGTTGAGCGGATGTCGCGCAGCAGGGCCAGTTTGCGGCGAATTGTTTCGGTGCGGTCGCGTCCCGCTTCGGTTTCGAGCAGGCGCAACACCGAGGCGATGCGGTCGTGTTCCGCCGTGATCGCCGATTCCTCGCCGAGCCATGTCATTTCATGGAGCATACGTCGCCCGACGGAGGAACAGATCTCCATTCCTTCGACGACGCAGCGCAGTCCGCTGGTATGTTGTATGGCCTCTTTGAGTCGCATTCGCTTTCTGGTTATTCGATGCAATTTTGCACGGTTTCACGTATTTATTTTACGGTCTCCGGCCGTATCAGAGCGTCTGACCTTCCTCTGACTCCCCTCCTCGGAGGGGACTTTAGGAGCCTCGGCTCTGTTCGTGTGTAGTCGTATTCGTTTCTATTCGGGCATTTTCTTTACGTCGTAAACCGGTATTTGCAACGCCTCCTGCATCGCTTCGCACAACCGTCGGGAGTCGAGCACCAGCCCCGACGGAGCCGTCGGATTGACCGTGACGGCCAGCAGCCGGCTGCGGTGTACCACCCTGATCCGGTGTCCCCGGCGCAGGAAGGCGTAAAACGCTTCGGGCGAGGCGAACACCCGCGTAAAGTCGCGGACGATCAACTCCACTTCCCGTTGTTGCGTTCGCAGCAGTTGGAACAGCTTGTCCGTGACGATGCCGGTGGCGTAAATCCGCCGGCCGTGCCGGAACAGGTTCTCTCCGCTCCGTTCGAGCATCAGCACCGAGGGTAATTCGAGGTCGATCGGTTCGCCGCCGCCGCTGACGGCCCACACCCCCTGTGTCAGAGGATCGAGCCGGGTACGCAGCGCCTCCTCGATCTCTTCGATCCCGATCAGTTCATAAACGTATTTCGTCTTGCGGACCAGTTCGGGAATATTTCCCGCGACGGTAGCTCCCGTGGCCAGGATCATCGCTTCGGTGACCGCCGGCGAAGCCAGGCTCAACCGCGACAGGGCGCCGTCCACGATCGTCGTGCCTACGCCCCGGGATTTGAGCCGGTCGATCAGGGCTTTCAGGCCCGCCGTGTCCGAAGGTCCGGAGAGCAGCAATTTGCCGTTCATCTTCGCGCGGGCCGTTATCAGCCGCCCGAGCGCCGTCCGTTCCAGGCTCACGTCGAGGACCTCGGCCGCGAGCCGTTTTTCCCGGTAGTGTTTCTCCGAGGTGACGAAGATCATTCCCTCGGGAATCTCGATCTCGGGCTTCGCCGTCTGGCACACCTGATCCCGGCTCTCGCCGTCGATTCCGACCGAAGTCAGGGCGAAACGGTCCGCCTGACCACCGAGTTGTCCCAGAATGTAGTTCAGACATTCGGTTTTACCCGTGTTCTTCTCCAGACCGACGATGGCCAGGCTGCCGAAATCCGATATGTTCGTTACGAATCCCAATCCGGTGCGGGCTGGTCTTGCAGCGTTACGTTCTAATGGTTGTGGTTACGGGTCTTGCGGCTCAATTCGGACGGCTCGAGCGAAAGACGTCCGCCGCTCAACAACTCGGCCACGCCTTCCTTCCGACGTGCTTTCTCGCACTCTTCGCAGTGGCATTCGTCCTTGTAGTCGGTCGGTTCCGTATAGGTCGTGATCACACCTTCGTAGTTGCGGAGTACCACGCGGTTCGGAGCCTGCGAGATGACATAGTTCGGCATGACAGGAATCTTGCCACCACCGCCCGGAGCGTCCACGACGAATGTCGGAACGGCGTAACCCGAGGTGTGTCCCCGGAGGTTCTCGATGATTTCGATGCCTTTCGATACCGGAGTGCGGAAGTGTCCGATGCCCAGCGACAGGTCGCAGATATAAATATAGTAGGGACGCACACGCATCTTCACCAGTTCGTGCACGAGCTTTTTCATGATGTGCGTGCAGTCGTTCACACCGCGCAGCAACACCGACTGGTTGCCCAGGGGAATACCGGCGTCGGCCAGACGTGCGCAGGCCTGCTTCGATTCGGGGGTCACTTCGTTCGGATGATTGAAGTGGGTGTTCAGCCAGATCGGGTGGTATTTCTTGAGCATGTTCACCAATTCCGGTGTGATGCGTTGAGGCAGCACGACCGGGGTGCGCGAGCCGATGCGGATGATCTCCACGTGGGGAATGGCACGCAGACGGCTGATGATATATTCGAGTTTTTCGTCGCTCACCAGCAGGGCGTCGCCGCCCGAGAGCAGCACGTCGCGTACCTGCGGTGTACGGGCGATGTAGTCGATGCAGTCGTCGATCTGTTTCTCGGGGGTTGCACAGTCGTGCTGGCCGGCGAAGCGGCGGCGCGTGCAGTGGCGGCAGTACATCGAGCACATGTCGGTAATCAGGAACAGTACCCGGTCGGGGTAACGGTGCGTCAGACCCGGTACGGGCGAGTCGCTGTCCTCATGCAGGGGATCTTCCAGGTCGGCGGGCGAGCGCTTCAGCTCCTCGACGGTAGGAATGGCCTGCTTGCGGATCGGGCAGTGCGGATTTTCCGGATCGATCAGCGTCAGGTAGTAGGGCGTGATGGCCATACGGAGCGTTTTGAGCGATTCACGGATGCCTTCCTCCTCTTCAGCGGTCAGCTTGATGTATTTCTTGAGCTCATCTACGGTCTCAATCCTGTTTTTTACCTGCCAGTGCCAGTCGTTCCATTGCTGGTCGGTCACTTCGGGAAAGAATTCTTTTCTGCGGCTCATTGCGGGTGTGAGAGGTGTCATTTGATTTTATTTGTTTCGTTCGATTGTTACGTTGTTGCGGTTTGTGTTTTTTCGCCGATGTAGCGAGCGTTTGTTTTCGCCGTCCGCTCATCGAAAACGGATGCGGCGGACGGCTATTTTCGATGAGTGCCTCCCTGCCTCGATAAGTCGGATCCGTCCTGCTTTTTTAATTTGCGCCGGCGGGGACGATGAGGAAGGGCGGCAGGTGTCGTTCGTATCGGTTAGGCGTACAGCTCGGTGAATATCTTTCTCAAGGCTTCGCATTCGCGGAACTCCTGAAGCGTGATCTCCGCATGTCCCTTCGTATAGCCGTTTCCGATAATCATCGTCACGTCGCTGCCGACGCCTTCGGCGCCGAGAGCGGCTTTCGTGAAGCTCGTGGCCATCGAGAAGAAATAGACGATGCCCGTGTTCTTGGTACAGAGGATGCTGGTCATTTCGGTGTCGGGAACATTCACGTTGTTGATGGTGATGTCGCACATTTCGCCATTGGTCAGCTCCGTAATCTTTTCGAGTACCGGAATCGGCTGACGAGCGTCCATGCAGACTACCTCGTGGCAGAAGCCCAGCTTGTCCAGGCGCTCCTTCTCCTCGGGACTGTAACAGAGTCCGATCACTTTGCCCGTTACGCCGACCCGCTTGCGAGCCTCGTAGCAGCAGAGCATGCCGGATTTGCCGGCTGCGCCGATGATCAGCACCGTGTTGCCGGGGCGAACCAGTTTGGCTACCTGTGCCGGAGCTCCGGCCACGTCGAGGGCCGACATTACCAGCTTTTCGGGCAGGTCGGAAGGTATTTTGGCGTAGATGCCGCTTTCGAACAGGATCGCCTTGCCGTCGATATCGACCTGATCGACATCGGGGCGAATCTCCTTGATCTTGTCGATCCGCAGCGGAGTCAGCGACAGCGAAACCAGCGTGGCGATCTTGTCGCCTACCTTGAGGTCGGTCTTGCCGACGAGCGCGTCGCCGATCTTCTCGACCGTACCCAGCAGCATGCCGCCCGATCCGGTTACCGGATTGCGGTGTTTGCCTTGTTTTTCGACGATGTCGAGCATGATCTCGGCGATCTTGGCTTTGTCGCCTCCGGCCTGGTTCGAGATCTGGGTGAAGCTGGCCGAGTCGATGTTGAGGGTCTGTACGTCGATCAGAATCTCGTTGTCGTAGATCTCGTCCATGTTGTTGTCCAGCTTGTCTGCCGGCTGGGGAAGCACGCCCTTCGGGGAGATTACCCGGTGTGTGCCGTATTTATGTCCTTTTTTCATTATGGTGTTTTGTTGTGTTGCAGTGTTGATGTTTTTTCCGTGATCTTATTTCTTGAGTCCCAGAATGCGGCGAGCTTCGTCCGGTGTGGCGACCTCGCGTCCGAACTCTTTGGCCATGCGAACGACCTTCTCGACCAGTTCGCCGTTGGATTTGGCCGGAACGCCTTTGGAGAGATAGACGTTGTCCTCGAAACCTACGCGCACGTGGCCGCCGTCGATGATCGCCAGGGCCGCCAGCGGAAATTCGTAGCGTCCCACGCCGGCTACCGTGTAGGTCGCATCGGCCGGAATGCTGCCCCGCAGGAAGACGAAATCCCGGATGTCGCCTCCGATGCCGCCGTTCACACCCATCACGAAGTCGAAATGCATGGGGGCGGCGATATAGCCCTTCTTGTGCAGGCGGAGCGCCATTTCGATCATACTCTTGTCGAAGACCTCCAGTTCGGGTTTGATACCCCGCTCGATCATCTTCTGGCCGAAGTACTTGATCGTATTCTCCGTGTTCTCGAAGATTTCGTCGCCGCCGAAATTGAGCGTGCCGCAGTCGAGGGTCGCCATTTCGGGGAGCAGCTCCGTAGGTTGCAGCCGTTCGTCGTTGGTCATGCCGACGGCACCTCCCGTCGAAGGCTGGATGATTACGTCCGGGCAAACCGCACGGATAGCGTCCATGACCTGTTTGAAGCGGTTTTTATCCTGCGTGGGTTGGCCGTCGTCGTTGCGCACGTGCAGGTGGATGATGCTCGCGCCGGCATCGTAGGCCGACTTGGCCTCCCGGGCGCACTCTTCCACCGTGTAGGGGACTGCGGGGTTGTGTTCCTTGAGTACTTCCGCTCCGCAGATCGCGGCCGTTATGATCAGTTTTTCCATGGGGTCTTTGGTTGAAAAGTTTGAAAATGGTTGAATTCCGTTGCTTTGTCCGATGTGGCGGCTAAACCTGTTCGGACCTGTTCGCCGAGAATTTCCGGTCGCATCGGCCGTTTTCTCTCTCCGGCGCTCCTGCCTGCGGTCTTCGCATCGCGGGACGCTTTCGTGTCCGGAACGGGCCGAAAATTCCGTTAGCGGCTCTCAGGGATGCGCTGGTCCTCTTTTTTTACGACGCACGTGCCGCTGGCACGGCAGACCACGACGGGCTCTTTGAGTACGTCGGCCGCAGAGGGCGAGATGTCGGGGCGTGCCGCAACCACTTTGCGGGCTTCGAAGACCATCTTGCGCGAGGTGTTGCCCTCCTTCACGATTTCGCCCACCGCTTCGATATAATCGCCGGCATAGACCGGGGCGAGAAATTCGACGTTGTCGTAGGCCACGAACAGTCCTTCGTCGCCGTCGTGCATGATCAACAGTTCGGTGGCCACGTCGCCGAACAGATGCACCATATGGGCGCCGTCCACCAGATTGCCTCCGTAATGAGCGTCTTTGGCACTCATCCGAAGCCGTATCATTGATTTTTCCATAACCTGATATTTTTAATTCGATTGAGATGCGGATTTGTTCTTTCGGCCGTTCGGTTATTTGGCCGGAGCGACCATGTAATCTACGAAGATACCCGGCGTGCGGACCGCTTCGGGGGCTATCGCTCCGGTTTCTACCAGCTCCCGCACCTCGGCGATCACCAGGTCGGCTGCGGTGGCCATCAACGGGTTGAAATTCTGTGACGTGCCTTTATAGACCAGGTTGCCCGATCGGTCGGCCAGGCTCGCGCCGAGCAGGGCTACGTCGGCCCGCAGCGGTTTTTCGAGCAGGTAATCCTTGCCATCGACGTTGATGATTTGTTTGCCTTCGGCTACGATCGTTCCGAGTCCGACCGGAGTGAGCACACCGCCCAGACCTGCCCCGCCCGAACGAACCCGTTCGGCCAGCGTTCCCTGCGGGCAGAATTCGATCTCCAGTTCGCCGCTGTTCATCTGCTCGCTGGTGCAGGGGTTGGTGCCGATGTGCGATACGATCACTTTGCGGACCTGCTTCCCGGCGATCAGCCGTCCGCAGCCTTTGTCCGGATAAGCCGTATCGTTCACGATGAGGGTGAGGTCCTTTACGCCCGATTCAACCAGTGCGTCGATGATCGCGTGGGGGCTTCCGTTGCCCAGAAAGCCGCCGATCATGACCGTCATTCCGTCTTTTACCATTCCCGCCGCTTCGGCAGCAGATATAAGCTTCTTCATATGGTGATTGATTTTACTTAAAATTAACAATATCAGTCTTTAATCTAACAAAATTAAACATTTGACGAATGATTTGCAATGATTTCGACGTTTTTTTGTCGATAATCGGTCACTTCTTCTCCGAAAGAGTGGAATCTTCGGATCCGATCGCGCGGAAGCGGGTGTTCGGAAGGACCTGAGAAAGTACGGCCGGACGCCTCGAGGCGTCCGGCCGTACTTTCTGCGGAACGGTTCTTTGCGGGATCAGAGAAGCCGGCAGTGCAAACGTTCGGGCAGCGGTGCGCTGTTGTTGCGGCGCCAGACCATAGCCCGATCCTGTTCCTGATTGCCCGAGCCGAAGTCGAAGTCGTCCGGCGCTTCGAAAACGACCGGAAGCGACCGGTCTTCGAAGCCGAACGGGGCGTAAAAGTCCTTGAGGCTTTCCTGGCTTGGGATAAGGATCGCGGCGTCGGCCCCTTCTTCTGCGATCCGCCGCATCGCCTCGCGCATCAATCCGGAGGCCAGGCCCCGGCCCCGGTAGTCGGGGTCGGTCGCCACGCCGTAGATGTAGGTCGTGCGCCCCAGCTCGCTTTCGAACGGGATCAGGTGCAGCATGGCCGCCAGACGGCCGTCCTCTTCGGCTGCGAGCATCCGCTTGCGGCTGTAATGGCCGATCAGGAAGGAGTCGATGAAGGTTTCTTCGTCTCCGAAGCACTTTATCCAGAGCCGTTTGCAGGCTATTTCGTCGGGGTAGAGGCAGAGGGCCGTATATTTCTTCTCGAGGAATGCCGGATGGTAGGAGAGCTTGGCCTGCCGTAGTCCCGGAATACCCAGGTCCTCTTCGCGGTCGATGAGCGTGTATTGCTCGGGCAGGTGCGCCACGAACTCCCGGTTGATGATGGTGAAAGCCCCGTCGTATTCGGTGTCGGCCTTTTCGACATGAACACAGAACGTATGGTCGTTGATCGGTGAGCCGTAAGTGAAAGCGACGAGTTTATCACCGACGTAGATGCAGCCACCGATAAGTCCCAGCCGGTCGAAATGGGCGAAAGCCCGCTGCATGGCCCGCTGTTCGGCCGACAGCTCGCCCGTATGTCCGCTGCGGGTCTTGCGCCATTCGGCTTCCAGACGCATGCACTCCGCAGCATGGTCGCGGGTCATAGGCTCGTAGCGGTATTCGTATTCCGCCTCGAAGCGGTTGATGTGGTTGCGTTTGGATTGGTATTTCCGGCCAGGAAGGTCGCGCAGGTCCGAAGCGTTGTATACATAGTCTTCCAGATTGCGGTCGGAGGCGAAAGCGAACTGGCAGTGGCCTACACTGCGGAGTTTTTCGAGCCCTTCAGGTGTCATGTCGATGATCCGAAGCCGTTGTCCGGCAGCGAGTATATCCTCCTCCAGATGCCGCAGGACGGGGGTGAAATCTCCTGCGCCGACAGGCTGCATGTAGCCGATCCGGTCGCTGCCCCCGATCTGGAAGCGGATGACCAGAAAGCCGTCCACTACGCTCCAGGCGGTTTTGAACTGGAATTGCCAGCAAAACATGTTGGCGAACGCCAGGTCGCAGTTCGCCGGGGCGTAAGGCAATGTGAAGGATTCGATTTCGGCCTTGTCTTCGATCGTAATGGGTTTGAAGGTAATCATAAATTGTCTTCTACGGTGTAATTTTTGGCTTCCACATGCCCGTAATACTGTTGAATCAGGGCCTTGAGCCGATTTTCGACCGACGCGGTCTGTTCCCGGTCCGAAGTCTCGTTTCGGAACGTCGCGCCGGTCATCCATTCCTCGTCGAACGAGAAGAGCGCTTCGTCCGTTACGACCCGGAATTCCGAATCGTACATCACGGCCCACGGTTCGCGGTCGGGTTCGTTCAGAATGTCGCGTCCGAATGCGAAATAGGGTTCCCGGTTTCCCAACAGTCCCAGCAGGGTCGGCATGATGTCGATCTGCTGCACGGTCTGTGCCAGAAATTGCGGTGCGAGTGCGCCGTCGGGGGTGTGGATGAATCCGACGATGTGGTAGTTGCCGGGATAGGAGCGGGTTTCCTCTGCCATTTTCTCCGAGGAAACGTGGTCCGCGACGAAGACGAAGATTGTCCTGCGGAACCACTCTTCGTCCTTGAAACGGCGGTAGAAGTTGCGGAAGGCGAGATCTTCGTAGGCTACGGGTTTGTGTATTTTGGTCGTTCCCGCCGGCAGCTTGTCGGCGTATTGCTCGGGCACGACGAAGGGATGGTGCGACGAGAGGGTAAACAGCGTGGCGAAGAAAGGTTCCTGCATTTTCGAGAGCTCTTCGCCCGTGAATTGCAGGAACGGTTCGTCCCAGATACCCCAGTAACCGTCGAAATCCTCCGTGCCGTGTGCCGCTTCGTAATCCTCGCGGCTCAGGAGCCGATCGATGCCGGCGCTGCGGGCGTAGGCTCCGAAACCCATCGAACCGCGCTCCGAACCGCAGAAGAAGGCGGTTCGGTAGCCTTTGTCGCGGAGTATCTGCGGCAGTTGGCGGCTTTTGCCCAGCGACTGGGGCATCAGCACGAAAGGCTGTTTGAAGGAGGGGATGCTGCCCAGTACGGCGGGCATGGCCTGGATCGAGCGGGTGCCGTTGGCGTACATCTGTCCGAAACAGAGGCTTTGCCGCATGAGCGAGTCGAGGAACGGCGTATAGCCCGGTTGCGTGCCGTTGCCGTACAATTCGGGTTTGAGGTAGGCCGAATGTTCGGCCGACATGCTTTCCAGAATGAAAACCATCACGTTGCGCCCTTCGAGGTTCACGGCCGAAGAGTCGGGGCGGTGGGTCGGGGTGAAATATTCGTCCAGTTTTTCGGGCGAAAAGTAGCGGGTGTATTTGACCGATCCGCCGCTGCCGATGGTCCGCAGAATGCAGAAGGGGTTGCTCAGGATCAGGTTGGCCTTTTCGCTGGTCGAGGCGTAGAGCGTGGCGTTCGAGAGGGTGATCGGGCGGGTCATGCGCGTTACGCCGCCCCGCATGCCGGCGATGCCGAGCAGAATGGCGATCACCAGCAGTCCCGTATTGACCGAGTAATAAACCCAGCCCTCGCGCAGGGGCGATCGGGGTGTGATCTTGCGTCCGTAACCCCAAACGAGCAGCCAGATGAGGGCTGCGCCGACGAGGAGCAGGTACCAGTTTTCGGCGGCGAATTTCAGCACGAGCTGCACCGAATTGGAGTTGTCGGCGAAGAAGATTTCGTCGGCGGTGAAACGCTTCTGCGTGTAGCGGAAATAGACGCAATCGGCCAGGTTTACGGCCACGATCAGCAGCGAATTGATCACCGCATAGTACCAGAAGAGAATACGCCGATACCAGCTCCGCTTCCGGAAATGGAACGGCAGCAGCGAGAGAACGATGAAAAGCAGATTGGCGTAGAGAACCGATACGGTGTCGAACTTCAGACCCCCCCCCGCCAATGTCAGGACCTCCTGCCAACCCAGGGGGCCGATCAGGGCGTAGTTGTAGCAGTAAAAGACGATTCGGCAGAGCAGCAGGACGATGTAGAGCAGGACGATGCGCCGCAGGAGCATGCCCGGATTACTATGTAGCCAGCGTTCCACCTTAGCAGGCTTTTAACGACATGTCGAGCGATTTGATCTGGTGCGTCAGGGCGCCGACCGATATGAAGTCCACGCCTGTTTCGGCGTATTCGCGCAGCGTGTCGAGCGTGATGCCGCCGCTCGACTCCGTTTCGCAGCGTCCGGCGACCTTCGCGACGGCCTGCCGCGTCAGCTCCGGGGTGAAATTGTCGAACATGATGCGGTCCACGCCTCCTGCGGCGAACACTTCGTCGATGTCTTCGAGCGAACGCACTTCGCATTCGATCGGAATGTTCTTGCCTTTTGCCTTGAGATAGGCTTTGGCTCCTTCGATGGCCGGGCGGATGCCGCCTGCAAAGTCTATGTGGTTGTCCTTCAGCAGAATCATGTCGAACAGTCCCATGCGGTGATTCTCACCGCCGCCGATCTTGACGGCCATCTTGTCCAATACGCGCATGCCCGGGGTGGTTTTGCGCGTGTCGAGAACTTTGGTATGCAGGTCTTTGATCTTGTTGGCATAGACGGCTGTCTGGGTCGCCACGCCGCTCATGCGCTGCATGATGTTCAGCAGGATGCGTTCGGCTTGCAGCAGGGACTGGAGCCGTCCCGAAACGTAGAAGGCCACGTCGCCCGGCTTCACGCGGTCGCCGTCGCGGAGGATCTGTTCGAATTGCATGTCGGGGTCCAGGCGTCGAAGCACCAGTTGTGCGATTTCGATGCCCGCGAGAATACCCTCCTGTTTGCAGAGCAAGCGCATGCGGCCTTTTTCCGTCGCGGGGATGCAGCAGAGCGAAGTGTGGTCGCCGTCGCCGATGTCTTCGCGGATGGCCAGTTCGATGAGCGCATCGACGAAAGGTTTGTATTCGGGTTTCATATTTTTTCGGTTTTTATGGGTGAAACGAATCGTTTCGTTCGGCAGGGCCGGACGAATGTCTGAAGAGAGAACGGTAACCGTGCGTTTGGCCCGCAAAGATTACCGCTCCGCTCCGGCACCCACAAAAATACGAAAATATTTTATTTTTCGATAATCAGGCGTCCCTGATAGTTTACATCGAAAGCTCCCGCACAGGTGAAGGTAATCGTTAAGTACTTGCTGTCAGCTTTTCCCGTGAGATTGGTGATTACGTATTTGGCGAAGGGCGTGCCCTTGATTTCCGGTGTGACCGAGGCGGCGCTCAAGTCGATGGTTTTTTCCTCGCCTGAGTAGGAGATGCCCGGTATCTCCATTTCGAGGGCGGGCATTTCGGCGGCGAAGCGGGTTTCGTGCATCAGGATTCGCACCTTGCCTTCGCCGTCGGCAACCAGTTCGAAGAGAGCTTTCCCGTCGGTGAACGTGGCGCCCGAGGCGACCGTCGTGACGGTCGAGGTGCCGAAGAAAAGCATGTTGGCCGTGACGGTTCCGTCGTTGATCGAGGTGTTTTCCGTGGCATACGTATACCCGTCGGGGAGTTCCGGGGTAGGATCGGGATCGCCGGTGCAGCCATCCGAGCAACTGCTCAAAGCAGCCGAGGCGAGCAGGGAGAAGGGGAGGAGAAACGTGAAGAATTTTTTCATAGTATGGAATTTTATAGGGTGATGCTCAATGAAACGCCGAAAGTGCGTGGCCGGCTCCGCTGCAGGAACGAGTTGCCGATCGACATGAAATAGAATGTATCGTAGCGGGTGTCGGTCAGGTTGCGTCCCCAGACATCGACGGCCCAGTGGCGGTGTTCGAAGCGAATCGAGGCTTCCAGCAGGGCGTAGAAGGGTTGCGAGAAGGTGTTCGCTTCGTTCCAGTAGATTCGGCCCGCACCGTTGGCAGCCACTCGGAAGATGACGTATTCGAGCCAGTTCCAGCCCGTGCGGAGCGTATAGGACGCTCCGGCGTAGAGCGTGTGCTGCGGGGCGTAGGGGATGAAGTTGCCAGCGTAGTCGGCTTTGCCCGTATCGAATTTGACGAACGTGGCGCGGGTGTAGCCGTAGGCGACTTGCAGGTCGAGGTTTCGCCAGAGGGTAGCCAGCAGCGACGCTTCGCCGCCGAAGCTGCGCGTGCGGCCGGCGTTAGTCATCAGACGGCCCGTGACCTGTCCTTCGGGGAAGACCGTGAGCTGCTGGTCGCGGCAGTCGATGTAGAAGAGCGCCAGATCGGCCTGCACCTTGTGCGAAGGGGTCGAGAGGTGGGCACCCACCTCGTAGTTCCAGCTTTTCTCCGGTTTGTAGGAGGCTACTTCCTCGATGGGGGTAGGTTCTTTGACCTCGATCGGCATCATGTCCTTGAAAGCGCTCATCATATCGTATTGCATCTGGCTTTGCATCACGTCTGCCGACATTTGTACGTTGTAGCCCCCGGTCTTATAACCTTTCGCTACCGATACATAGGTGAACGTGTTTGACGAGCATTCGTACTTTAAAGAGACTTTCGGAAGTACTTGCCAGAAGTCTTGGGAGACACTGGCGTCCATCACGGTGGTTGGGATCGGGAAAAGTTTCTCGATGTCGATAACCGGTCCGTTTTCTACGAAGCCGAAACCCATTCTCATCTTAGCCTCGGAATTGTAATCCATCTTTTGCTTCTCGTAATCCAAGCGGATACCGGCGGTAATTGACAGACCTTCCGTGAACAAGTTGTTATAAGTGGATTGGTGATACAATGCAAGGCCGTAAGAAGGGGTGTCGAAAGAACCCGGAATATAAAGATGATCGTCCAGTATTTTTAGATAGGGCATCTTAGGGTGATCTTTCTTCAATTGATCGAATACGGGCTGGAGGACGGTCTTAATCCCATCTTCCTTGAAATCGACCGGGCCGTCTGTATGTAGATCATCGTAGAAACCGTAGAGTCCGAAGGACCATTGGTAATTATTCCTCGTGTTGCTCTTGATCGCCAATTCCTCGCTGAAAGCGTTTTGCTTTTGCTTTTGGTTGAGGGTAAAGATCGAGAGAGGGGAGAAGTCTTGATCCATCTTCATGTCATCCTTGAAATATTGATGACCGGTGATGCTGCTCAGTATCACGTGCTCATTCCGGTATTCGAGGGACAGGTTATTGGCGATGACCGTCCGTTTATAAGAGCTGGGATCGTTGATATTGATAGGATTTACATACTTGTGATCGGTATTTCCGGTTCCGATGAACATACCATATGGAAACGCTCCTTGATCCGTATAATCTACGGAAAGGGAGTAGGAGGCACGGAAGTTTGGATTGAAGCGACCTTCTAATTTGAATCGGCCGCCTACATTGTCTTCCTTATCGATCTTTTTCCCATCGTAGGCATTGGTGTAGAAGCCGTCGCTATGGTCATAGTAAGCGGCGGCGGTGAATCCGATGGTTTCGCTCAACTTAGCATAATGGGAGGCCTTGACTTTATATTGCCCGTAGCTTCCGGCCGATAGGGAGAGTTTCTTTCCTTGGTAATCGAACGGGGAGATGGTATAGATATTTACGATGCCCCCCATGGCGTTACGACCATACAAGGTTCCTTGCGGCCCTCGTAATACCTCGATGCGTTGGATATCGGTCAGCTCGAAATCGAAGGTGCTTTTATCCAGATAAGGCACGTTGTCTACATATAAACCCACGGATTGTCCGCTACTTCTGGCTCCGATACCGCGGATATAGATGGCCGAGGGTAGTTTTGCCCCATAATCCGGCATGTATAGGTTAGGGACGAAAGAACTTATATCCTTTAATGCGTCGATCTGCCTGCCGGAGATCATTTGTGGGGAAAGGATCGATACGGAACCGGGTAACGTGCGGAGATTATTTGTCTCCTTCGTGGATGAGGTCACGATTACCTCACCCATGTTATAGGTTTTTATCGTGTCGTTCTCGTTAGCCTTGATGTCCTCGGCGTATACATTTTGCAGCCCCAACGCACCTAGGGCGATGATACCTAAGTAGTGTCTCTTCATCGAATTTCTTTTGTTAGTATATTTTTTCAATCGCGAAGAAACGGTAAAGAAACAGGATGGTCAATCACTAGATGTAGTGATTTTGAAAGCTGGTTTGTTGGCTTCGCTATAGTTCGATATCGTCGCCGGAGATGATCCCGTTCATGATGGCGTAGAAGGTGAGGCCGGATACGGTCTTGATGCCCAGCTTGGCGGTGATGTTCTTACGATGGGTGAGGACGGTGTTCAAGCTGATGTTCAGCTTATCGGCGATCTCTTTATTCGTGATGCCTTTTACGATCAGTTGAAGTACGTCTACCTCACGGCTGGATAGGTCCTTGTTGTTTTCGGTTGTGGTGTTGCTGGAGCTGTCGCTCGTAAATAATTGTTGCAATTGCTCGATAATGGTCTCTTGGGAGGAACGTAACGTGATACGGTTCGTAGACGAGAGTGCCCCGTGTTCTTCGGTGCTGTCGATGAGGAGGGCGGTCTTGTTTCTTCTCGGGAGGAAGAAATCTGCGTTGAGCACAAGGGTATCAGAATCGGTGAAATAGTAATCGTAGGTGTCGCTTCCTGTGGAGGAAAGCATCTCGAAATTTGGAAAATAGCAAACCTCTACCGGGGGGAAGTAGTCGGTCAGCAAGCTTTGCAGCCCAATACTTCTTAGGGTATCAGACAGTATGATCGCTATTTGTTTGTTTCGATGCATTTCAGATCGTTAGATACATAATTTTTCCATGGCCGAGACCATGGGGGTAAGGATTCGATACCGGATCCGGTTGTGTTGTTTGATATCTTTCTCCAGACTACAGATGGAGAAGAGGACGGCATAACATAAATTCTCGTCGTAATCTCCCGAAAGATGCTTGACCATGATACTTTTTAAGTCGGCTAAAAGGGCCTCGATGGTATCTTCCGTACGTTGCTCGGAGGTGATTTGCAATCCATCGATCGTTCCCGCCGGTTCTTTTCCCAGCTTTTTACTTAACGACATGCAGTAGGGGAACCATATCTTATCATCTTTCTCAATGCGGGCGATGAGTTCTTCCTTGAACGAGGAGAAGAAGCGTCCTATCAATCCAAGAGTAGGATTGCCTGGCGTACTCATCGAGATAAAGGAACCTAGATGGCGTTCTATATTGGGAAGCTGATAACGTAAATAGTATTGGTTCGTCTTTGTCAGGTAATCAATGATCTGCGATGTATGGAAAGTTTGTAACTTCTTCTCCGGAAAATACTCCTCGTTGAGGAAGGTATTGATCACTGTCAATAAAAAGTCCGTATCCAGCGAATGTTCTTCACAGAGCGTCTTCACCGATTTGTCGCCAAGCCCGAGACGAATCCCAAACCGGTTGATTACGGGAATGAGTGAGGGGTGTTCTTCCACCACCTCACTCAATTGCATATTTGGGTATACTAAAGGCATCTTATCAAGCTTGTTCCCATTGTTCACGTAATAACTTGACGGCGGCGGGGACTACCACGTTACGGTCTCCCTGACATCCGCACTCGAAACTTACGTAGTTGTTATAACCAATCATTTTCAATCCCTTGAAGCCATTGATATAGTTATCGGCATCTCCATCCTCACCCGGCATGCTGCGACGTTTGCGGCTGGCCACGTGTACGTGTTGGAGATACTCTCCACCGGAGATAAAGGCTCCCATATCAGAGGTCTCTTCCCATGTCATATGCCAGAAGTCGCCCATGCAACGTACACCCGGATTATTGATATCCCGGCATAAAGAGGCGGCGTCGGCTACTTGACGTAGATAAAAACACTCTTTTCGGTTCAAAGGTTCAAAGATGACGCTAGTCCCATGCTGGGCGGCGAAAGTTCCCATCTCGTTGAATTGCTCGCAAAGGAAATCCCGTGTCTCCATCGTATGAGGCAAGGCGGGGACTTGACCATTAAAGGCAGGAACGATAATCACGCCCGTAGAACCTAATTCACCGGCTGCGGCGATGATCTCTTTCATCGTATCCATGCATTCCTTGCGGATGGCTGGATCGGTAGAAAGAATAAAGCCTTTGAAGCCGGCGCAAATGGCACTCACTTTGATATTACGTCCGTTTAAGGCCTGCTTGATCTCGTTTACCCGGCTGGCTAATCCTCCGCCACCCGGCTCAAAACCTACAACGCCCAACTTCTCCATAAAATCAAGTTTCTCGTTCAAACTTTCACCCGGGGCGATTCCCTCTTGGAAAGAAAGCTTTAATTCAAGGTCCTTGCCGGGCTTGTCGCTCCCTTTTTCTCCTTTGGCAGTGTTTGCCGACTTGGAAGAGCAGGAGGCCAAGGCCGTACTTCCTACCGCTAAAGCAGCGCCGGATAAGGAGGTTCTTAAAAAGTTTCTTCTATTTAATGTCATAAACAGTCTGGATTATTTCTTGTCGATTGGTTTACCCGGAACAGGAACGACGAAGCCGCTCATATCCATCTTTCCTAAGTTCAAATCTTTCGGAGTGTAATCCAATGCTGAGGCAGTCATGGCATCCCAAGTGGTCTCGGCACCCGTGTAAGCGGACTCACGACCCATGATTGCGGCCATATTGGAGATAGCAGTCTCAGAAGCTTGCTCGATTTGTTTACCACCACGGATGCAGTTGATCCAGTTTACATGCTCTAATGTATACGGGTCAGTTTGCTTGAAGTTCGCTTTTTCGGCCTCACTATCATATTTCCAGATAACGTTTCCTGCCAAATCCTTGATCTCCATCGTGTCACTGCTCCATGATCCCTTGGTTCCTTGGATGAATTCGCTTACATTATTTGCACAACCATCTATCTGGCGGCACATACTATGCATATGGATACCATTTTCCATTGTGAAATCAACGCTGAAGTTATCATATTGGTCGCCAGTGATACGACGGTGGCGAGAACCGAAACCTACAGCCTTGACTGGTTTCAATCCGCTGAACCAAGTGAATACATCTATATTATGTACGTGTTGCTCTACGATATGGTCGCCGGAAAGCCATTTCCAGTTTACCCAGTCTTTGATCATATATTCGCAATCGTTCCATCCCGGTTGACGATCCCGATACCAAAGCATATTCTGATTCCAGTAAACCGTACCGCCCGTGATCTCACCGATCAATCCTTCCATGATCTTCTTGTAAGACTCGACATAACTGCGTTGGTGATGGCGTTGAGTACCGGTTACGACACATAAGTTCTTTGCCGCAGCTTGTTTTGGGTTAGCCATAATGGTACGGTAACCAACCGGATCAACACAGATAGGTTTCTCTAAGAAGGAATGTTTGCCCTTTTCTGTGGCGTATTGGAAATGAACTGGACGGAATACGGGAGGAGTGGCGACGATCACTACATCTACACCGCTATCAATCACTTGTTTGTATGCATCCAAGCCGACGAAACGTTTATCAGCCGGTACATCAATTCCTTTCTCATCTTTTAATTTCTTTGCCAAATCATCGACACGTTCTTGGAACGTATCGCCTAAAGCCACGATCGTAACGCCGTTCGCAGCGTTCAAGAAGTTAAAAGCGGCTCCGGAACCACGTCCGCCACAACCGATTACACCAGCTTTTAGTTCTTTTCCATCAGTCGCCAGATCTGGTAATTCGGGCACGTAATAAGTACCGGGTTCTTTCAAAGGCTTTATTGCGTTCGCACTTTCACCTCCACCACAAGAAGTTAATACACCAACTGTACTACCTGTTCCAATTGCTCCAAGCGCACCCGCTAGGGCTGAACTTTTCAGAAATGATCTTCTGCTAATGCTGTTCTCTTTTTTCATGATATTATTTTTTAGACACTATTTATTAGGTTCACATACAACACGGAAACCGATTCCTCTGATATCGGAGTACCACCAGATACTCTTCGGTTGTTGCGGATCGGTTTTTAACCAAGCTTCATGTTTGGTATAATCACGGGAAGCGCAGCGAAGATCTGCCGCATCGGAGGTGTAATTACCGCCTCTCACTACCCACTCAGTACCTTCGGTAACCAATGGATCTGTGGCGCTACTTCCGCTTTTAGCGTAAGCTTCAGGATCATACTTGTCGGCACAATATTCCATTACATTACCCAACATATTCTTTAAACCAAAGGGATTGGCTTTTACTAAATCCGGTTCTTGCGTCTTGTTTTTGCTGTTCTTGCTATAAATCACATAAGAACCTATACTATCAGTCTTTGCGTCGAAAAATTTACGCCAGAAGCCTTGATCGGAGAAATCTTTTGGATTGCCCGTAAAGAAATAAGGCGTTTCCGTGCCGCCACGTGCCGCATATTCCCATTCCGCCTCGGTCGGTAAACGATAAGTCTTTCCTGTTTTCTTGGATAACCATTGGCAGAAAGTCTCGGCCGCATAATGAGTCATTGTAATAGCCGGGCGATCTCCACCACCCCAGCCTTGATCCGGAAAACCGAACGGAGGTGTAGGACCGGAGATGGCATCGACATTCGGATTACTGTTATTTGCGTATACGGTCTCTGGAGGGGTACGGCCCTCACTCATCGTATTCCCATAGAAAGCCCAGTATTGATCCCAAGTCACCTCGACCTCAGCCATGAAAAACGGACTGACAGTTACGTTGTGTACAGGCGACTCATCTGCTTTATGAAATGCCTCTTTTTCCTCACTACCCATTTTGAATGAACCTCCGGGGATAGCAATCATCTTGAATGAGACCATTGTTCCGGGAATTTGTTCTACATAGTCGGTGAAAGAGGTAACTGTAGTTGGTTCCTTAAAAAACAAACTGGTATCCGAAGATGCCCCGGATGTATTTTGTCCTGGTATACCAACCATCTTGGAGTGATTGTAGTTCGGATTGTAATGTCCTGCATCCAAATGGCAACTAATACATTGTAGATCTAGCTTTTTCTCATTCTCATCATAATATAAATGTGCCGTTACACCATCATCGGTAATTCCTTCGGGGAATAAGTTCTGATGGCACTCCTTACAAGATTCATTGGGGATATATTTAACGGCGTGTTCCAACTCGGACTTAGTTTCCCAATTGAAATCCGCGCTGTCTTTAGTCAAGTATGACCAAACATCTTTCATACCCAATTTAGCCTTTGCGCTATAATGTTTCCAAGTATTTGTTTGGGGTGGGAGGTGACAAGCTACGCAATGTGTCTTAACGCCACTTCCATTATTTACATGCTTGGAAAGTTTCCAACTGTTTTCTACGTGAGGATGCACGTGGCACATCATACAAGATTCATCTGTCGAGAAATATACAGATGTTTTATAAAGGGCGATCATAATCCCAGCTCCCAAAAATAATCCGAGGCACAGGATAAACGCCTTACTTTTGAAAAAATACTTTTTCCTCTCAGACGAGTATCGATTTGAAAATTTGTTAGTTGTCATCTGTTTCTATGGTATACGATTTACACTAAGTCTCAATTAGATTTAAAATCGGCAATAAAAGTAGTATATTCCTTTATATATTGAAAGAAAAAATAGTCTCTTTAACGAAAAATGTTGTCTTATTTACGCTTTTTTATCGCAATGGGAAGAGAAGGAGAATAATAAAAAAGCGGCAACACATATTCATAGTGTTGCCGCTCATGCACGGAAGGAGAGGCTC
>ENA-OROD01000606-OROD01000606.1-human-gut-metagenome-genome-assembly--contig:-NODE-606-length-34046-cov-16.478950_pt1 | contig 34046 bp, 39 predicted proteins | sample MGYA00242123_ERZ509038 | MGnify/ENA primary metagenome ERZ509038 (study PRJEB26280, sample SAMEA2338719) | human gut metagenome | biome: human gut; feature: human-associated habitat; material: faeces... | reverse complement strand
CAATGTTCCACGTGAAACATAGAACAAGAGAAACAATGTTCCACGTGAAACATAGAACAAGAGAAACAATGTTCCACGTGAAACATAGGGAGATATAAAATGACAGAAGCAGAAATATTATGGAACAACATTCGTCTAAGGGCAAATGGTAGAGAGGCTATTCCTAGAGAAGAAATAGAGGATATGCTAAAAACTTATGCCAAAGATGTATGGGAGGAATTGTTTGATAGATCCCTTGTGGGTTATGCTGATGGAGAGTTAGTGATAGATGTTTCACGTGAAACATTAGAGGCAGCTCCCGTAGAAGTAACTGATTTTTAAGAGGGATAGTTTGGTGGGCACCTCACCATTAAGAGTTGGTGCTGAATTGGACAACTATTATTTGCTACCAATTATTTGAAAAAAGTTTTAAAAAAGACTTGATTCAAGGTAGCAACATAGTTTATAATATAAATGTAAAATGAAAAAGGAAAAATAAAAAAGACTTCTAATCCTTCACCATTTAGCATAATAGCTCTGGTTTATTAGAAGCAAAAAATAAATAAAGAAAGGGTACTTACTACAAACGACACAGTAAGTACAAAGGTGGATTGTCGTGGCTAAAGAAAGATTTAATGTAATGGGAAAAGAACTTACTGCAAATGAAAAAGCAGTATATGAATTCGTAAGGGACAACGGAGTAGTTGACTACAAGATGGTTGCTGAAAAACTAAACATCAGTCCAAAGAGTGCATCAAGCACACTAGCAAGACTAGAAGCAACTCATAGTCTATTAAAGAAAAATGCTCCAAAAGTTGCTACAACTTATGAAGTAGAAGCTGAAGCTGACGAAGCTGAAGCTGAATAGTAATAGGAGTATCGGCTTAGCTGAGCTCCTATAATATGGGTTTTTATTCTTCACAATATAAAAGGGGTTGCTTGTGGTTGCCCCAACCAAAAACATAAGTGGTGTAGGTTTGCTCGTTAGGGGCTGCGAGGGTAAATAAAGAACAGCAGAACTGGTTGCATAATACGAGTGGCAAGGCAAGAGCCTTGTCTTTTTTTTATTTTTTTAATTTTAGACTTGACAAACGGTACTTGCATATGATAAAAAAACTTTTTTATTTTTTTGCAAAAAAAGACTTGACTTTTACTTGCAAACGGGTGTATAATTAATATATAATGGGGGAGTATTATTAAAAAAAAAAAAAAATAGATCCCAGCTCCCTTAGCCTGATCCAGCTCCAAATCCCAGCTCCCACCTAAGGGGTTAGCCATGAGGGCGCAGCTCCAAATTGCTACCAGGGGATAGGTGGCAATGAATTATTTCCTGGGAAATATTTGCTAGCAAAAAATGGGTAGACTCCCCCCTCCCCTTCTTCTGGCAGTTAGATCTCATTACACGGCTCGGGTCTAACTATTGCCCACATATTTAATTTTTCTTTTCCTCCTTTCTTTATAATATAATTATACATCTTTCAGCTCCCAATAGTCAAGTATTTTTTGAAAAATTTTAGCAGCTCCCATTGTCCCCACCTTCCAGCTCCCATAGCGCAGCTCCCACCCAGCTCCAAATAGGTGGCAATGCCAGCTCCCTGCTACCAAATTATAGGTGGCAACACCTGATCTGATCCACCTTGACCGGATCTCTTGCCCTTGGGATAATTTTTGCAATAAATTTTTAAAAAAGACTTGCATTTTACTCCATAATTTGATATAATTATATTGTAAATAAAAAAGAAAGGAAGAGTGGTAAAAATGAAACAAAAACTAATTAAAAAATTGCACGATCTAATGCTACAAATAATTACTTGTAATGATGCTGAACTTGACAAGATAGGAATTGAACTTGCCGAAATAGAAAAACAACTAATTAATTGGCAAGAAAAAAAATCTCAAAAAAAATAAAAAAATACTTGACTTTAAGGACAAGATGTAGTATAATTAATATATCAAATGAAGAAATAAAAGAAAAGTAAAAAAATTAAAAAAATTAAAAAAAACACTTGACTTTTAAATCTGAATTTGATATAATATATATGTAAATAAAAAAAGAAAGGGCATTAACAAATTAGTCGGTTAATGTAATGGTGATTAAAATGGCTAAAGCAAAAGAATTATTTAATGTTAGAGGAGTAAACTTAACTGCTCACGAAAAAAATGTTTATGACAAAGTAAAGGAGTTGGGCACTGTTGACTACAACCAAGTAGCAACTGCTTGTAATGTATCTACTAAGTCTGCCATTGCAACATTAGCAAGATTAGAAAAAACTCACGGTTTATTAAGAAAAAATGAACCAGTAAAAGTAACTACTTACGAAGTAGCAACTGATGTAGAGGGCGAATAGTCCTCTTTTTTTATTTACTGTAAAGCGAACAAATGTTTGTCAAATACTTGACAAAAAATTTTTTTATTTTTTTTTATTAAAAATACTTGACTTTGTGGGGGAAAGTGTGATATAATTAAAGGGGAAGTATTTTTTTTTTTTTTTTTTAGTAGCTTCGCAGCTGCCACAGCAGCAGCTCAGCTCCCAGCTCCGACACACCCGGGTGCGTTGTTGCCCCCCATTAGGGGGTAAGGGGCTAGGTGGTTGCCCCTGGGTTGGGTTAACCCAAGATCTGATACGCCCGGTTGAGTTGTAAGATCTTTTTGATCCTGGAGAGGATCTCACGATACGCCTGGATGAGTTGTCTTTCATTATTATAATATAAAAAAACTTGAAAAACTTTTATAAAAATGCTTGACTTCTTTTTCTTTATTTGGTATAATTAAGATGTAATAAAGAAAGGGAAGGTGTTAAAAATGACTGAAACTCAAGAACTAATTTTAAATAAGTTAGGGGAATTATGTAGAATTTACCCACAACAAAGATTAGGACAAATAATCTATAATTATATTTTAAGGTATTGTCCCAATAACGATTGTTTCTTTATAGAAGATACTAAACTTTTAGAATTGTTAGAAACAATTACAAAAGAAATTAAAGAAAAGTAAAAAAAATACTTGACTTTAATTTCTATCTATGGTATAATTAAGATGTAATAAAGAAAGGAAAGTGATAATTATGGCAATGACACCTGCAAAAAGACATCAAATAAGAGCAAAGCAAGAGGCAATGCAAAAAGCAAGAAAAGAGGAAAGACTTGGACTTGCTAAAAAAACAACAAAGAAAAAGGGAAGAAAATAATTTCTTCCCCCCTCAAAAAAAATTAAAAAAAGTTAAAAAAGGTATTGACATTTGACCTAATAAATGTTATAATTAATATGTAAATGAGAGATAGCCACTCTCAAAAAGAAAGGAAAGTGATAAAAATGGCAAAAACTAAAGAAACTTTTAATGTAAGAGGTGTAGAACTAACTGCACACGAAAAAAATGTTTATGAAAAGGTTGTAGAACTTGGAAAAGTTGACTATAATCAAATTGCTACAAGTTGTAATGTAAGTCCTAAAAGTGCAATAGCAACACTTGCTAGACTTGAAAAAACACACGGACTTCTAAAGAAAAATGAACCTGTAAAGGTTACAACTTATGAAATCGCCGAAGATATAGAGGACTAGAAACCTCTATATTTTTTTATGTCCTGATACGAACAAATGTTCGCTTTTAGCCCCCCCCAAAAAAATTAAAAAAATTACAAAAAACTATTGACTTTCACTTGCATTTTTGCTATAATTATGTTAGAGGTGGAGGAGAGCCCCTTATAAAAAAGATCCCCCCTTAGATCATCTGATGATACGCCTGGATCAGTTGTACGGGTTGGGATGCTCCCAAAAAAATTAAAAAAAAATATAAAAAAAGTATTGACTTTTGATTTGGTCTATGATATACTTAATATGTAATCAAGGAAAGACACCAAAGAAAAAAAATAAAAAAAATATTAAAAAAGTGTTGACACTGATTAGAAAGTATGTTATAATAAATATGTAATTAAGAAAGGAAAGTGAATTAAATGGAAACAAAAGGTTATCCACAAAAACAAAAAAATATCAATGTTAGAAAGGTTAAAAATATTTTAGGAATTGACACTGAAACTATAATGGACTTACAAAACGCAATGCCATTTGATATCGGTTATGTTGTTTACAATAACAAAGAAGATAAAATAGAAAAACAAGGAACTTATCTTGTTAGAAAGTTTGTAAATAATAAATACATTATTTTATCAAGTTGGAGTGCTAACAAATATGAAAGACATTATAAACCACTTTTAAACACTAAAACAAAAGATGTTAAAGTTGAAAGTGTAGAAAAAATAGCAAAAGAATTTGCTAAAATAATTAAAAAGTATGATATCAAATATATGTTTGCTCACAATGGACAATTTGATTATCAAGCACTTAAAAGATTATTTGAAGATGTTGGAGTTAAAAATCCATTTGAAAATCTTGATATAATTGATACAATGATGTTAAGTTATAAAACTATTACAACTACAAAAGAATATGAAAACTTTTGTAAAGAAAATAAAGACATCACAAAATTACAAGATAAAAAAGTTGTTAGTCGTTTTATTACTGATAGTAATAGAGTAAGACAAACTGCCGAAAGTATCTTCGCATTTATAGATAAAAATATTGATTTTGAAGAAAATCACACAGGACTTGAAGATATCAAAATTGAATTAGAAATCTTTAAGTATTGCAAAGGTAAAAAAGCAATTTTCCCTATCAATACACAACCAACTTGGCGTGATTTTGCAAAATTAGAAAGTTAAAAAACTTTCTTTTTTTTGTAAAAAAGTATTGACTTTATACCAAAACAATGCTATAATTATAATGGGGGTGGATGATGATGATATATATAACAACGCCGCCTGGCGTGTCATAAACGCCCCCCTTTGGGTTAACCCAAATGATACACCTGGATGAGTTGTAGACAAAAGCCTAGAATAAAAAAAAATTGAAAAAAGTTTCAAAAAACTATTGACAATGACCTAATACTATGCTATAATATATATGTAAGATAAAGAAAGACATATCTTACAAATGATTATTTAAGAAAGGAAAGTGATACAAATGAATAATCAAAAAACTAAAAAAAGAGTATTAAAGAAAGGTGTTGAAAAGGTATTCAGTACAATTGTTGCTATTTGGTTTTTTTGGATAATGACAACAATTGACACAATAGACAACCCATTTAATGAAATTAAAAGTTATTTAATCATTACTGGAATATTAACAATACTTGCCTTATTTAGTTTCATAATGCTAATGAAATACTCTAATCTATTTGAAGATGCCGACTAGTGCATCTTTTTTTATTATTGCATCAGGTACAAAAAAAAATAAAAAAAAATTGTAAAAAAGTATTGACTTTTGTTTCACAAAATGATATAATTATAATGGGAGAGAATAATAATAATATAAAAAAAAAGATCTAAGGATGGATCTGATGACACGCGTGGGTGAGTTGTAAGAAAGTTAAAAAAAATTAAAAAACTTTAAAAAAAGTATTGACTTTAACCTAATAAGGTGGTATACTTAATATGTAATCAAGAAAGGAATGAAAAAAATGAATTATAGAAACTTTAAAATTGAAATGGAAGAAAAGGACTTAAAGAAAACAAACTTAATCTATAAATGGTTGATAACTATGAAAGATGGAAAGGTTGCTACTTATGTTGGAATATCAACAAGACCACTTGACGAAAGAACAAAAGAACACATAAGAGATAAAAGAACATATTTTGATAAGTTCTTAACTGAAAACGAAAATAATATCAAAAGTATTAAAATTGAGGTTGTAAAAGAGTTAAAAAGAAATTTTAAAGATATGAAAACACAACTTGAAAAAAGAGAAACTAAACTTATAATAAAAGATAAGTTAGAAAATGCTTTTAATCTTAATAGTAAAATTGATAAAAGATTTGCATAAAAAGTATTGACTTTTAAAAAGATATTTGATATAATAATATTGTCAATAGGAAAGGAACTTAATAAAAAAAATTAAAAAAAGTTAAAAAAACTATTGACAATATCAATTATATTTGATATAATAAATATGTAAATAAGAAAAGAACTTATTTACAAGTAGCAAAGAAAGGAAAGTGATATTATGGCTACAAAAAAAGAATTATTTAATGTAAAGGGTGTTGAAATGACAGCACACGAAAAAATGGTTTTTGATAAGGTTGTTGAACTTGCAAGACCAGTAAGTTATAAGGAAATTGCAAAAGAGTGCAACATTAGTGAAAAAAGTGCTTGTGCTACACTTGCAAGACTAAACGCAACAAAGGGAGTTTTGAAGAAAAACGAACCTATCAAAGTTACAACTTATGAAATAAATGAAGATACCGATTAAGGTATCTTTTTTTAGTGCAAAAAAAATTAAAAAAATTTGCAAAAAAAGTATTGACTTTATACTCAAAGAGTGGTATACTTATAATGGGGGAGAATAATAATAAAAAAAAAAAAACGATCTACTTTTGGATCACAAAAAAAAATGAAAAAACTTAAAAAAAAGTATTGACTTTATACCATTTATTTGGTATAATATATATGTAAGATAAAGAAAGGAATGATTAAAAATGAAAAAGAAAAGAGTGCTAAAAAGTTGGGTTAAGGAAACATTATTATTTATTGCTTGTGGTATTGCCTTATTTGGTTGTTTCAAGTTATTACAATTACAAGACCAACACGAATACAACAAAGCAATTGAAAGATGTGGAAGTGTTGAAAACCTAAACACACACTATACACAACAAGGCGACAAATACTACACTTGCAAGGTTGAAAAATAACCTTGTAAGTGCTAGAAAAAAAATAAAAAACTTTTAAAAAAAGTATTGACATTGTACCAATAGTATGGTATACTTAATATGTAATCAAGGAAAGGAAAGTGATAAAATGATTACTAGAAACCATAAAAACATTATGAAGTATGCAAACATAATGACAAACATTAAAGATATTGCAAAAGCAACTAAACAAACTGAAAGTCAAGTTGAAAGTGCAATAATCACACTTGCAAGAAAAGACTTAATGACAAAGTCAAAAGCAAAAGAACTTTTGAAAGACAAGAAGTCAATTAAGTTTATAGACTTGCCATTTGGAAGTAGACTTGCAAAACCACTTCCAGTATCAACTGAAAAAGTAAAGACTATTTATTGCAAATAGTCTTTACAAAAAAATTGAAAGGAATTGATTAAAATGAGAAAAGCCGATAACCTACCTATTAAGTGGGTGTTAGATATGGACGACACACTAGCACACTTTCACGAACAAAAAAACGCACTTGAAAGATTTGCTACTGAAAAAAACTTCTTTAATATTTTGAAACCTAGTAAGATGACAAAGTTTATCAAACAACTTGTTGAACGCAACGAACTTGAAGCAAAAGACATTTACATTGTTAGTGCTTCACCTAATGAACAAGCCGACAAAGACAAACTACAATGGATTGAAAGACACTTGCCTGAAATACCAAAAGAAAACATTATGTTTACAAGACTTGGGGAAAATAAAGCCGAATTGTTTATCAATAAATACCACTTATCAAAAGAAGATTTTAAACATTGTATGTTAATTGATGACTACACAAAAAACCTTATTGAGTGGAAAAACTTTGGTGGAATTGCTAAAAAGTACATCAATGAATACAACAACACAACAAAGAACTATCTTAAGTACAACATCAGTACAATAGTATTATAAATGATAAATCAAAAGACTAATAACAAAGTCTTTTTTATTATAATAACTATAACACAAACAACACAAACACAAACACAAAGTCAAACACAAACAACACAAAGTCAAAGACAAAGTCAAACCAAAACACTTAAAACACTATCAGTACCACCTAGCATAGCACGATACGAACGAAACGGAATAAAAAGACCAATTATATTATAAAGATAAAACACGCCTAAAAACGCCCTTAAAATGCGTCTAGTGGTGTATTAAAAAAATAGGGTTGAATCGATAGGAAATAAAAAAAGACTTTTAGAAATTAAAAAGTCTTTTGCTACAAACTTTTGTTTGCTATTCCTTGCAAATTGCCAAACACCGAACAAGTGTTTGAGTCTTAGCATTCCAACCCCGAGAGTGCCAACATAAACACGAACGAACAAGCGTTCGGCTGAAGGGGGGATATGTTTAGTAATGATACGCCTGGGTGCGTTGTTATGGGTGCATGCGTCCTATACGAAATCACATATTCAATTTTCTGTACCTATACGAAATCACTCATTTTTTTCATTATAATACCAATCCATAATCTTTTAATATTTTTACTAATTCCTGTCCAATTGCACGTTGCATTGGGTCGGGACTGCTTTTTAATTCATTTGCCTTATGCACCATTCCATCAATTTTGTCTTTTTGCATAAAATATCTACCATAGTCGCCAGTCATATCGTTAAGCGGTGCGATTGGAATTCGTTTTTCTTTTGAAACAAGAAAAAGTGCCCTGTCATCAGCTTCTAGAGTTAGTTTTTCATTTGGCTCGATTGAAAAATCCTCAACTCTGCCGCCAATAGTCTCTATCTTAACTTTGTAACTAGTAGTGGTAAAATCCATTGCTTGCCAATTATGAGTGTCGAAGTTTACATAAGTTGTATTAAATCCATTATTCATTTAAGTCCTCCTCAAAAAATTTTTTTAGCCTTTCTTGGCACATACGCTCGATTGGGTCATTTGTTTCTTTTGTAATAAAATTAAAAAGTTTTCGGCAAAAATCATTACCGTAAAGCCCAAGCATTTGCGTTGGTGTTGCAATTACACGTTTGTACCAACCCCCAGAATATTTTTCTATATATTCAATTCCATAAGCTCGCCCGAATTTTGTATTACATAGTCGTTAAGGTTATTTGTCACATAAAACTGGTGTTCATATGCGGCAATAGATTTTCTTGGTACAACTTTAATCACAGGACTCGAGCTAAATATCGTAAGGACGTCACTATTTTGGACATTGTCAATTGCGCCCATATAATCACGTACGACGAAACCATTATAGGTACGCATTATAAGGCCACCTGCTCTATAAATATTGTTCATATATCTGGCTAAACGACATTCGTCTTTGTTAGGAATAGCACGCCATGGATTTTCATTAGTGATAAACAAAAAGTTGTCGGCATCCAAAGGGTGATGGTAAGGAAATCCTTCACGATAGAATTTTTCTATGTCTTCTGGCGTTGATATGTTTGCCCATTCTTGTAATTCTATTAGGGCGTTGCGGATTTGATAGTCCAAACTAATCACCTTGCTTTCCGGCTGCCATTGTGCGGATTTTGTCTAGTCCCCACATATGCTTCATAAACTCAATAATACACCAATTAACCTCGGTAATTTGGGCATCGGGTTTGTCTTTTTTATAATTAGCCCATATGTTGCATAAGCCCAAACTATATACAAGCAAATCATAGAGCGTTTCTGTGTCATTTGAATAAACATATGTGTTTTGGTCAAATGCCTTACATTTTTCGGCAAGGTCAAACACTTCATTGACCGTAAGCTCGGGTTTGTCTGTATCTATTTTACCGATTAGGTCTTGCATAAGGGCATCTAATTCTATTTTAAGAGTTTCTCTTACTTTCATAACATAAACCTCCTTAGCTTTTTAAGAAAAAAACCTGCAAATTTTTATTCTTCTGCAGGCTTTTCTACTTTGGCATTTTTAGAGTCGAATTCGGCTTTAAAAACGGGATCTAATAAGCAAAGTAAATTTGCATAAGAATTAGCATAGCCGCTTTCAAATCCATTTTGGAAATTATCGTAAGGACTAGCTTCCACATCTTCTTTTGTAAATAAGTCATTATCACTAATGTTTTCACGAAGATAATTTGCTAAGTCTTTTAAGTTTTCTATTTTTTCCATTTCTCCACTCCCTGTTAGTTAAGACTAACACCAATTATTGCATATCTATATCCTAAACAGGAAAAAACCTGTATAGTTCAATTAAGTGCTCATTGCGTGGCTAAGCACAATGAGCGTAAGAAAGGGGTGAATACCGTTGTATTAAACAACGATAAATGGTTTACCATCATTGCGACTTTTTGTGTAATTGTTAATCGCACGGACGGGACAAGCCGTCAAGTTAATATTTTTAAATTAACATTTTTTCTTTTTTCATTTTCTAAATATATTATAAACGAAAATGATATATAAATTCAAGTCTTTTTAAAGAATTTTTGTAAAAAAGTTTTTTTAATTTTTTCTCTTTTTCTTTTTTACAATTATATTATAAAATATATTTCTATAATAAATCAAGTCTTTTTGTAAAATTTATCTAGATCTTTTATTATATGAAAAATATTGATAAGAAATTAAGCTTTTTTCTATTTCTAATAATTGCTTGCCCATTTCATCTAGTGTTTTATCATCAGATGTGGCAATTTCCATTATAATTTTATGTAGCCACTTTAGTATTTTCTTTTTTACAATCATGAGAATTACTCCTTTCTTTTCTTTTTACATTTATATTATATCATTCATTAGACAGTTTTGTAAATAATTTTTATTCATTTAATGTAAGAAAAAGAAAAAGAAGCAAAAAGAAAAAGAATATATTTTTATTATATTATATATATAGAGAATAATACTCGCTTCGCAAGCTACGCTCGTATTATTCATTGTATATAATTATAATATTGCACTTTTATTTTGTAAAGTTTTTTGATTTTGAAATAAACTAGAAATGAAATTACACAAAACTCTTTACAGAAATCTTCTAGAGTGTTAATATATAAGTAAGAGGGAGGGATTGGCATGAAAGTTGATGATCCTAATACTATAAAAGTTAAAGGTAGTAAGAAAAAAATTGTATATTCATTAGATTGGACAGCACAAGCTTATGAAGACAGACTTGCTTGTGTAAAGAATTTAGAGAGTGAAGGACTATTGAATGACTTGAGTCCGACACAATTGAACGAAGTTTCTAATTATTTACTTTATTCTGCAGATGTAGATTGTGATGTTAAATTGAAGCAACCTTCGAAAAAAAGTGTTTCTTATGAGGAAATGGTTGAAAATGGAGTTGCTGACATGGCATTTCATAATGCAAAATATAAGAATATATATAAAACTTATAAACCTTTTATAGATAAAGAAAAAGATAAGGACATTCCAGGAATGCAAGATTTATGGAAAGAAATGGAAAAAATTAAGGTTATATATGATTATTTAGATGATTGTCTAAAAGGGAGAAGGGAATGAGATTTTACGAATCCATTAGAAATTAATTATGTAAATCATCATTACTACAAAAATTGGTATATAGATTTATGTTTACAACAATATACTTTAAAAGATGCATATCGTCCAGTTATGCAATCACAACAACAAGGTTTTATTAATATTAGACCTGATGATGATATGTATTTTGGGCTAAGAGTTGGAGAATTTATCATATGCGAATCCGATGAAGACAAAATGATAGATTTATCAAATCCTCTTCATGTTTATCTACTAATGAAAAATTATAAAACCATAAGATATGAGCATGCGAACAGAGTTATTGATGATTGGAATGAAATATATGATTTATTAGATAGAGCTATTGCAAGAGTACAATTTAGTGATTGTATATGGGATATATTGGAAATGAAGATTAACGGAGAAAGAAATGGTATCATAGGAGCATATGTAAGAGATAAATATAATGTAAATTATAATGATAATTATATTAGCACTCTATTTACAAAATCAATTAGTAAGAAAATAGCCAAAGCTGCTGTGATTAATGCAAGAAGAGATTTTCATAAAACTGGAAAAAGAAAATGTATAAGATGTAAAGAAGAAAGATGGGATGATGAATTTTTCTCATTTGCAAAAAGTTGTGGATATTGTTTACATAAATTAAATGGGACTAGTAGAAAAATTCACTTAAAGGGGTGATATAAATGGATTATGGGACAAGACGATGCGGTAAATGTTCTCAAATAAAATTAATCCAAGATTTGGTTCCTTGTGGTGAAAATTGTTTATTTGGAACTGATGGAGTAAGCACAATTTGTTATGACTGTGCTTTAGAGAGTATAAATACAAAAGATTTAACTATGGTCGATAAGCTATGTCAGTTTTTAGATATAGCATTTATGGCTGAGGAATGGATAAAAATATCGAAAACATCTGATAATGAAAGATATATTTTAGAAACATATATTAAAACCGTTAAAAGCAGCGAATATAGCAAATCATCTTGGAAACAATATGACTTATTATGGGAAAAAGCGAGAGAAACTGACGCTGTATTGAGCAAATTACCTACATTATCTGCTGATTTATTTATTTATTTAAGAAAGAAGTGGGGCTCATATGATGATTTTGGTGTAGAAGACTATTTGAAAATGGAAAGCTATGAAAAGAATACTTTAAATTATTATAATTTTAGGGACGAGGCAAGGAGAGATATGATTCGTAAGCTTGCTTTGGTATCTGTTTTAATAGACAAAAAGTTAGCTTCAGGAGACACTCGTGAAGTATCAACATTAATAAGTTCTTATCAATCTTTAATGAAAGAATCTGGTATTCAAAACGCAGTACAAAACGATACTGAGACTATTGAATCCTTAAGCGAGCTAATAGCTTTTCTAGAAGAGCATGGATGGTTAATGGATTATAAAGTTACAGAAAGCAGAGATATTGTAGATGCAACAATAAGAAATTTCCAACAATATGTTGCTGCAATAGTTGCTGGTTCTGGAGAAGAAATTACTCAGATGTATAATACTAAATTAATGGAACAAAACTCAGGAACAAATGTCAATGAAGAAGATATAGAGAGTATGTTTGAGACACAAGAAGCTCAAGAAGAAAGATTTGAAGATGAAACTCTAAATGAAGAAGAATTAATAGATATGTTTAAGGAGATAAGTAAAGAATATGAAAAATAGTTTAGATGAATTCATAGATGCTTATCATCATATGTACTCTGAGCGTAATGATATAAAAAGGATTGTTGTTACGCCAGATTATGTAATGAATAATTGGGATAATATAACTTATGCAATGCGAATATTATATCTTTATCCAGATTATTTTATAGATATTGTAAAAAGGAAAAATACATATTTACAGCAAGTATTCTTTTATCAAAGAGTTTTTTTAAGAGTTATGGCGAGATATCAAAAAGTTAGCGGAATTTTTGTTCGTGCTTATTCAAAATCGTTCTTAAATTTCATATCAATAAATATGAAAGCAATGTGGCAGCCGATGAGCAAATTATTCTTATGTGCAGATACTAAAAAACAAGCGGCAATGATCACAAAGGAAAAAATGAATGAAGTTTATTACTTAATTCCATTTTTTGTTAATGAGCTTGATATAGCTGATTTTGATAAACAAAAACAACATTATTCAACAGGTGGAGAAGATCAAGCTAAGTTAAAATTCAGAAATGGTTCCGCAATAGATATCGTTTCTACAACAGATAGTGCCCGTGGAGGACGTAGACATGGAGGTACAATCGAAGAGTTTTCGTTGGCAAATCAAGATGAAATTGAAAATGTTGTTATTCCATTATTAAATGTTAATAGAAAAACAATGTGCGGTAAGAATAATCCAACAGAACCACATGCTTCACAAATAATGATTGGATCTGCTGGATATAAAAATACCTATGCTTATAATTTAACAGTTGAGATGTTAGTTGATATGGTATTTGAACCAGATAAAGTATTTGTTTTTGGTGGAGATTATCGAATTCCGGTTATGCACGGACTATTAGATAAACGAAAAATTTTAGATAAAATTAAATCTACTGGTACTTATAAATTGGAAACATTTTTAAGAGAATATATGTCAAGATGGGCTGGTGGTAGTGAAGAGAGTTATTATTCTTATGATTTAATAGATAAGCGTAGGAAAATATTAAGACCCGAGTTTGAACCGGAGCATAGAAGCGATATTTTTTATACACTTGGTGTCGATGTTGGTCGTTTTAGTGATGAAACTGTTTTAGAGATATTTAAAACATATACATCTGGAGAAAGATTTGTCACCCACTTGGTTAATATAATAATAATGCCCGGAATAGGTAGACATTTCCAAGACCAATCTATTAAAATTAAACAGCTTGATTCTATATTTAACTTTAGAGGAATAGTTGTCGATATAAATGGACCAGGAGCTGGTATTGCCGATTTCTTAATAATTGAGCAAGAAAAAGATGGTGATTATTATCCCGCATATGGTTTTAGTAATAAACCAAAATATAAAAAGACCGAAATGCCAGGATGTATAAGAAAATTATATGGAGTCGAGGCAAGTTCAGGTGCTAACTCAGATTATTATAAGAATGCACATTTGATGCTTAGTTTAGACAGAGTTCGTCTCCTTATTAATGAACGACAAGCAAGAACTTATTTTGCTCAGTTTGATTATTGGAGAAAAATGAAAGTAGACAAAAAAGCCACTCAGTTAATTCCTTATATATCTACAACTAAATTGCAGGATCAATTGGCGAATCTGAAGGCTAATATTGAAACTGCGACAAGTAATATAAATGTTCAAAAGATTAAGACAACAATCGGAAAAGACTTAGTTTCCTCATTTATTTATGGTTTGTGGTTTATAAGTCTAGAAGAAGAAAAAGAATTAAAAAAACGTGCTGGAAAGGGTACGTTAGGACAATATTCTTTTTATAATTAGGAGGTGTAGAAAATGGAGAAAGAGAAAAAAACCAATACTTTTGAAGACAAAGACAAATTAATAGCTCGTTTCCAAAAATTGGCTAAAGCAATAAATAAATATGATCCTAGTTATGATAAAGTTTTAGACCTAGACCGTGTTAGGGGATACAATCCAAAGAGTATAACTTATGAGAAGTTAATGGAATTATCTCCAGAAGATCCACTATGGATTACTTTATCAAGGGTTTATTATAATGAACCACAATATCAAAGAATTATACTTTATTATGCAACACTATTTTTAAATTATTATTATGTGTCTCCTGTTGATTTATCAAGTACAGGGAGAACTGTAAATAAGAAAAAATTAGAAAAAGAGTATAATGATGTTTTAGCATTTTTAGACGACGAGATAAAAGTAGAAGACTTTACTGTACGTACTTTAATCGATATTCTTGTAGATGGTAGGGTTTTCTATTATTATGATTTTATTAACATGGATGGAAAACCATATTTTCAATTATGCAAATTGCCATCAGATTATTGTGAAATAATTGGAAACGCAAAAAATGGACAAATGCCAATTTTTGAATTAGATATGAGTTTTATTGACCAAGTTATGGCATCTTTAGTATCAATTGATCCTAATATAACAAAGGAGGATGTATTAAAGCAATATCCTAAAGGATTACGAACTGCCTATTACCGTTGGAAAAATAATGGAGAAAGAAAAATATTAGTAACTCCAGTACATGGTATTGGCTTTACAAGTTATAATGGAATGCCTCCTTTTGCTGGCATATTAAGACAAATTGTTAGAATGAGAAAATTCGAAGATGTACGAGATAATTATATTGAAGATAGTCTTCAAAAAATCTTGTTCCAACATGTTAAAATCGATAGTAATGGAGATCCTGAAATCGATTTAGCGCTTGCTGCTGAATTTCATGACAACTTAAAGAAAATCACAAAGAAGATGGAAAGAGTAAATGCTTTAACATCTTTAGCAGATGTAAGTGTATTAGACTTATCTGATACTTCAAGAGAAAATGATTTGGACTTTATTGACAAATTTGAAGAAAAGATGTACAATGAAGCTGGTGTTCCTCAAGCTATTTTCAATGGGGACACTGCTGGAGTGTTAGAATTCTCAGCAAGAAAAGATGAATCATTTATTTGGAACATTATGGAAAAAATAAGTACATGGTTATCTTTTATTTGTAATGCCGAGATAGGTGCAAGAGGAAAAAGAACTTACAATTTTGTAGTTTCATATTTACCGATTTCCTATCGTAATAGGGAGAAAATGATGGACACTTATTTGAAGAATGCGCAGTATGGATACAGCAAAATCATTCCTCAAATAGCTGTTGGTGTTAAGCAAAGACACTTTGAGTCTCTTTTATATTTGGAAAATGATTTATTGAAGCTCGACAAAAGACTCGTTCCCCTAATGAGTTCTCATACAATGAGTGGAAAGGGTGGAACCGCTGCTCAACAAACTGCAGATGCAGCTAGTAATGTTGAGGGAGGAAGACCACAATCATCAACAGATGAAAAGACAGACGGAACTCTTAAAAAAGAGGATAGTCAATAAAGGAGGCAAGTGATATGGACTTAACAAAATATGCTGCCCTAGACATCAAGATGACTAAGTTTTCTAAAATTAATAGTCAATTTTCATTGGGAAGAGCAAGAGTATTCTATGAAGGACCAAATGTCAATCGTACTATTATTGATGCAGACGTAGCTGAAAAGTTGATACAAACCATTCCTGGTACTCCTATTGTTGGAAGATATAATTCTGAGGAAGGAGATTTTGAAGGACACGGCGAGGGTCAAATAGCTTACGGCTTTGTCCCATTAGATCCTCATCCCATGAGGGTAGAAGTTACAGAAGAAGTTTATGGTTTACCTGTAAAAAGGAAATACTATGAAGTAGATGCTGTAATATGGGACGGAAGATTTCCTGAAGCCCAAAAAATTTTGGAAGAGGAGAAATCTCTATCAATGGAACTTAATCCTGAAACTATGGACGGTGAATTTGAGATTTATGATGACAAGCATTATTTAAGAATTACTAATGCCGAATTCTTCGGAATTACTGTTCTTGGTGATGCACACACTCCTTGCTTCAAGGATGCCAAGTTCTTTCAAGCATATGCGAATATGCTTAGCGCTTATGAAGCGTTAGAACAAGAATCGAATATAGGAGGTACAAATATGCCAAACACAGAAAAAAAAGTAGATGTTGTTGAAGTTAATGAAACAGATTCTACTATAGTTAATGAAGAGGCTACTGTTGAAACTGAAACTCCTGAAGTTGAAGAAACTGAAGCTGTTGAAGTAACAGAAGACGAAGCGGCTGAAGCTACTCCTACTGAAGACGGTGTTGAAGAAGGAACAGAAGAAGAAACTGAAGCCGAAGAAGAATCTGAAGACGAATATGCTTGCAAAAAGAAAAAAGAAAAGTATGAAGACGAAGATTCTGAAAATTCTGGAGATGAAACTGCTGAAGAAGTAGAAGAAATCGAAGAAGAAGCTGAAGAAGAAACTGCTGAGTCTGAAGAAGAACCAGAAGTAGAAGAAGAAACAGAAGCTGAATCTACTGTTGAAGATGAAACAGAAGCATTAAAAGCTAAAGTTACTGAATTAACAGAAAAATTAGAAGTATATGAAAATGCAGCTAAAGAAGAATTAATTAATAAATTCTCTGCTAAAATAAACGATAGTGATTTTATGTCTGACATAAAAGAAAATATTGGTAATTATAGTATAGAAGATTTAAAATCAACTTTAGGTGCAAAACTTGCTGAACAAGTATTGGTTGAAGAAGAAAGCGATGAAAATAAAGTAAATGGTATGATATATTCATTTAATGGCATTGCTAAAAAAGAAACTAAAAAAGGATGGCAAGAATTAGTTAGAGCTACAAAAGCTGCTAATAAGAAAAATTAAATGGAGGTAATTAAACATGGCTCAATATAAGATTTCTGGTCATGGTGTTGTTGAACACAATTTCTTAGCTTCTGAAGCTACAAGACAAATTGAAGCTCAAACACCTGTAAAAGATGGAATTGAAACATTAGAGAATGGTATGATCCTTTTCATTGATCGTAAGAACAACGAAATTGTTAAAGAAGAAGTTTCTTGTCCTTATTTAATGCATTCAACTGTAAGATATTACAGAGCAGGAGAAAGAGGACTTAATCATTTTGTTTTCAACGTAAACAATGAAGAAGAATTACCAAGATTATGGAAATTATCTGAAGGAGACAGTTTCCACACTAATTTAATTTCTGGAGACTATGCTGATAATAAAGCTTTCGATGATGCTTTCAAAAACGGAAGTTTATATGGATATCCAGATGGTAACGGAATGATAAAAGTTACTGAAACAAGAAACGAAAACGCTAAATGTGAATTTATCGTTAGTAAAAGTACAATGCAAAATGACGAAGTAGGATTCTACGTTGTTGTTAATAAAGCGTAAGGGAGGTAGAAAGATATGGATAACATGAAAGATATCGTTGACTTAGCAGTTGCTACAGTTACTAAAGAAAATATTCCTTCTGAATTCACTGCTGCTGACCTTGAAAATTCACTTCGTGAACAATTAAGTGCTTTCCAAGATTACAAATATCTTAGAAAACATGCAGCTGATTTATATGAAATAATCGAAGAAGTAGCTAATATCGTTATACCAAGAAAGGTATTAGAACAATTCGGTGGTTTCGCTGAAATCAGAAGAAAAGGATATGGAGAAAAAATTAGCTTCACTATAAGAACTGGTAAATACAGAGGTAAAAAATTCGTTACTAAAGCAGGAGATCAAGGTATTTATAAAACATTTACTTTAGATAACAAAGAATTAGTAATGCAACCAAGAGTATATGCTGGTGCTACAAGATTAGAAATTGAAGACTTCTTATTAGGAAGAATTTCAATGTCTGAACTATTAGATGTATTAACAGAAGCTTTAGAAGAAAAATTATATATTGAAATTCAAAAAGCTTTAATCGCTTCATTCAATGCTCCAGATAGACCTGCTGCAAACAAATATGAAGGTGCTGGATTAATTATGGATCAATTCGATAAGTTAATCAACACTGTAAGAGCTTATGGAGACAGCGTTAATATTTATTGTACATTTGCTTTCGCAAGTAAATTATACAATAACCCAGGATGGACTACTGTTACAAATCCTAAAATAAGTGACAGAGACGTTGAAGATATAAGAAACCAAGGATACGTTGGTACTTACAAAGGATGCAACGTTATAATCCTTAACCAATCATTCACTGATGATACTAACACTGAAACAATCGTAAATGATGCTTATGCATACATTATGCCAGTTGGAGCTGAAAAACCAGTTAAAATTGCATTCGAAGGTCCTACATTCGTAAGAAACTTCACTGACGCAGTTTTATCTCAAGAAATTAGTCTTGAACAAATGTTCGATGTTGCTGTATTATCTCACAATTATTGGGCAATCTACAAAGACACAAGCTTAGAAGCGTAGTTATATAAAAAGAGCCGAAAGGTTCTTTTTTATTTATTATAAAAATATTTGACAAAAAGAATAAAATATGTTAAATTATTATTAACACGGAGAGTGCCTACTATACTGTAGGAAAAGAAAAAATCCGTAAAAGAGATGATGGAGGTTGAAAAAATGGACAATAAATTTATTGAAATTAGATTATTAAATGTTGGCGATTGCGGAGTTGGATTAAGAGATACTCAAGGAAGATTTTATAATATTCCTATGAACAGTCAATTAAGGATATCTTTAGATAGTTTTAAAAATATCTTAGATTATCCAGTTAGCAAAAAAATGATTTGCCAAGGATTAATAAAAGTAGAAGGAATCACAGAAGAAATGTTATATGGAAGTATTCTTAGTGATGAAGAAAGAGATTACATTTTAGGAGATCGTGTTTGCGAAGTTGAAGAAGATGCAGGAATTCATCAAATTCATGTAGAAGAAGAAACTGCAGAAGTTCCTATTGTAAAAGCTATTACTTTCTATAATTGGATTAAAAATGATAAAGAAGATAAAATAAGAGAAGCTTTAAAAAATCCAGTAAACTATGATACAATCAAAGAAATTGTTGCAAAGAATGATAGATATAACACAGATTTAGTTAAAAAAATATTATCAGAATAAGGAGGGATAAAATGGGAACAAAGTATATAGAGATATACGAATCCTTTCTTAGTGCCGTAACAGATGATAGATTTGCGGTAATGTCAGAAGAAGAATTAATGACAGATTTATTACCTCTTCTAAAGAGATCAATATATTATTTATGTAGAATAGCAAAAGAAACAGAATATAGAGTATTACCAGGATATGATCTTCATGCAAGGAACGATGAAGAAGGATATTTTGAACAATCTTTATCAGATCATGAAATAGAATGTTTAGCTTGGGGTATGGTTGTTTCTTGGACAGAGCAACAATTAAACTCAACAAGATTAATAGAACAACAATATTATGATGCAGGTATTAAAACTTATTCACCAAATGAAACGATGAAGAATTTGCTTGAATTACATGATGGATATTATAAACGCTTAAAAAATAGACTTACTGAATATGGCTATAAAACTATCGATATCTCTACATTTGGAGGTAATGAATAATGCAAGATAAGTATATTAGAGAACATATAATATCTATGGTATATAAGATGCTTTGTTGGAGAGAAGAAGGCAAAGAATGGGAAAGACTATACGATGAATTAATGATGGAATTAACAATGAATAACGGACTCTTAGACAGTCTTACAGCAAGTACAATTGCTTTTAAGGTTGCTCCATTAAAATATTTAGATGGAGATTGGTATAAGAGAAGAGTTTTTGATGTTATAAATTATTTAAACGGTATAGCTAAACCTCAATAAGAAGGGGGTGCCAGATATGGGTGTATTAGAAAATTATAAAGCCAGAGTTACTGGCACTGTTGGCTCTAGTTTAAAAGAATATGTTAAAAATCAAGTAAGAACTAATCTTGATACTTTTTTAGAAAAATCTCAATATGGTATGGATGTATCTATTTATGATATAGACTCTGAAGATTGGAATCCAAATCGTATCGGTATTATGACTGGCGCAATGACAGATATTAGAGATGAAGTATTAGTTTTATCTAAAATAGATGTACTTAAAATGGGAACTCTATTTAAATGGGATAATGAGTATTGGGTTGTTGTAAAAAGAGAGGCTCGTGTAATAAAAGAATCTTTTTATGGAACTGCTTATAGATGTAATGTAGACTTAAAATGGGTAGATAAAGAAGGAAATCTTAGAACTCAAAAAGCATATGCCAAGGGAAGAGGTATGAGTTCAATATTAGTTGAAAATAAATATACTGATCCTCCTGTTATGGCTAGAGAAGTAGATACTCCTATAACAGTAATAACACAAAGAAATCTAAGTTTAGAACAAGATATGCGTTTCTTATTTAATGGACAACCATATAGAGTTACATTCGTTGATAATCTATCTACAGATGGAACAACAATATTAGGCATGTATGATGATATATTACAAGATGGCGATGATACTGAAAATAATATAGCAAACTACAACAGAAGATATGAACTTAGATTGAATTTTGATTCTGATGTAATATTAGAAGTTGGTAAACCATTTGAAGTTAATTATGAAGTCTTTAAAAATGGAGAGATTACAGATAAAAAAGACATTGTATTAACTGTAGAAGATCCAAACGATGTTTCTATAACAGGAAATGTTATAACTCCTCTTGTCGCTAAAGACATTATTGTGAAAGTTAGTCTTAAGGATAATGAGTTGATATATAAAGAATTTGTTATACATTCTGGTGACGAGTGGATTAAGGATAATATTTACATAATAGGACCAGATACAATTGTATGGAATGGAAGTGCAGAATATTATCTTAACAATAAAGAAGATGCAGAATTTGTTCCTACTTTTCCATCGAAAGTAAAAGGAACATACAAAACTACTAATAATTCTATAACAATTTCTATAAAAGATAAGTATTCTGGTACAATAAAACTAGTTGTTATGACTGGAACTGATATTTATACAAAAGAAATAAGAATTGTAAGTGTAGAGGGGGTGTAATATGAGTGCTTTTTCTAGTAAAAATCAAGAAGCGTCTTTGTTTCTCTCTCTTAATAACGATATTACAAGATTGGCTGCTGTTTTAGATTCTACTCCAGAGATAAGAAAATTGCTATATTATATAGATAAGAATGCGTTAGAACAACCAGAAGTAAAAATGTCTCTTGTTGATAAGACAATTTGGAGAACTCCCTTAATTCCATTACATAATGAGACAGATGTTAATGCAAGTTATATTTCTATCAATTTGCTAATGGAAGATATCGGTAATGAAAGGAATAACGCTATAACTACAATAGCAATTGATGTATGGACTCCACCAGAACAATGGATAATTAACGATGGATTGAGACCTCTTGTCATATGTAATTATATAGATAAGGTAATGAGAACTAAATTTGTTCAAACTTCTGGTGTAAAATATAGATTAGATCAAGTTATAAATGCTAAGTTATCAGATAGACTAATCGGTTTTAGGATGGTTTATGAAACAATCCTTGAAAATTAATATAAGTAGAATATTAACTGGAGAAGGAATAGAATTAAATTCTAAGATTACTATTTTCCAACCGACGGTCAAGGATATTGTTATTTTGGGAAATGAAAGATTTGGGAATCTTTATGCGATATGGAATTTATCAAGAAAAGATTTAGTTCCAGAAGAGACAGATGAAACGTGGAATCTTGAGGACTGGGACGTATATAAAAAGTTTATAATATATGATTTAAACTTACAAAAAATATTTAAAGACTCTGTTTTATTCTTCATGCATAAAAAAGTTGAGTTTTTAAAGATGCAGAATTCTATATTTATAGGGGAACTAGAGTCTGGGATAGAGCTCACTGAAGAACTTTTTTCAGAGATTCAAAGTGTTATCAAACAGATAACATCGCAAAAAGAAGAAGATACTAATATACAAAATGCACCGCGATCTAAACGTGCTCAAGAAGTTCATGATAAGATTGTTAAAGGCCAACAACGTTTAGCTGAGATAAAAAAGGAGAAGGGCGAAGATGACCTTGCTTCTCAAATTGTTGCTGTTGTTGCTCACGGACATTCTTATGAAACGGTATATAACATGACGTTATTACAGTTTAGAGCTGTGCTAGAAAAAATAGTACAAATTGAAAACTATCAAATAGCTTGCTTATTGTCACCTTATGCTGATAAAAAGCATAAATCAAAGACTAAGCATTGGCTAGAATAATTCAATGGAGGTAAAAATTATGTTTGAAATTATGGGACGTAAATATGCTTCTGTTACTTGTGCTGATGTTGTATTATACGATTTAGTTTGTGGAAATCCAGTTGCTAAATTTGATACTTTAAAATTATCTACAATTGAACAAACTGCTGATACAAACGACGTACAAGGTGGTAAGGGTAATCCAATATTAGCTCGTATCGCTTCAAACAAGGCTGTTAACTTAACTATCCAAGATGCTGTTATGAGTATGACTTATTTAGCAGTAGTTACTGGTGGAGAAGTTGTTAAGTCTGGAGATCAAAGCGCTATAAGAATTGCATATAATGAAAAAATTAAAGCTACTGACACAGGTTTAAAATTAACTCATAGTATGGCTGCTGGAACTACTCTTTGGTTAGCAGAAGTAAAAGATGGTATCATAAGCGAAAGAAAAGCTCGTTACGATAGCAAAACAGCTGTTCAAGACATTGCTTTAAATGCAGAAGCTTGGAGACCAAGTGATTACACAATTGTAAAAGACAAAGAATATCAAGTATTCTATAGTTATGATATAACTGAACCAGAACAAGCAAGAGAACTTACTGTATTTAGTGATATGTTCGCTAAAACTTATAGATTTGTAGGAGATACTGAATTATACAATACATTTACAGGACGTAATGATGCATTACAAATCGAAGTTCCAAGATTTGCTTTAGACAACAACTATACATTTGAATTAAATGCTGACGGTACTGCTGCTGTATTTGATATGAACGGAACTGCTTTAGCAGACGACGACAAACGTCTAATCGTTTATAGAATTTACGGAGAAAATGGTACTGGTGAAGCTACTGAATGTATCGAAGCTGCTACTATATAATATAAAGAACCGCAAGGTTCTTTTTATTTGACACAAAATTTAATCTATGGTACAATGAATGAAGTAAAGGAATACAAAGCCTACTAATAGACAGAGAGGATATTGAAAGAGGTGAGATAAGATGCTTGATCGATTAAGGTTTCAAGAGGTTGAAAAAGCCATTTTCAGAGTAAGAGAAGACGGACGATATGGAGACAAATGTCTAAAAAAGGGAGAACCCTTTATGGTAATAGACAATGCGTCTATTTCAAGTTTCGTTGTTGGAGAAAGAGATAAGAATATTGTCGGTAGAAGCACTGAAGCGGGTACATCAACGATTAAACATGTTAGTTTTAGTTTAATGAATGGAAGTATGATGTTAAATTTGTTTAACAGTATATTTGGAGAGACAAAAACGAATCAAAAAACGAAAGCAACAATAACAGATACTGTTTTGATGAATGACCAAGATATAATTAAATTACCTTCTAAACCAATGGGAGAAGTATTATTATATTTAACAGATGATTATGGCAATTTAACGAAAGTTGCTAAAGATCAATTTGAGGTTGTTGAGGATGAAATACATTTAATTAAAAAAGTAAATCATTTATTTACATATCTTTATGAAGAAGAGAATGAGGCAAAATCCTTAACAAGTATAAAACAACTTGGAGCAGAAGTAATAATGTCGCTAGAAATGCAATGCCAAGCGATGGATATTCTAACAGAAGAGAAAATGAATATAATTATTAGATTTAATAAAGTGTCTGTTGGTACTAATTTTTATATAGGGTTTAATAATTCAGAAAAGGCTTATGGCTCTACGGTATATGTACAAGGTTTGGCAGATGATAATCAAAATGGAGTAAATAAAGAGATATTTACGATTGAAGTGATGTAATATGGCAGCAGAAGTGAGAGATGGAGGATACTACGGTAGACCAGGTTATTTACATAGATATTATTTATTTTGTAGTCCTTATTGGAAAAAGGCTCAGTCTATCTCTGTTAATCCACAAGAAGACAAAATAAGAGCTGCAATAACTAGTTTTAAAGAGAAAGAAGATGCAGCTTTGATAGATTTTTGTAGTTTGTTTATGCCTGAAGAAGCAACTCCAGATAATGGAATTAAAATTTTAAATGATTTATTAACTGATACGAATAAAGTATTCGATGAAATATGGAAAGAACTTTCTTCCAGAGATAAATTAAATAGAACGGTATTAGATTCTATAAAAGAGATAAGTAAAAAAGCGCTACATGAAACTATAGAAAATGGAAAAACAGATAACAATCAAGAGGTAATTTCACAGATTAAATCAACAATAACAAGAAGTATGAATAGGCTATTGGGTGTTGGTGAGGGAATGATGGTATCTGGTAAAAGCGCCACATTGGGAAATTGGTTTGAGCGTTATTTTTCAACTCTAATTAATGCTACTTATATGGCAAAAATTACCAAGGAACAACCAGAACTAAAAAAATGGACAAAAGAAATTGCGGTTCAGAATACAATAGCTGGATTTAAGGGTTCAGAATCATTAATCGCTCAAACTGGAGATTTTAAATATGGAGAAAAGAAAAGTACTTATGATATAGAAGTTACTGCTGAAGGAAAAAATCCCTTACCTATTCAGATGAAAGCTGGTAGTACATCGGGTAAAAGAATTTTGTCATTACCTGCAACTAATTTAGATCTATTAATGGATGAAACAATAGATAGTAGTACAAAAGATATCATAAGATTTGCAATAATACATCAACACGCTTTCTCAGATCCAAATTATATATCTTTGGTTGATAGCGTTAATGAAGATAGAAAAGCAAGAGGAATTACTCCTACTGATATGTATACAACAGGCTCTAACCCAAGTGCGATTGAAAAATTAAATGCAAATCCATCTGGTTTATTAGATAATAGGTTTATCAATGTAATTAATGTATTAAGGTATGCAATAGCTGTAAAAACAATTGCAGGTATTGCCGAAGGAAAAGAAGCTCTTATATATGTTATTTCTAAAACAGGAACAAAAACAAAAGGACACACAAGAGATGCGGTATTAAGAGTTTCTGATATGTTAGAGGCGACTCTTGGAACAAAAAATAAAATCACTTCCAATCCTTGGCCTATTAAACAAACTGGAGATAGTTTAACTTCAGTTCCTGGAGATATACTTAAATTATATGAAGAAGAGCCATTAGAAACAAGAAAAGAATGGTATGACGCAACAGCAGATACAATGTTGCATGCAGTGAATAAAATAAAACTTAGCATGGAATTTAATTATGCTAACGTTGGGAGGATAGATAAAAAATGAAATTAGAGAGATTAGAAGAATTAAAAAAAATAAGTACAAAAGATGTTATAGTTAGACAAACTTTAAACAATATAGAAAAAAAATATTACCATAATAAATATGAACTAAAAATATCATTAGCATTAACTTTATTCAATTTATTAGGCAATACTGAAATGCACAAAACAATGGAAGCAGAAGACATTAATTGGATAGATTTTATAAATGATAATTATAGTTTAATTGAAGAATTAGAAAAGGGAGAATATTCTAAAGAATATGAAGAAATTTTTAGAGAGATTGAAGAAGGGGCAAAAGCTAAGGCTAAATATTCATTGACCTTAATGTCAGTTCTTGAAGATTTAGGACAATCTTTTACAGAAGAAAATATAAATAAAATTAAGGAATTATTAGAAAGTAAAATGGAAGAAGTAGAAAAAGTTAATGAATAAATTTAGAGAGGGGTGAGTTAAATGGCAGCAGGTAATGATACTGTAAATATTAAAGTCAAATATATACCTGATACAAGTGCTTTGAAAAACATCAAAGAAATAAGGATGCCAGAAATAAAAATTGGTGGCAAAGATGCAGGGAAAGGTGTTTTTGATTCATATAATAATGCCATTAGAGATCTTAATAGAGAACTATCAAAAGGCACTGATGCTTCTGCCATTACAAAAGCATTTAAGACAGTTGGAGAAGAGACTCAAAAAGTAAAAACACAAATTAATAGTATGAAGGAGGCTATTAATCAGTCTTTTCAAAGTCCAAGTAACCAATCTTTAATAAAAGATTATCAGAATTTAGAAAAGCAATTAAAGAAATTAGACGCCGAGTCTCAAAAACGTCGTAAGAAATCTGCAGAGCTTTCTTCTTTTAAGAGTCAAAATAACATGAGTACGCCTCAGGCTAGAAAAGAAATCTCTAAAGCAGAAGCTTTAGTGACATCGGGTGAAAAACTTACTAAACAAGATCAAGAGCGTTTAGAAATAGCTAAACAAATTATCGCAAAAGAAGAAGAATTGGCTAAATTAAGAACGCAAGAAGAAATTAGGAATGCTCAAAAAGATATTAAGAACCAAATGTCAGATTCTAAATATGATTCTATGATCAGCAGCACAGAAGCAAATCGCATATTGGGACAATACAATGATATACTATCTCGAGTAGGGATAAATTTAAATGGTGTAACTGGAGAAAGTAAGAAGTTCAGTTCATCACTTGATGAACAGGTTAATCAAGTTAAAGCAGCAAAGAAAGAAGTCGTTAAATTTGGTGATATTATTTCTGGAACTTTCTTGGGGACATCTTTGAGTAATTTATTTCAAACAGGATTAAGTAGAGGAATTGAATTTTTCAAAGATTACGATGAAACATTAACTCGTACAATGATGGTTACTGGTCAAACTAGAGAGGAAGTTAATAGTTTGACATCTTCATATAATAAGTTGGCAAATCAATTAAGTTCAACAACTAAAGATGTTGCTGCTGCTCAATTAGTTTTCTATCAACAAGGTTTGGGAACTTCTGAAGCGTTAAAAATGACAGAAGCTTCTATAGCAGTTTCTAAGACTGGTGGAATCGACGCTGCAGAAGCCGCAGATAGATTAACTGCAGCAGTAAGAGGATATCAATTAAGCGCTAATGAGGCAATGGACATAGCGGATAAAATGTCTGCACTAGATGCTGCCGCTGCTTCAAGCGTAGATGAGTTAACAGTGGCTATGCAAAAATCTGCGTCTCAGGCTCGTATGGCCGGGTTAGATTTAGATTACTACATGGCTTATCTATCAACAATGCAAGAAGTAACTCGTGAAGCGCCAGAGAATATTGGTACTGCAATGAAATCTATAACTTCTCGTTTACAGGAAATAAAGGATATTGGTAAAATAGAGGAAGATGGTACTACATTTAGTAATGTAGCAAAAGCGTTAACTAGTATTGGAATTGCCGCTACAGACAGTTCTGGACAGTTGAGAACTTTACAAGACATTATGAATGAACTTGGTCCAATGTGGAATACACTAGATCGTAATCATAAGGCATATATTGCTACTGTACTTGCAGGAAATAGACAACAATCTCGTTTCATCGCTTTAATGGACAACTATGATAGAGCAATGGAATTAGTAGATGTTTCGCAAAATGCTAGTGGAGAATCTGCTAAACAGTTAAGAGCTTATAATCAAGGATTAGAAGCAAGTTTTACAAGATTAAGTAATGCTTGGCAACAATTTGCTACAAACATAGCAGATTCTTCGATGATAAAAAGAATAATTGATATGTTTTCTTCTCTTATTGAATTGTTGAATAAGATTCCAAAAGGAATTACTAGTACAGTAGTTCCGCTATTGGCATTAACCAAAATCTTTACAACATTGAGTAAAGCTGGTAATTTATTTAAAGGATTCAAAACATGGAGTTTAGAAAAACTCGGTTTAAAAGACTTGTCTTCAGATCTTAATGGACTTGGGAAAAGTTTCCAGGACGTTGGAAATAAAGCAAATTCAGTTTGGAGTCATATTAAAAATTCAATAGATGGACTTGGCAATTATACAAAGGCTATTAATGAAACATCACAAGCATTAGAAGATAATACCTCAGCCTCACAATCTAATGAATTAGCACAAGAGAATTTGACTCGTTCTAAACAAAGTGACGATTTAGTAGAAGATCAAGAGATTAAAGAAGCTGGTTCTAATACTGGTGCACAGATAGCAATGAAAAAAGCGTATGAACAGGCTACAGATGCTGTAAAGACGCAACTTGATATAATGAGCACTAATAGTGATGGCTATATTCAAGAACAAGAAAGAGCAATAAGAGAAACAGAGGCTCAAATCAAAAAGAATAAGGCGGAAGAACAAAAATTATTAGAAGCAAAAGAAGCTGAGCGCGCACGTAGAAAAAGCGAACTTCAAACTTTAAGAGAGGGATACGAAAGAAAAGTAAAAAATCCTGACAGCAAAAAGATTGGAGGAGAATTATACGAAGAAGCTACTGAAAGCTTGCGTCGTAAAGGATTGTTGGGAGATGTACAGCAGTTGTCATTATTTGGCTATGATGAAGTCGATAAAATGATTGAAGAAGAAATGGGACGTCTCGCAAAAGAGTATGGTATTGGATATCACGAATTACAAGAGGTATTAAAAGATGAATCTGATAAGATATTCAATATCAACAACGATGCTATAGAAGAATTAAGGAAAAGTAGAAAAAATCTTACCAAAGAAGTTTCGACTCTTAATAAAGACTTATTAAAATACAAAAGTAATCTTGGAAAACAAAAAAAATCTTCTATTTCATTAGACGATCCAAAGCAAGTAAAAAATGCAAGAGATTTGTCAGAGAAAAGATTAGATGCTTTTAAAAATTTAGATTCGGTTTCTATCGGACAGGTAAAAGATATTACGACAGACAAATTTTTAACTAATGGTGAAAAGATATCGGCAGTTTTTTCTAAAATAAATGTTGGTGGAGGATTAGTTGCTGGTTCATTGGCACAAATGGGAGCATCATTCTTGGGATTAGATGATGATATGTCATCTGCACTAAGTACAAGTGTTGGTTTAGCAACTACTTTTGGTAAATTTGCTCCTCCTTGGGGGGCTATTATTGGTGCTTCGATTGGAGTTATAAAATTTACTTTTGATAAATTGTGGCCTAGTGTAGAAACTACTCAAAAAAAACTTACCGAATTGCAACAAGAGATGGATGAACTTTCTCAAAAAAAAGATACTATAAAAAATAGTTTAAAAGTATATGAAGAACTTAGTGGTAAATTAAATAAAACCGAAGAAGAAACTCAGAATTTAAAAGATTCAACGGAAGAATTGGTTAAGTTAATTCCTGGGATTGTTACAGGATATAATCAGTATGGAGAAGCTGTAATAAACACAGCTTTAGCTTATGACGAGTTAGATAAAAAACAAAAAGAATTGTCTATCAATGCGGATAAACAATTAACAGAATTTGATAATTTACAAAAGAATGCTCAAAAAACTGCTAAGACGTGGAATGCAATAAACAAAATAATTGGTTGGACATTGACAATTGGAGGCACTGCATTGGCTCCATTTACTGGCGGAGCATCATTATATGGAACCGCTGCTGGATTAGCAATGGTAGGCGGTGGAGCAATAGCAGATGAGAAAATTGATGAAAAGCAATTAGAAGAGAATAGAAAAGTATGGGACGAGAATTATTCTGAGATTTTAAGTTCTTATCAAACAAAGCGACAAGAATTTATAAAAGATATCGCAGATGAAAATAAGGATACCGCAACTAAAATAGTTGATAGTTTTATAACTTCTATTATGGATGCGGGACGAGATGGTAGAATAACAGATGCAACCGATGCAATCAATAATCTATTAGGTAATTTTACGAATGTGTCTTGGTCAGAAATAGACAATGCAATGGCGTCATTGAATGAGGTTTCTAAATATATTAAAAATATGACCTTCGCTGATGCAAAAGAATTGTTGAACAAGCAATTAAAACAATCTTTAAAAGACGCTGGACTAACAGATGTGCAAATAGAAGGTGTAATAACAGCCACTTTAAATGTTGCCTGGGATGGGGCTGCTGAAGTAGAGGCTCTTAAAAAGTCAATACAAACAGAGATATCTAACTTGAGAAATGGTGGAGGAGATCAATCAAGAATTCCATATCTAGAGGCTTTTAGTAAAGAATTAGATAATTTAACTCAAGAGGAGTTGACGCTATTAAAGAATGCAGGCATGTTAGATACAGCCTTTACTGACGTATTTGAAAAAAATGGTGGAGTTAAACATGTTATTTCTTCTTTTAGAGATTCCAATGGAGAATTGAATAAATCTAGGGCTATTATATCTACTATAAATACACTTTTAGGTGAGCAAGAAGTTCAACAGAAAAAAATTTCAGATTATGAAGCAAAAAATAAACAAGAAAAAGAAAATTATTTAAAAAAATTAAGAGAAGTCGCAGAGAGCGAAGCGGAATCATTCTCATTTAGAAATGATGATGAAAAAAACAAATGGATAGAGGACAGATACAATAGATTAGCAAGTATAGACTGGAATGATGAAAATGACGGAATTACTTATGAGTCTGAAGTATCAAGTTCTCAACAAGATAAAGTTAAAAAAGCCTGGGAACAATATAATAGTGCTATAGAGAGTAATAACAAAATTATCAGAGAGTCTAAAAATAATATAAAAGATTATAAGGATAGCATTACAGACATGACAAGTAAAATAGAATCTTATGCTGTACCAACTTTTAATGAATTAAGTGAACAAATAAAAGAGATGAAAGAATCTTGGGATTCTTTCTTGGGTTTAACTAGTCATTTAGATGATACAAATGGAATATTAGATGTAGATGGAATAACTCAATTATTTGATTTATTGGGTTCTTTTGAAGGAAAAGCATTTGAAACACAAGAAGAGTTTGATGCATGGATGCATGCTATCGAGAGCGTAAATGATGGACTTTCTATGGAGAATGGAGAGCTACAATTAAATGCAGAAGCTATGAGTGGTATTAATGATTTAATTAGTTATTCTACTCGCTTGAAAGCCAATGACATGTTAATGACAATAGAAAGAGGCAAGGCAGAATTATTAAATCAAAAAGAAGTTCTTCAAGCTCAAAAAGATGCGGTTGATGCTGAAATTGCTAAGATAGAACAAATGAGTGACGCCGAATATCAGTCTTTGGTTGATAATGGCGAGCTACAAAAGGATTTCAGAGCAGACTATATTAAACTATTAGATAAAACTAATATGCATGAAATTGATGCCGAAGAGAATAAATTGACATCAATGATGCAAATGCAAAATAATTATTTCAAACAAATTGCGGCTATGAGAACCGCCTATGCTAATGGAGAAGATATCGGTGATGTCAAGTGGATTGATATTAAGGGCGAATACTCCAAGGTTTACGATAAGTTTGTAAATGATTCTGCTGATACTTTTTCTAATCTGATAACCAGAAGTAAAGAAAAGACGCTAGCATCACTTAAGGAATACTCTTCAAGTTTGGGGCAACAAATAAGCAATTTAGACCAAAGAATAAATAATGAGGTAAAATTAAAAGAGACAGTTGCTAATTACTTAAAAAGTGATAAAACTAATTTGGGCAAGGCTTTTGGAGATAATTCTCAAAAAGATGTATCAGATTACAATGAGAAACTTGAAAGGACGTTGACTTTATTAGAAAAAATTGAAGGTCTTCAGCATAAAATAGATGAAAATGAAACATTCAAGGATTTGTATAAAGATTATAGCGGAGAAGATTATGGTCGTTTGATGATGACTAATCTTGACTTAGCTCAACAACAGTATGATGTATACAAAGACTTATTCGATATGCAACAAGAAATGACTAATCAAGCAGCTGGAGATTTGTTAGATTCTCCTTATGGACAGATGTTTAAAATTCAAGAAAATGGAGATATCGGATGGGCAGATTTAACGATGTATGATAAATACAAAAATCTTCCTAATGATATGAAAGAAGATATTGACAATTTAGTAGAAGCTTTCCAAAAACAAAGAGATACGTTGAGAGACACTGAAAATGATTTGACTAAATATGCTCAAGAAGTTAAAAAGGTCAGAGAAGAATTGGTTCAAATGCAAATCGAGATAGAAAATGAACTTGTAGACGCTATTAAAAATAGGGAAAAAATATTACACGATGCTAGAGTTAAAGCTCTTGATGATGAAATAGATATGATTGAGAAAGCTGTCGAAGCTAGAAAGAAAGCTCAGGAAGATGATAATAGCAATAAAGAATTGTACAAGGCTCAAGAAGCTTTGCGTAGAGCGACATTAGATTCTTCTGGTAAAAATAATGCTCAATTATTACAATTACAACAAGATTTAGAAGATAAACAATTAGAAATAGCAGAAAAGCGTTTTGAAGATGACATGGATGATCGTAAACAATGGTTGCAAGATACAAAAGATGCCGAAACAGAAACTTATGATTATCGTTTAGAAAAAATGACATGGTATTGGGAACAGGTTCAAGCTATCCAAGAAGAAGGTACCGAAGCCATGATGGAGACTTTAATTCATTGGAATGAAGAGTACCGTCAACAAAGCGCTTTACAGCAATCTGAGATGGAGAGAGAGTGGAAAGAGACAATGGATGCAATGAAGGCTGCTACGGATATGGGAGCCGAATTAGGAAAATTAACTTCCGATATTGTTTCAGTTACTCAGACAGTTGAAGCCATGGATATTAAAATTCAAGCACTTCCTGGTTCTTGGCAAAAAGCCACAGATGCTGCGAATGCTTATAGCGCTGCAGTGAGTAGAGCTTCTAGTTATAAACCTAGTTCATATTCAGGCAATTTTGGAGGAGGAGACTCTGATCCTTCAACACTTAAGCCCAAAAAAGATGTTAATGATAAATATACTGGAAATATGAAGAAGGGTGATAAAATAGAATTTAAACCAGCCGGTGGAAATGGTACAGTAGTTGCTACTTTTAACACTTCAGGAATATCTAATGGTAGTATTAGTGATCCATGGGGTCATGACAGAAATTATAAAGCGGGAGATATTAGAAAAATAAATGGAGAATGGATGGTTGATATTGGTGGCGGACAATACGTTCCTGTATATTATTTTCAAAAACCAGGCTCTTGGGGAGCAAGGAAAGAACATTATTATGCTACTGGAGGTATGGTAGATTATACTGGACCAGCTTGGGTAGATGGTAACAAGACACATCCAGAGGCATTCTTAAGTGCATACCAAACTGAACAAATCGGAGCATTAGCAAAATCACTAGATCCTTCTACTGTTAATAATGCTACAACAAATTCTAATGTTACATTCGGTTCTATTAATTTCAATGTTGCCTCAATGTCAAGCGCCGCTGATGGCAAGAAAGCTTTAGATATATTCGTACAAGGAGCAAATGATATGATGGCAAAAAAAGGAATTGGAACTAAGTTAAATATAAATATGAAATAAAAGGAGGTAAGATTATATGGCTGCACATGAACCAGTATGC
>ENA-OROD01000599-OROD01000599.1-human-gut-metagenome-genome-assembly--contig:-NODE-599-length-34305-cov-9.525693_pt1 | contig 34305 bp, 37 predicted proteins | sample MGYA00242123_ERZ509038 | MGnify/ENA primary metagenome ERZ509038 (study PRJEB26280, sample SAMEA2338719) | human gut metagenome | biome: human gut; feature: human-associated habitat; material: faeces... | reverse complement strand
CCGCCGCTGCGGCCGTGCCGAGGCTGCAGCCATGACCGCGTTCACCGTCTCCGGATCCGCCGCAAGCGGCGAAAACGCACGGCGTACCTTTTCTCTGTTATTCATTCAATCATCCTCCGTCAGAAAATTTTTCAGTTTTGCCCTTGCGCGCGACAGCCGTGTGGTAACGGTATTGAGCGGTACGCCCAGAAGCTCCGCGATCTCCGGTGTGGAGTAGCCCTCGTAGTAATACATCAGCACCGCCACGCGATACTTCTGCTCCAGCCGCATTATCCCGCAGAACAGCCCGCGATCCTCCGCGGTCTCGAACCGGAGCGTCGACGCGTAGTCCTCGATGCTCTCCACACGCCGCCAAGGCGAGCGGAAAACCTTTTTGCACTGATTCACCGTTACGCGGATCAGCCAGTTTTTAACGTGCTCCTCCGACTCGAACAGTGTATCCGTGCGATAGAGCCTGAGCAGCACCTCCTGCGTGACGTCGTCAGCGTCATCTCGGCTGCGCATGTAACCGTAGGCCACCCTGAACACCATATCCATGTTCTTCTCAGCCAGCGCGGCAAAGCGTTCTCGTGTAAGCATGTTTGTCTCTCCTGTTCTTGAAAAGCCTTTCACATGTAATATCCGGCACGCGGGCGTTTTCTTTCAGAGATGAAATAAAATTTTTGATTTTTATAAAAATGGCGGCCTTTCGGCCGCCTTCTGACTGAAGACAAATCTGTCGGCAGTGTATGGAATTGCATGGGGATAGTGCAGAGAGGGGACTCCCGTCCCCTCTCTGCGTTTAATCCGATCTTATTCAGGAGTGTTTTTGAACACTCCTGAATAAGCCCTCAAGGTGTCGAACTCTATCGACGCCTTGAGGGCGGCCTTTCGGCCGCCCTTTTCGCGTTATATTACATTATGATGCACTTTTTGGGGCAGGCTTCGGCGCATGTTCCGCAGGCGACGCACTTCTCGTCGTCAAGCTTCCAGGTCTTGTTTGCGCGGTCTACCTCTATCGCTCCGGCGGGACACTTCCTTGCGCAGAGCGTGCAGTAGACGCACTTCGCCGGATCGCTGACAGGCTTGCCGTCATCGCGGGGCCTGACCTCCGCTGCAGGAGCTTCGGCAGGTGCGGCAGGAGTCTCGGCCGCAGGCTTCGCGGCGGGGGCGGGAGCGGCCTTCTTGACGGGCGGCTTCTTGATAAAGCTGCCGGTGACGAGCAGGTCCTCTTCCTTGGTCGCTATCATGTGATAGTCGCCGGTTAGCTCTATCGCCTTGCGGGAGCAGAAGTCCGCGCAGGTGGCGCAGAAGGTGCAGGAGCCGAGATTGAAAGTCAGGGTGATCTTGTCGCCCTCCTCGGTCTTCTCGACCGTGCGGCTGATGGCATTGCCGGCGCAGACGCGCTCGCACATGCCGCAGCCGATGCACTTATCGGCGTGATAGACTATTCTGCCGCGATAATTGGGAGCGGCCTCGCTTGGTACGGCGGGGTACATGGCGCAGCTCGGCTTGCTGAAGAGCTGGCTTATGGCTTCTTTTACAAACGGAAAGTCCATTACTTCTGCTCCCTCTTTTCCTTGAGAATTTTTGTTGCGAGAGCGAGTCCGTCGATGATCGCCTCCGGCTTCGGGGCGCAGCCCGCGATGTCAACATCAACGGGAACATACTTGCTCAGCGGCCCCGCGACGGAGTAGCTGCCGCGAAAAACATTGCCTGACTGCGGACAGGAGCCCATCGTGACGATGCAGCGCGGCTCCGGAACCTGAGAGATGGCGCGCAGCACGCGGGGCAAAGACTGCTTGGTGACGGGGCCGGTAACGACGACGATGTCGGCATGGCGCGGCGTCCCCGCGAGCTTGAAGCCGAGGCGCTCCGCGTCATAGCGCGGGGTCAGCACGGAGACAAGCTCTATGTCGCAGCCGTTGCAGGAGCCGGCGTTGATATGGAACAGCCACGGAGATTTCGCGGTGCTTTCCGCGATAAGTTTTTTGAACATATACGCCCCTCCTTACAGACCGTACCACGCGAGGACAAGGCTTATCAGCGCAAGTCCGGTGACGACGGTCCAGTAGTATTTAAATATCTGCTCGATCTTGAGCCGCGCGGTGACGGCGTGGACGAAGGAGATCGACACGGCTGTCAGAACCACGCAGAGCGCGAACACGATGATGCCGTCAACGACGAGCAGTCCCGTGCCGATGCCGCCGAGGAACAGCGCGACGAACATCGAGGTGAGCGTCAGCATCTTGACCGCGTGGCTGAGCTTGAATATGCCCAGCGGCGCGCCGCTGTACTCGGCTAGCAGACCTTCGCATATCTCGGTCTCGGCTTCGGCGGCATCAAAGGGGTGATTGCCGGTCTCGCCGGGGATGGTCATCAGAAACGCGATGGCCGCAGGAATCATCGAGGGGTGCAGTATCAGGCTGCCGTTATGTATCTGGTACTCCGCGATCTTCGTCATGGAGAACGTGAGCCCGGTTCCCATCGCATCGCCGACAGTCTTGCCGATGGCGAGCAGCACCAGCACGAGCGGAAGCTCGCAGGAGATGATCGTGACCATCTCGCGGCTGAGGCCGACGCCAGCATAGGGCGAGCCGGAGGCCGCGCCGCCCATTATCGTCGCGATGGCGGGGATGAGCAGCAGGTAGAGGATGACGATGACGTCCGCGATATCGCCGAGCACTGCAAACGGCGTGAAGCCGCGGATGGGGATGAACAGCTGGATGACCACCAGCGCCGCGAAGCCGACTATCGGGGCGGCGAGGAAGGTTGTCTTGGAAGCCGCTGTGGGGATTATCGTCTCCTTGCCGCAGAGCTTGAAGAAATCATAGAACGGCTGAAGCACCGGCGGGCCGACGCGCTTCTGCATCCGCGCGACGAGCTTGCGGTCGATACCGCAGAGCAGCAGTCCCGCGACGAAGCAGAACAGGAAGCCGGGGAAGATAAGGATATAGCCGAGATACTGGAGATAATTCAGAACCATATTCATAATCCCACCTCCTTAAAGTGCTATCTGCATGAACAGCATGGCCAAGGCCAGCGCCACGACCGCCCAGAGGGCATAGTCGTTGACGACGCCGCTGTGCAGGTCGTGCATGAAGCTGAAGTAATGCCGCCAGTTATGCTTGAAGCCCCAGAAGAGGTCTCCGCCGCCGACCTGAGAATACACGCTCTTTTCGCCGCCGAAGAAGAGGTCGTATTTCCCGTCCTCGGACGCGGACTTCTTCTCGCTGACCTGATCGTATTTGCCCATTATCGCAACGAGCGTGACCGCCAGCAGCGCGATCGCCAGCACGAGCAGCCAGTGGATCGGGTTCCACGCGCCGACTCCGGCAAAGCTTATCGCCTGAGCCGCAGGCGCGTTCGCGCCCATGACGCTCTCGGCATAGCCTGCGCCGAGCATGCTGTTGATGTAATTGCCGACGTTGAACACCGCCTCGGCCGCGGGCTGGGTGAGATTCTCAGTGACCCAGTTCGGGAAGATGCCGCTGAGGATGCAGACTGCCGCAAACAGTCCCATCGCAAGGCGCATCCCGAAGGGGACTTCCTTGACGTTTTCATACTCGGCGGGCAGTTGGCCGAAGAACACCGACTGCGTGACCTTTACAAAGGACGCAAGCGTCAGTACGGAGGTGACGAGCGCGATAACGGTCACGAGCAGGAAGCCGATGTTGCCGCTCTCGACCGCCTTCATATAGGTCGCCTGATAGATCATCCACTTGGACGCAAAGCCGTTGAAGGGCGGCACGCCGCTTATCGATGCCGCGCCGATCAGGAACAGCACCGTGGTATGCGGCATTTTCTTTGAAAGTCCGCCGAGCTTGCCGAGGTCGGTGGTGCCGGTCTGGTGCAGGACAGCGCCGGCGGCGAGGAACAGCAGACCCTTGAACATGGTGTGGTTCATGGCGTGGAAAAGTCCTGCGGACATTCCGAGCGCCGTGGACAGGCCGACGGCGGTGAGCACGTAGCCGATCTGGGAGATACTGTGGAACGCAAGCAGGCGCTTGAAGTCATGCTGCGCCAGCGCCATAGTGACGCAGACGAACATACTGACGCTGCCGACGAAAACCATCAGGAACTGCATCGCGCCGAGACCCATGCTCTGGAACAGGAAGTAGGTAAGACGGATGATGCCGTAGATACCGGACTTTGTGAGCACGCCGGAGATGAGCACCGAGATGGAGGCCGGAGCCGCGCCGTGCGCATCCGCCGCCAGCGGATGGAAGGGCACGATAAAGGCCTTGGTGCTGAAGCCGACAAAGAGCAGGGCAAAGGCAAGCTTTGTGGAATTATTGAGATTGCCGGGGATGAGTGCGGAGAGCTGGGCGAAGTTCAGGGTATGCACCTGAGCGTAGAGCATTATCGTGCCGACCAGTATGCAGGTCGAACCGATGCAGCCGACGACAAGGTACTTAAACGCTGCCTCAAGCGCACCGTGCGCGGTATTTCTAAACGCAGTGAGCGCAACGGCGGCAAAGGTGAGTATCTCGACCATGATGAACATATTGAAGATATCACCCGAGAGGACAAGACCCATAACGCCGCCTGCGAGCATGAGAAACAAGGTATAATACTGCGGGACGTTGTCGTCATGGCTCATGTACTTGAAAGAGTAGACGCAGGAGACGAACACCGCCGTTGAGATAAGCAGACCGAAGAACAGGCTCAGTGCGTCTACCTCCATTGCAATGCCGATGGCATAGCCTCCGGCCATGGAGCGGCTGCCCATCCAATAGTTTATTATCTCGCCCTCGAGCATGACGGGCTTGACGAGATATACCATACATGCAAGAGATATTGACACTGCGAGGAACGCCACGATGTTGCGGAAGGTCTTATACTTGCCGAACATGACGATAAGGAACGCGCCGAGGAACAGCACCATGACGGAGTAGACCGGAAAGTGCTGATAGTTCAGGATATTTGTCATCCTCTCAGCCTCCTTATCTCGCGGGTGTCGATAGTGCCGTACTGCTCCTCAAGCTTGATGACCAGCGCGAGGGACATCGCCGTGACGCACGCGCCGATGACGATGCTCGTCAGGGTCAGCGCCTGAGGGATGGGGTCTACAAAATGGCTCACTGCGGTGATTTCGCCCTCGGTGAAGATGGGCGCGGTGCCGCCGTTATAGCCGATGGAGATTATCAGCAGGTTCACGCCGTAATCGGCGATGCCGAGGCCGATGACCGTTTTGATAAGGTTATACTTGGTTATTATCGTGTAAAAGCCGAGAACTATAAGGAAAAAGGATGCGATATAGTTAAAAGTCATCATATTCTCCACCTCATTTCTTATAGTCAATGTCTTTGCTGACGAGCAGGCCGAGCATGGATATCGCAAGCACGGACACGCCCGTAAGCACGTTCAGGCCGACCGCCTCGTCCATCCACGCTATCGTGCCGGAGCTGATAAGGTCGCCGATATTGCCGTTCGTGAATGCGAAGTTCTCGCAGAACTGTGCGCCGAACACGATGCCCATGAACGCGATCGCAATGTACAGCGTCACGGCGAAGCCCTCAAAGCGGCGCAGGAAGCTGGGGTGGAATGCGTTCACGGTGTTCTCATAGCCGTGGCCGAGGTAGATGAGCACGACCACCGCGACCATCAGCACGCCGCCCTGGAAGCCGCCGCCGGGGGAAAGGTGGCCGTGCAGGATGACGTAGAAGATGTAGACCAGCGTCAGAGGCAGGATCTTGTCGCAGCCGCAGCGCTGTATAACGCGCTTTATGGTGCGCTTTTTGCCGTCATTCATTCTTTTCTGCCTCCTTTTCCGATTTTTTAGAGAAGAGTATGACCGCAGAACCGGCAACGGCGGTTATGAGGATGAACGCCTCACCCATGGTATCATAGCCGCGGAAGTCGAAGACTATGGAGGTGACGTCGTTGACGGAGTGGGTCTTGTCAAGGTTTTGCTGGATTATCGCGGCGGCCGCGCCGTCGGCGTTCGAGTCGTCATAGGAGGCGGGGTCCTGCATCAGCTCATACTCGCTCACGGCGGGCTTGCCGTTATAGGTGGGTTCCATTTTGCCCATGGTGACGGCCGCGAACACACCGGAAAACAGGAGAACGCCAAGGGAGACCCAAGTAAGAAACTTCTTCATTTATCGTCCCCTCCTCGAATTTTCTTGAGCGCGACAATGAATATCAGCGGGGAGAGCGCAGCGCCGACGGCGGCCTCGGATATCGCAACGTCGGGAGCCTGAAGTATCAGGAATTCCGCCGCGGCGAAGATACCGGTCACGCCCAAAGCGATGACGGAGGAAAGCAGCTTTTCAAAGTGGCAGGCCATAATCGCGGAAACGACGAGACCGAGCAGCACCACGATATTGAGAATCATAACTATATTACTCATCGCCGAAATCCCTCCTGAAATCGTCAATTTCCATGCGCTTTTCGGGACGGATACCCGCTCTGTACGCGCCCTTTGCGATAGCGTGAGCGCCCACGGGGTTGACGGTGATGACAAGCGCGCCGATGACGGCGATCTTTATCGCGGTCGCGGGGTGCCCCATGATGAAGATTGCATACAGCAGGCCGCCGATGGCGACGCCCAGCATACCGAGAGTCGTGATGCAGGTGCTCGCCTGCATACGGCAGAAGGTATCCGGCATTTTCAAAACGCCGAGAGTGCCGGCCAGCGCGAAGAACGCGCCTATGACAAGCAGTGCGTCAATTACTATCCTGAGGGCCATCATGCCACCTCCCCTTATCAAGATAACGCCCGACAAGCATGGTGTTTATAATGCCGAGCAGTGCGCTGATTATCGCAACGTCGAGGAATATTCCTCTGCCGGTGTACAGTGCGTAGAGTATCATCGCGCAGGATATCAGGATATCCGCGCTGTCCCCCGCGACCATTCTGTCCGCCGCGGTGGGGCCTTTGATAAGACGATACAGATTGATAAGCGCAAAGAGCGCGAAGAGCGCGGAAAAGATTACAAGCTCGATCATTTCCATATCCTCCTTATCCATTTTTCCAGAGTTCCCTTTATCATGTCTCCGGCCTTCTCACGGTCGGTCTCGGACACGTCTATCCAGTGGATATAGAAGTAGTCCTGCCCTTCCTCCTCGGTGATGTCGAGAGTAATGGTGCCGGGGGTGAGGGTGATGGAGTTTGCGAGCATGGCTTCGGGGTAGCCGTCGCCGAGGTTCACCGGAACCTTGACGATGCCGGGGTTGACCTTCTTCTTACAGTCGCCGAAGCAGCGCTTGGCGACGTCCCAGTTGGCCTTCAGCAGCTCCCACATAAAAACCGGTATGTACGCGAGCAGCGAGAAGAAGTGCACGGGATTGAAGAAATGGAACGCGTGCTCATGGACGAAGAACCGCGCGGAGAACAACGCCACCGCAAGACTCACGATCGCGCCCGCCGCAAGCTCCTGCGCGCTGAAGTTCCATGTGAGCAATATCCAGAACGCGTAGCAGACGATGAACGTGGATATCACTGCGGGAAATCTTGTTTTTTGCAAGAGGAAACCTCTCCTTCCTGTGTTTTATTACTCCACTTTCAGACTTTCGACAAAGAACTCGCGTCCGGCGGTCATTTTTATCGCCGTGCTGCGGCACTCCGGACAGCAGGCTTTTTTCCTGTCCGCCGCGCCCTCATGGCCGCAGTCGAGGCATCTGAACCGCGCTTCGATCGGCTCTATCACAAGCGCCGCCCGCTCGGCCGCGCTGCCCGCCGCCGCTATCGGGAAGAACTCCCGCAGGCATTCCGGCACGATGCCGGAGTATTCGCCGACGCGCAAAGTGATCTCAAGCACGTTTTTGAAGCCGCTTTTTTCCGCTTCGGAGTTTACGATGTCGATAATTCCCTTTGTTATTGCCAGCTCGTGCATCTTATCTGTCGAGGCAGCTGAAGCACGGGTCTATGCTGGCGATGATGAGCCCCGCGTCCGCCACGGTATTGCCGCGCAGCATGTGCGGCACGGTGGGGGTGTTCTTATAGGACGGGACATGTATGCTGACGCGGTGGTTATTGAACCCGCCGTTGCCGACGACCATATGGGTCAGCTGGCCGCGCGGCGCTTCGTGTCTTGCTACCGTCTGCCCCTCCTGTATCTTTACGAGCTTGTTGCCGAGGTTTATCGGCGTGTCAGGCAGATTTTCAAGCGCCTGACGGATTATCTTGATGCTCTCGTAGCATTCGAGCGCACGCACGACGACTCTTGCGAACACGTCGCCGCTCTCGACCACGGGCACGTCAAAATCGAAGTCCTCATAGGAAGAGTAGGGCGCGTCCTTGCGGACGTCTATCTTCACGCCCGACGCTCTCGCGTGGGGGCCGACGGCGCCCATGCGCAGCGCATCCTCGCGCGTCAGCACGCCGACGCCCTTTGTGCGCATGGCGATGGTCTTATCCGTCAGCGCGATCTCGGTTATCCTGTCAAGCGGAGCCTTGAGCTTGTCGCAGGCGGCAAGCAGCTCGCGGCGCAGCTCGTCGCTGATATCGCGTCTCGCGCCGCCGATGGTGACCATGGCGTAATTTACGCGGTTGCCGGTCATCTTCTCCAGCAGATCCATAACAAGCTCACGCTCATCCCAGATATGCATGAACATGCTGTCGTGCCCGATGATGTGGCAGGCAATGCCGAGCCACAGGAAGTGCGAATGCAGGCGCTCAAGCTCGGCGGTGATGACGCGGATGTACTGACCGCGCTTCGGCACCTCTATGCCGTTTATGCTCTCGACGCACATCGCGTAGGTAAAGGCGTGAGAGTGGGAACAGATGCCGCAGACGCGTTCGACCAGCACGAGGGTCTGTATCGCGTTGCGCTCGGTTGCGAGCTTTTCTATGCCGCGGTGGTTATAGCCGACAAACACATCCGCGTCGCGGATGACCTCGCCCTCGGTATAGAGCTTCGCGTGTATCGGCTCCTCCAGCGCGGGATGGTACGGGCCTATGGGAACTATATAGCTCATTACTGCTCCTCCTTCAGGTTTTTATCGACCAGTTCCTTCAGCGGCATGACGAGTATCTGACCCTTGCCCTGCGTTTCGAGCATGTCTTCGGGCAGGAACAGGCGCTTTGAAACGTCCAGTCCCTCAAACTCGATGCCCATCAGCTCGTTGAGCTCCCGCTCCGGCCATGAGGCCGCAGTGTCATAGATCTCCGAAATGCTCGGCACCTTCATCTCGCCTATAACGTGGTACGACTCTACCGCCGGATCGACCGCGTAGTCATAGGAGATGTCGGCCTCGCCGTCCTTGTTGAAGAAAGCGTGGATCATCACAAGGTAGCGTCCTTCCTTCCGCATCCGCTCCGCGACGGGTATTATCTCGTCCTTGCCGATAATGATTTTCTTATACTCCTGCATTCATTTCACCTCTCGTTTTACGCTTTATATAAAATACGTTTTTCCTATCCATCAGCAGATGCGCGGCAGCTGTGCGCCGGTGAGCTTCTGCATTATTCTGCTGCCGCCAAGCTCCGTATGCATGACGACCTTGCCCGGATACTTCGCGCTGACCTCGCCGATCACCGCCGCACCGCGCCCGAATTCATGCGCGCGCATCGCCGCGAGGACATTCTCCGCGTCCTCCGGCGGGACGACCGCGAGCAGCTTACCCTCGTTGGCGCAGTACATCGGGTCAAGCCCCAGCATATCGCAGGCAGCCTGCACCTCACCGCGCACAGGTACTGCGCTCTCGCGCAGCTCTATTCCAAGCTCCGTGCCCTCGACGAACTCATTGAGCGTCGTTGCGACGCCGCCGCGCGTCGGGTCGCGCAGGACGCGCACCGTGCCGCTTTCAAGTATCGCCGCGCACAGGCCGTTGAGCGGCGCGCAGTCGGACTTGATATTGCCCTGCATCATGCCGCTTCGCGCCAGCATGACCGCCGTGCCGTGATCGCCAACGGTTCCGGAGACGATAACCTTGTCGCCCGGACGTATCGCCTTCGGGCTGAGTCCCGGATATTTCAGAAAGCCGATGCCCGCGGTGTTGATATATATCTTGTCGCCGCGGCCGCGCTCGACGACCTTGGTGTCCCCCGTTACGACCTGCACTCCGGCCTTTTCGCCGGCCTCGCGTATCGCCTCAACGACGCGTGCCAGCTCCGCCGCGGGGAAGCCCTCTTCTATTATAAATGCGCAGCTGAGATATTTCGGTTCGCCGCCGCACATTGCGATATCGTTCACCGTGCCGCAGACGGATAGCTTTCCGATGCTGCCGCCGGGGAAGAATATCGGGTCGACAACGAAACTGTCGGTCGAAAATACGAGCTTATCCGCGCCCGGTATCACCGCGCCGTCGCCAAGCTCGCTGAGCGCGGGGTTGGCCAGCGCCGGGACTATCATGCTCTCTATGAGGCGCGAGGTCTTTTTGCCGCCGCTGCCATAATCAAGAGTTATTATCTCGTCCATATCATATCTCCCCGCATTCCGCGCTAAATGCTCTGATATTTGTATGCCGCGGCGCACGCGCCCTCCGAGGACACCATGCACGGCCCCACCGGATCCTCCGGCGTACAGCGTGCGCCGAACAGCAGACATTCGCGCGGCGCGATCCTGCCGCATATCACGTCGCCGCATCGGCAGGGGCTTGGCCTGCCCTCGCCGTACTCCACGGCGAATTTCTTCTCGGCGTCAAACTCTGCAAGCTCGTCTCGCAGTGCAAGCCCGCTCGCATCAATCGCGCCGAGGCCGCGCCATAGGTCACGGCGCGGGACGAAGCACTCGTTTATTATCTTCTGCGCAAGCGGATTCCCCTCCGGGGCGACTGCACGCTTATATTCATTCTCAATTCTCGGCTCGCCGTCCGCTATCTGCTTTAAAAGCAGGTACACGGCGGTCAAGACATCCTCCGGCTCGAAGCCGCTTATCACCGCGGGCATATGGCAGTCACGCGGCAGGAACTCAAAGCCGCGCTCGCCGATTATCGTCGCCACATGGCCGGGGCAGAGGAAGCCCTGAATGTTGAAGTCCTCCGTCCGCATCAGCGCGCGCAGCGCCGGCTCCACGGTTTTCAGCATCGACCAGACCGAGAAATTCTTCACTCCCGCATCCCGCGCCGTCAGGACTGCGGCGGCAGTGCCGGGCGCGGTCGTCTCAAAGCCGACGCCGAGGAACACGACCTCTTTTTCGGGGTTCCGCTCCGCGATGTCTATCGCGTCGATCGGCGAATACACGATCTCGACCCTTGCACCGAGGGCGCGGCGGCGCTGCAGACTGTCCCCCGGAACGCTGCTGGGAATGCGCAGCATGTCGCCGTAGCTTGTTATTATAACGTTCGGCCGCATCGCAAGCTCCAGCACCGCGTCGATGACGGCGGCAGGAGTGACGCACACGGGACATCCGGGGCCTGAGAGCAGGCGGATGTTCCCCGGCAGCATACTGCGTATGCCGGACTTGGCTATCGCCATGGTATGAGTGCCGCAGACCTCCATGATGCGCGTTTCACCCAGCGGGAGCGCGGCCATCTTCTCTATTATCCTGCTCACGGCAGCTTTATCGGAGGGCATTTTCAAGCTCCTCCCATGCGGCGATATCATCCAGCGCCTGACTCTCGGGCAGACGCTCGATAGCAAAGCCGGCGTGGACTATGACATAGTCCCCAAGCTTCGGCTCCGGGATGAAATCGACCCGAATCTTGCGGCTGACCCCCATGGCCTCGGCCACGGCGGTCTTGCCGTTCACCTCGATTATTTTAAGCGGCACTGCCAAGCACATTTCTTATTTCCTTTCAAGCTGATGCTGCGCAACCATGAGCTGGCCGAGGGAGATGCCCTCGTCGTTCGTCGAGACGCGGCTGTGATGATACACGGTAAAGCCCGCCTCGCGCAGCCGCTCCGGCAGCCGCCGCATCAGGTACATATTCTGAAAAGTTCCGCCTGACAGCACAACACTGTCAAGCCCCGTTTCGCTCCTCGCCGCGCCGCACTGGCGGGTAGCCATGTCGATGAGCGTGTTCATAAATCTCGCGGCAATCGCGCCGACGTCATCGCCGCGGTTCATATCCGTGACAATGCCGCGGATCATATCGCGCCAGTCGAATCTCAGCGGAGCACCGTCGAGCGTATAGTTATACACGCCGTCGTCCGCCGAGGCGGCGGCCTCAAGCAGCACAGCGCCCTGTCCCTCGTAGGAGCAGCGGCGTTTTATGCCGAGTATCGCGGCGACGCCGTCAAAGAGTCTCCCCATGCCGGAGGATAGCGGGCAGTTCAGCCCCGCGTCCAGCATCGCGCCGTATATCTCCGCGTTTTCTATCCACGGGAAATCGCCCGCGTCAAAACCTGCGTCTCTCAGCAGCGCAAACGCGACTCTGTCCGTCTCCTTCGTGGCCTTGTCGCCGCCGATGAGCGGTATCTCGCGGATGCTGCCCCGGCGCTCAAAGCCGGAGTAATCCCCGCTCAGGCACTCGGCGCCCCATGTCGTGCCGTCCGTGCCGTAGCCGGTCCCGTCCCAGATAAGGCCGATGACCGGGTGGTCTATATTGTTGTCCGCCATGCACGCGGCCATATGCGCGTGATGGTGCTGCACCCGCACGACGGGCACATTATCCGCCGCTCCGCGCTCGGCAGCGTATGCCGTGGACATATAGTCCGGATGCATATCGCAGGCGAGGGCGCGCGGCACTATATCGAACAGCCTTTCAAAATGCCGTATCTGCTGTTCGTAATTTTCAAACGTTTCAAGATTTTTCAGGTCACCTATATGCTGGCTCTGAAAAACATAGTCCTCCTTCGACAGGCAGAAGCTCGCCTTCTGCTCCGCCCCGCAGGCGAGGATGCGGCTTCGGCTGTCGGCCACCTTCACCGGGAAGGGAATGTATCCGCGCGAGCGGCGCGCGGGGTACTCTTTACCGTCGAGCACCCAGCACAGCGAATCATCACAGCGGGTCTGTATTTCGCGGTCGTGCAGCAGGAAGCCGTCCGCGATGCCGTGCAGCTTTTCGACCGCCTCGGCGTTTTTATACATGATTGGCGTGTCCGAGAGATTCGCGCTCGTCATAATGAGCATGTCGATATCGTCCCCGAACAGCAGGTAGTGCAGCGGCGTATACGGCAGCATCACGCCAACGTAATTGTTCTCGCTGATGTGCTCCATGCCCGGCTCGCGCTTCTCAAGCAGAACTATCGGGCGGCGGAAGCCGTTGAGTATCTTCTCCTCGTCGGGCGAGACGCGGCATATTTTCTTTGCAGTCTCCACGTCGCGGCACATTATTGCAAAAGGCTTCTCGTCGCGCTGCTTGCGGCGGCGCAGCGTCATGGCAACCTCAGGCTCCGCACAGGAGCAGGCCAGATGCATTCCGCCAAGTCCCTTGACCGCGATTATTTTTCCGTTTTTCACATATTCGCGCGCAAGCTCTATCGCGTCGCCCTCAAGCCGGTTCCCTTCCGCGTCGAGGAAGAACACCTGCGGCCCGCAGACGGGACAGCAGTCGGGCTGGGCGTGATAGCGTCTGTCCTCGATGTCGTGGTATTCCCGGTCACAGTCCGGGCACATCGGGAACTCGCTCATTGAGGTCTTGCAGCGATCATACGGTACATCTTTTATTATAGTAAAGCGTGGACCGCAATTAGTACAATTTATAAACGGGTAGCGGTATCTCCGGTCGTTCCTGTCGCGCAGTTCGCGCAGGCAGTCGTCACAGATGCAAATATCCGGCGATATCAGTGTATTCCGAAACTCTTCCGTTTTGCTCTTGAGAATGCGAAAATCGGGATAATTCTTCAGCTCCGCCGTGAACTCCGCCTCGACGCTCTCTATCACCGCCAGCTTCGGCGCGCGCAGAGGCAGAGCCTCGGTGAAGCGTTCCAGCGTCTCGCGCTCACCCTCCAGCTCCAGCTCTACTCCGGAGGAAGTATTCTTGATAAAGCCGCGCAGGCCGTATTCCTGCACAAGCTTATGGATGAACGGGCGGAAACCGACCCCCTGCACAATGCCGTGAACGGCGATCTTCTCTCTTTCCAAAAGCAACGCTACTCCATTCGATTTTAGATCGTTAAATATCAAGCAATATTGTAATGCATATTTTAAACTTTGGCAAGTATTTCTTGTGCACTTTCACAAATGTTTGCTTTTTTTATATCAATTTAAGGTATGAGGACAGATATTTTGTCCATATTGAACAGTTTAAGCAAAGTATATATCCTTAACGGCTCTTTATCAAGAAAAGTAATTTTTTTCACACACTAAATCATACATATTTATAATATTGTATGATTTTTGGATATAAAAACAGCCTTCGCCGCGGCGAAGGCTGTTAAAAAGTATCAGATTTTATTTCGCCGCGGCCTTTGCCTTGTTGCCGACGGCGGCAACGATCCAGAAGAGGACGAGCAGAACGCCGGAGATTATGTACATCGTGTTCGGGTTTGCCTTGTTGAAGAAGGACTGGAGCTGACCTGCGAGAACGAAGGCCATGACGATGGGCACGACGAACATAATGCATACCTTATAGAATACGTCGAAGAACTTGGAGTTCTCACCGCTGTGTATCTCATCGAGCACATAATTGGGCTTGAGCTCCCAGCCTATCATCAGAGACATGAGCATTGCGCCGAGAGGCATTGCAATACCCTCAGACCAGCAGTCCATGAAGTCGAGGAAGCAGTCGTTCCATGCCTGATCGCCCCAGAACTTGAACACGCCGGAAGCGCCCAGACCGTCGACGGCGACGAGCAGCGCTTCGACCAGTATCGCAAAGGAGACCCAGATAGTGACCTTGGAGCGATCCGCGGGCTTGCCTGCCGCAACGCGCTTGTCGATGAAGTGAGTCGCCATGACTTCCATCAGGGATATTGCTGAGGAGATGGCGGCAAGGATAACGAGCAGGTAGAAGATTATGCCGAACAGGGGGCCGGTGGGGCCCATGTTGTAGAAAACGTCCTGAAGCGTGACGAACAGAAGGCCGGGGCCGCTGAGAGAAATTTCAGCGTAGGGCGTGCCATTTGCGATGCCGTTTGCGACGGCCGCAGGAATGACCGCGAGGCCCGCCATCAGAGCGACGAGGGTATCGGCAAAGACGATGACGCCCGCGTTCTTGACGACGTTTTCTTTCTTATTCAGATAGGAGCCATAGGTGACCATTGCGCCCATTGCTAGGGACAGGGAGAAGAACATCTGGCCGCCGGCAGTGCCGAGAACCTCTATAAAGCTGGGGTTCTTCTCAATGAAGCCCGCCTCAACGCCATAGCCGGGTACGAACATGAACTTGAGTCCTTCGGATGCGCCGGGGAGTGACAGGGAGCGGACGATGACGACAACGAGCATGACGAACAGCGCCGGCATACCTATCTTGTTGAACTTCTCGATGCCGCTTGCGATGCCGCCCTTGACGATGACCATGCAGATGCCGAGGAACAGCGCCGTAAACACTGCGCAGCCGAACGGAGCCTGACGCATGGCCATGAATATCGTTCCGCCGCCCGCGTTGCCGCCGAGAACGTTGCTGAGGTCGAAGCTGAGCTCCGCCATGTTCAGCGCGGTGTACTGGATGCAGTAGCCGCCGAGCACGGAATAAAAGCTCATAATAAGGAACGGCGACAGAACGCCGAGCCAGCCGACCCAGCCGAACTTCTTCGACACCGCCTGATACGCGGCGATAACGCCCTTGCCAGTCTTGCGGCCGAGGGCAAGCTCGCTGCACATGATGATCATGCCGACAAATACCGCCAGCAGCAGATAGATAAGCAGGAAGGAAAAGCCTCCGCATTTACCCATTTTGTAGGGGAAGCCCCAGATGTTCCCCAGACCGACGGCCGAGCCGACAGCCGCCATGATGAAGCCGAATGTGCTTCCCCATGATCCACGATTATTCTCCATAATGAATCTCCTTTTCTCACATCAAATTGCTAAAGTATATGCGATTATAACATTTCACTTGCAATTCGCCAAGTTCTGAATTATTATATATGTAATTAGTTTTTGTCATGGATTAATTTTACTATGGGAAAGCGAAATATTTAACTATGGATAGTAAAAAGATTTATGCACTTTTAGCAGCAATTGACTGCGGCAGCCTCACCGCCGCGGCGGAAAAACTTGGCTACACGCAGTCTGGGCTGACGCATATGATGAACTCGCTTGAGAACGAACTGGGGCTGAATCTGCTTGTCCGCAGTAAGAGCGGCGTGCATCTCTCGCCCGCCGGGCAGGAGCTGCTGCCCGCCATGCGCGCTTTCAGCGAGGCGGCAGACGGGCTTGAGCAGGCGGCGGACAAGCTGCGGCAGCACAGCTTCACGACACTGCGCCTCGGCGCGTACACGAGCGTCACGCGGCAGTGGCTCCCTGCCATTCTCGCCGCCTACCGCGACATCTGTCCGGACACCGAGGTCTCCATCTCGATGGGCGACAGCGTCGGCACCTACGAAGCCGTCCGCAACGACGAGCTTGACTGCGCGGTAGTGAGCTATCAGCCGCATCTGTGTCAGGGGCTGAGCTGGACGCACCTGCGCGACGACGAGCTTGTCGCAATCCTGCCCGCCGACTGCGGCGGGGACAACGGCAGCTACCGGGTCGAGAACTTCACCGGCCAGCACTTCCTCATGCCAAGCTCCGGCTTCGACCTTGACATCCTGCCCGCGCTCAGCGTCCACGGCAGGAAGGCAGCGCCCGTCATCCGCAACACGTATATGGACGACCCCTCGATCGTCTCGATGGTAGAACACAAGCTCGGCGTTTCGATTCTCTCCAATCTCGTCATGCAGAGCATCGACGGCGACGTGAACATTCTCCCGCTCGACCCGCCGGCCTACCGCAAACTCGGCATCATCACAACGCCGCATCACCTGAACGGAAAAAATGTGCGCCGCTTCATCCGCTGCGCGCAGGATACTCTCGCCAAGCTCTACAACGAGCGATAACGAAACCGCGCCTCCGATCTTTTGATCGGAGGCGCGGTTTTTACATATCAAATGAGATCGAGCCGCCGCTCACAGCCTTGCTATATCGCCGAGCAGCGCATCGACTTCAGCCTGGCTCGTTGCCCAGCTCGTGCAGAAGCGCACGACTGTGCCCTTCTGCGTTGTGCCTTCCTCTTCAAAGTAATAGCCCTGAGCCAGCATTTTCTTTTGCTGCTCGGTCAGAATGACAAACTGCTGGTTTGTAAAGCTTTCGACCCAGAACGGTATTCCCTTGGCCTCAAAGGCTTTCCTGATCTGCATGGCAAATTCATCTGCCTGCTTCGTCTTCTCAAAATACTCGCCGCTCTCCAGCATGAGCGCAAATTGCAGCCCCATCAGCCAGCCCTTTGCCAGCACGGCGCCCTTCTGCTTCATATATGCCTTGAAGCGGTATTTGAGTCCTGCTCCGGTGATCACCAGCGCTTCGCCAAACAGCGCACCGCATTTTGTCCCGCCGATATAGAACACATCCGTCAGTTCGGCAAAATCACGCAGCGTCAGATCATTGTTCTCCGCCCCGAGACCGTAGCCCATGCGCGCCCCGTCCACAAAAAGATACATGCCGTATTTTCTGCAGACGCTGCTGATATCGCTGAGCTCACGCTTCGAATACAGTGTTCCCTTTTCGGTCGGGAATGACAGGTACACCATCTTCGGCTCCGTCAGATACTCCGGAGCACCGCCGCCGTAATATTCCGCTGCACACTCGTCGATCTGCCGCGCGGTTATCTTGCCGTCGGTGTTCGGAAGCACCAGTATTTTGTGCCCCGCGCCCTCGATGGACGCCGCCTCATGGCAATTTATATGTCCGGTATCGGCCGCAATAACGCTCTGGATCTGGGAGAGTGCCGCCGAGATCACAACTATATTCGCCTGCGTTGCGCCGGGGATAAATTTTATCAGCGCATCGTCTCTGGAGATCAGCTTTTTTATGTCGTCCTCGGCTCTGGCGCACCACTCGTCTTCGCCATAGCCCGCGTAGCTGGCCGTGTTGGTCGCAGCCAGCCCGTTCAGTATCGACTCGAACGCGCCATGGTTGTAATCATTATTGAATCTAATCATTTTCAGAAACTCCTTATTTTATTTATGCTTATTCCACGGATTTCAGCGACTCGGCCATATTCACGCGGTCGAGCTTCGGCCGCATGGAGAAGTTCGCCGCCAGCGCGAACACGATCGTCACCGCGAACGCGAGCGCATAGCTCAGCGCGCTTATGCGCACGTCGTAATGCATGTAATCCACTTGGATCATCGCCATCACGAAGCGGTGGAACAGCTTGCCGAGGAACAGCCCCGCCGCGCCGCCGAGGACGGACAGCATCAGATTCTCGCGCAGGACGTACGACGCCGTCTCCAGCGGATAGAAGCCGAGAACCTTTATCGTTGCGATCTCGCGCACACGCTCCATGATGTTTATGTTCGTGAGGTTATACAGCGTTATGAACGCCAGCGCCGCTGAGCAGCCGACTATCAGCGCTACAACGATGTCGAGACTGGCCATCGAATCGGCCATCATATCCCGCTCCTGCTGCACAACGGATACGTAGCTCACGCCCGTCTGCGAGCGCAGATACGCCGCAAGGCTTTCGACCCCGTCTTCAGCGCCGGTCTGCAGGAATGCCGCGTTGTTCTCCGGCGAGCCTACGGTCTCCGGCGCGACGTAGACGTAGTGGTTCAGATAATTTTTGCATATGCCGCTGACCGTGACGCGCACATTTTGCTTATCCAGCTCAAGCGTCAGCGTGTCGCCGGTTTTTATCTTGAGCTGTTCGGCAAGCCCCTCGCTTATTATGGCCTCTCCGGCCTTCGGGAAGGCCAGTGCCTTGCCGTCATAGTGCAGGTCTATCACGCCCTTCATCGCGCTCTCATCCATTGCGACGAGCTGGGCTTCATGGCTGCCGCCGTCGGTTCTGACCGTGGCCTCCTCCTGATAGCTCAGGGAATAATTCTCCGTCCGGCTGCCGAGCAGGGACTGCAGCTCCTCGCTTTGGATGCGCGCCGGGTCATAGTTTACGACGACGTCGTACAGCATTACCTCGCCATATTGGAAGTCGAGTACGTCGCCGATCGAGTCCTTTATGCCGAAGCCGGTGACAAGCAGCGCCGTGCAGCCGCCGATACCGATGAGCATCATCAGCACTCTCTGCCGGTAGCGGAACGCGTTGCGAAGCGTCACTTTGCTCAGAAAGGACAGCTTGCTCCACAGCGGCTTGATATGCTCAAGCAGGATGCGGCGTCCGCCGTCGGGCGCTTTCGGTCGGATAAGCTCCGCGGGCTTCCCGGCAAGCTCCCGCCGGCAGGCGAGCCACGTGACAAATATTATGCCGATCACCGCGACGCCGAGACAACCGAGCCACATAGCCGCGCTGAAATAGAATCTGAGCTGCGTGTAGCTGTACATTATCTCGTACGCTACCCAGACGATATACGGTATCGCGGTCACGCCCAGCGCGAAGCCGAGCACACAGCCGATAAACGCCGCGCTGCCCGAATACCACAGGTATTTGCGCATTATCGCGCCGGAAGAATAGCCCATCGCCTTGAGCGTGCCTATCTGGGTGCGCTCTTCGTTTATCATGCGGGTCATGGTCGTGGTGCAGACCAGCGCCGCGATGAGCGCAAAGAATACAGGGAACGCGTCCCCGACCGCGCTTACGATTGTTACGTCGTTTTCAAAGGTCGCACAGCCGGTATTCTCGTCGCGCGTGAGGACATACAGGTTGAGCTTCAGCTGCTCGTCCGCGTCGGCCTTCGCCTGATCCAGCTCCGAGGGCTTCGCCGCTTCGGCGGACGCCCCGCCGCAAGCTGATCCAGCGCGCTGCTGCGCGCGGCCTCAAGCGTCTTTCGGTTTTCCGCAACCTCGGCGGCGGCGCTGTCAAGCTCCGCCCGTCCCGCCGCTATCTGCTCGCGGTTGGCCTCTGCCTGCTGTTCGGCGTCGTTCAGCTCCGCCTCCGCGGCGTCAAGCTGGGCGCGCGCGGAATCTATCTGCTGCTGTCCCGCGTCAAGCTCGGCCTTTGCCGAAGCGATCTCCGCCTTTGCCGCGGCAAGCTGGGCTTCGCCGTCGGCCAGCTGTGCCTCCTGATCGGCAAACTGCGCGGCGGCGTCATCGAGGTTCTGCTGTGCCTGCGTGAGTTCGGACTGCAAACGCTCCAGCCGCGACTGGAGCACCGACAGCGTCAGCTCCCAGCCGAACTGCGACCGGTCGAGCGCGTCTATCGCCGCCTGAGTCGTGCTTATCTCGCTCTGGAGCCGGTTGACGACCGCCTTATACGGCGCAAGCGTAAGCTCCTTCGCGGCCTCAAGCTTGCGGCGCGCCGACGCCAGCTCCGCCTCCTGCTGTGCGATCTGCGCCTCGGCGGGTGCAAGCTCCGCGCGCCCCGCGTCTATCTCCTGCTGCTTTTCGTCCAGCAGGGCGCGTTTCTGCTCTATCTCCTGCCGCGCGGCAGGAATACTCGCCAGTCCGTCCTCAAGCTGCTTTTCCGCATCGTCGAGCGCGGCGCGGTTCTGCTCTATCTCGCTCTCCGCCGCCTCGATCTGCGCAAGGCCGTCGTTTATCTGGCTGAGCGCCGACGATTCGTTGGCGTAATACTCGTCCCAACCGTCGTTTATCTCAAGCTGTGCGTCGGCAAGCTTTGCGTCGGTCTCGGCGCGGAGCGTCTCATACCGGCGCGCGCCGCATCGGTTCAGAAGCTGCTGTATGCGCGGCTTTAGTTTATCCCGCGCGGTGTCGTACTCGCTTGAAAACAGTGCGCCGTCAAAATTGCAGTAGAGCAGTATTTCATGGTACACCTCGCTGTTGAACGCGGCGGCGGGCAGAATGATGAAGCCCTTGAGACTGCCGGAGCCGAGAGAGGTGCTGCCGCGGTCGTTGCTTATGTAGCGCGGCGATTTTGCGATGCCGACTATCTTATAACTGCGGGAGGTGAACATGTCGAGCGTGTCGGCGTCGTTATCCTCCGAAAGCTGCACGGTTTTCCCGATGTCCTTCTCGGAGAACGCGCCCGCGTCGGCAAGACATTCGCCGTCAGTCTCCGGCATACGCCCCGCAACCAGCAGCGGCACTGCGACGTTTTCCGTCACCGACATGAACCGGTACGGCTCCTCGGTTTTTCCGACCGCCGCCATCGCGTCGACGCCGTACGCCCCTTCGGCATACTTCACGCCGTCAAGCTGTGCGAAGGCCGCGCGGTCACTCTCCGTCAGGCCAAGGCTCGACATGAGCTGGAAGTCGAACATGCGGTTATCGCGCATATATTCGTCCACCGTGCTCTGCATGGCGGGCTGAGAGCTTTTCAGCCCCGCGAAGAAGCCCACGCCCAGCGCCACGATCGCAAGTATCGCAAGGTAGCGCCCCAGCGAGGATCTTATACTGCGGAGCAGCATTTTCAAACCGTACTTATCCATCTTACCACTCAATATCCTCAACCGGGACTACCCGCTCGTTCTTCTCGACCGACTGCACCGTGCCGCTCTTGATATGCACGACCCGATCTGCCATCGCGCACAACGCTTTGTTGTGCGTTATGATGACCACGGTCATGCCGCTGCTGCGGCAGGTGTCCTGAAGGAGCTTCAATATTGCCTTGCCGGTCTGGTAATCCAGCGCGCCGGTCGGCTCGTCGCAAAGCAGCAGCTTCGGGTTCTTCGCCAGCGCGCGGGCGATTGCGACGCGCTGCTGCTCGCCGCCGGAGAGCTGTGCGGGGAAATTTTTGCCGCGCTCGCCGAGGCCGACCTGCTCCAGCACCGTCGCCGGGTCAAGCGAATCCTTACTGAGCTGTGCCGCGATCTCGACATTCTCCAGCGCCGTCAGGTTCGGTATCAGATTATAAAACTGGAACACGAAGCCGACGTCAGTGCGGCGGTATGCGGTGAGCTGCTTTTTATCAAACGCGGAAATGTCCACGCCGTCGACCGTGACGCGCCCCTCACTGAGGCTGTCCATGCCGCCGAGGATGTTCAGCAGTGTCGTTTTGCCCGCGCCGGACTCGCCCACTATCACGCATATCTCCGCCCTGCCTATCGAAAAGCTGACATCATGCAGCGCGGTCACTGTGACCTCGCCCGCCTTGTAGTCCTTTCTTACATTTTCAAAATGAATGAAATTCTCGTCCATGCTTATCCCTTACCTCCGGCCGTTCCGGCCATGAATTCCGTTTCCGCGCCATCCGCGCCGCACACGGTGAACCTGCGTATCCTGCCCCCGGCCTCGTACTCGCTCTCGACGAGGTATTCCGGATTGATGTATTCCACGCGTCTGTATCCGCTGTACCCACATTCTGCCGCGCCGCCGTTTATCGCCGCGAGCGGCAGTACATACTGCTTCGCGTCCCCGTCCGGGTAGCGGATCTGCCACTCCCCGGCGCGGATATACAGCTCCGCCGCCGACGCGAGGGCGTGTCCCTCGTAGCTCTTCGCCGTGCCGCTTTGAAAATCGAGCTTATATATGCCGTAGCCCGCGTCCGTCTTCTCGGTGGCGTACAGCTCGCCGCCGAGTATCACCGGCGCGTAGGCCGGGACATAGCTCAGCTGGAGCGTTTCGCCCGTTGCGGTACCGGCAAGGTACAGGCACTCGTCGCGCCCGTCCTGATACACGACGTGCCCGTCGAACACGTACGGGTAATCGCACGGCCCCTGAAGCAGCAGGGTTTTTCCGCTGCCGTCCGGCTGCATGTGCCAGAACTGCGCCTCGCCGTCGGAGAAATACAGTTCGCCGTCGTATATCTGCATCCAGTCACAGCTCTCGTCAACGAGAACCTGGCGGTCGCTCCCATCCGGCGCAATGCTTTCTATCTCGCCGCCGCGGCGGGTATTGACGTAATACAGTCTCCCGTCCAGCGCCAACAGGAACTCCGGCACGCAGTCATCCGCGAGAATCACGGACTCACCGTCGGGCGTGTACCTCGCAAGCACGGGGCGGTATTCGCCGTCAAAATCGAAGGTATACAGCGCGGACTCGTAGATGAGCGCGCGGTTTTTATTCATAAACGACGCCATCGCCGCGCTCTCGGCGTCCGAAAACGCCGGGACGTAGTCCGGCTCCTCGACGACCTGCGTGGCCTCCGGTTCGTCCGGAGCATCGGAACCGGCGCACCCGCAGAGGCCGAAGGCCAACAGCGCCGCGAGCAGCAGCGGTAAAAATTTTTTCATAGTGCAAATCCTCCCTGAATTTTGATTTTATCACAATTCCGCGGGCATGACAATTGCGTCCATGTGTAAAAAGTGTTAAAATCATATGAACATATTTGGAAAGCGAGGGGCACAATGAGAAAAGGTTTTAGGTTTGCAAGTTTTCTGCTCGCGCTGTGTATGCTGTGCGCGCTGCTCGGCGGCTGCATGGGCGCGAACGTCACCGCGCCGCAGCCCGCTGAAGCCACGCCGCAGGCAACTTCTGAGCCGTCCGCCGCGCCGGAACAGACGCTCGACGAAGACGGGAGCTACACGAGCGCTCTATATTCACAGCTACGGGCACCTTCCGCCGAACTTCGTGACGAAGGACAAGGCGCGCGCCGCGGGCTGGAGCGGCGGATCTCTTGAGAAATACCTGCCCGGAATGTGCATCGGCGGCGACCGCTTCGGGAACCGCGAGGGCTTGCTGCCCGACGCGCCGGGGCGCAGTTGGACGGAATGCGACGTGAACACGCTGGGCGCGTCCTCGCGCGGCGCGGAGCGCATAGTGTTCTCCAACGACGGGCTTATCTACTACACCGGCGATCATTACGAAACTTTTGAGCTTCTTTACGGAACGCCATAAAATTTTTTCTAAAAATTTCGACAAAGTTCGACATATAGATAAAATTTATTGTAAATCTTTATGTCGAAGAATCTTGAAATTAGTGGAAATTGTATATATTATGTCAACATTAAATCTTCGTCATTCGACAAGATTCTGTTGTTCTAAAAGTGTCAACTATGGTACGTTATTTGGGACGAAGCGGCAAAACATTGTTTAAAAGTACAGCAATATCCTAGACTTTGCAATATGGGAGGAGAATAAATTATGGAAACCAAAATTCGCGTACTTGTTGCCGATGCGAACCACGACTTTTGCACACTTATCAAGAACCTGATCTCCGCAGAGAGCGATATGGAGGTCGTCGGAGCCACTGACGACGGCCTTGAAACTCTTGCTCTGGTCGCCGAGCTTACGCCGGACGTGCTCATCATGGATCTGGCGCTGACCAAGCTCGACGGGCTTGAAGTCCTGCGCCGCATCCCGGAGAGCGGCGCGCATCCGCACGTAATAGTTCTGTCGGGATTTCTCAACAACAACGTAGTGTCCGCCTGTTCCTCGCTGGGCGCTGATTATTTCATGCCCAAACCATGCGACCCGCCGGCACTTCTCGGCAGAGTGCGGCAGCTTTCCGGCCACGGTGCAATCGCGTCCAACGCCGGTTACGACTGCAAGCTCGTTCCTCAGCCGACCAAGCAGGATGTGAACCTCGAAGCCGTCGTCACCGATATCATCCACGAGATCGGCGTTCCGGCGCACATAAAGGGCTATCACTATCTGCGCGAGGCCATTATACTGACGATAAACAACATGGAAATGATAAACGCCGTGACCAAGGTTTTATACCCTGAGGTTGCGAAGCGTTTCAACACGACGCCGTCGCGCGTGGAGCGGGCCATACGCCACGCGATAGAGGTCGCATGGGATCGCGGCGATGTTGAAGTACTCCAGAAGTTCTTCGGTTATACCGTAAGCGGTATAAAGGGGAAGCCGACGAACTCCGAGTTTATCGCCATGATAGCAGATTGTCTGAGCCTGAGAAGGAAGCAGGACAATCCCTGATCTTGCCATATGTGCTGACACATATTATGCCTTGCTGAATGACGCTGAAGCTGAAGATCCCTCGATTCTTCCGAATCGAGGGATTTTCATTATACGCGGGCAGCGGCTTTTACTGCTCTTCCGCACGGCGCTTCACACAGCGCTGTATCACGCCCGCGATATATTCTACGGGTTCGGCGCAGTCGTTTTTGAGCCATTCCGAAATGACAGCCATCAGGCCGTGCAGATAGAACGCCATAAGGTACGGTTTCTCACGCTCCGGTACGCCGTAGCGGTCGAGTACCGGCGTGATGACATAGCTGGAAAGTCCCTTATAGCTGTCCTCCAGCCGCAGTGCGGCCGCGTTTTCGATCCCCGTGCGGAACAGGCGCTGGTTCTCCTTGACGTAGCTGAGATACGGCACCAGATATTCCGGCGTAATGAGATAAAGCTCGTCCATCCAGCCTGGCGAAGCGCAAATGTGGCATGGGGCGGGTCACTGCAAAACTGCGGGAGACTGCAGCCCATGTGATCGCCATGTCCGTTCTGGTGCTGAATCTCCGTAAGATTCCGTGCACCCTTTTGAGAATGCTCACATATCTTCTGGAGATTCTGGCTCCGCAGAAAAATTGGGCACTAGTTCAGTAGACATTACTATATTTATCTAACTTTTTATGGGGTCACTTCAGCTTGCTTTGACCTCATAAAAAGACCTCGTTTCGTTTGAAACGAGGTCTCTCAGCTTGTCAAAAAAGTCCTGTGAGGACTTTTTTTGACAAGCTTCATCCGCCGAGCATTTTGATATTATCAAAATGCTGCTTTGCTCCAAAAGTCGTTGATGTATCAAGACTTTTGGACGGCGGTTTATTGTATTTGAGGCGGGCCTTGCCCCCTCAAGCTCCCCCGCTGCTCTCTTATCCGCGCCCTGCTGCACATGTTCTTTGACAGACTGAAAGACCTCATTTCGTTTGAAACGAGGTCTCTCAAGTTTATTATACCAATTGTCTGAGGCGTTTGATCAGCTGTCGGAGCGTCTTCTTCTGATTACCTCAAGCCAGAGCACCGCGGCGGCGCCGGAGGTGACGAGCAGCGCGCAGAGGAGCAGCATATTGCTGTCATCGCCGGTCTTGGGTGCGGCGGCAGGGCTGTAGGTATAGGTATTGGTAAAGCTCATCCTTCCGGCCGCGCTCATGCCCTCCCAGACATAGTGATTACCATCCTCGGTTTTCTCCGCCTTGGTGGGATAGATATAGAGCTTAGTCACGTCATTTTCGGCATCGTACTCGGGGATGACCGCCCAGACCGCGTCAGAATAGCTCCAGAACGAGGCCGAGCCCTTGACCTCACGGACGAGGAAGCCCTCGCAGATAAACTCTCTTACCTGCGAACGGGGGCCGGTGATGACCATGGTTCCGTTATAATCGCCCTTGCCGTTGGTGCTGACGGAGGCGGTGTAGCTGACATCTTTATAGTTGTCGGCGTTGCCGTTGCCTACATCGAATATCTCAAGCTTAAAGGTCTGCTTGTTGGGGGCGTTGGTGCCGCCCTGCTTGACGGTCTTGGTGAAGGGTATCTCGACCTTTATCACCGGATCGTCAAAGGTGTAGACGTTTTCAAAGCTCATCTTGTCTACGGGATTTTCGCGGTTCCAGACATAGTAGCTGCCGTTATCGGAGCTCATGATGGAGGCGGAGTAGATCTGGAGCTTGAGCTGATCGCCGCTATCGCCGCTATCAATGTAGGGGCGGGCATACCACAGCGCGTCGGAATAGGTCCAGCGGTCGTTATAGCCCTTGACCTCACGGATATAGAAGCCGCCGTCAATAAAGCTCTCGACCTGAGACTCGGGTCCGGTGATAACAAGCTTACTGCTGAAATCGCCCACGCCATTGGTCATAACCGCGGCGGAGTAGCTTACTTTCATATACTGCGCCGGGACGCTTTCGCCGTCACGGATTATCTCAAGACGGAAGCTCTCCTCACCGGGAGCAACGCCGCCGCCCTGCTTGACGGTCTTGACGAAGGGCAGCTCAAGGCTTATGGTCTTTTCCGTAAGCTGCGGGAGCTTGAACACGGCGTAGCCGAGTGTCATGGTGTCGCCCTTGTCGAAGATCAGCTCATCGGGCTTGCCGTAGCCATCAACAGAAATGCTTTCCTTATCGAGCTTGTTGCCGTCAAAGCCGTACTCCGGGGTAAATCTCACGACCAGATAATAATCGGTGTCAGGCTGGAAGAGCTCGCCGTACCATACCGGAGGCGTACCCTTTACGAGATTATCTATCTGCTCACGGTCCTTGCAGATAAACGCCTCGGTCATAGCGCCGTCATTGGCGGCATCCGGGTTGAGCTGCACGTTTTCTATGGGCTCAAAGAGTCCCACGCCGCCTATGCCGAAGCTCTGAGGCGATATGGCTCTGTCAAGCACCTCATAGCTCACAGAGAATTCGTCGCTTTCCACATAGTCCTTATCGCCGCTTCCGTAGTAGGCGCGGAGCTTTTCAGCACCGGGACCGGCGCTATACATGGCGCTGGTCGCCGTGGGGTCTGCAAGCACGCCGTAGACCACGCCGTCACGCAGCTTCTCGACCTTGAGCGGGGTGAAGTTTGTATTCCAGCTCACCTCTTTTTCGGTTCTGAAGGGCGTGATGCCGCCAACGGGCTGCACGGTGAAGGTCTTGGCTTCCTCCAGAGGCTCAAATTCATAGCTCAGCATGCCCATCTCTCCGTCAGAGATAACAGTCAGCTCGGCGGCCAGACCGTTTATGGTAAACGTGTCGTCCGGATAAATCTTATAAAGCTCCTGCGGAGTGATAAATACTCTGTATTCGTAGACCTCTCCTGCCACAAAGGTGCTCCCGGCGTTGTAGGAGCCCTCGGGTCTGATTATCGCCCAGCTTGTGGGGGTCGTTTCGCGAAGCACTGCTCCGGTCGCAGTGAAGGAGCGCGCCTCCGCCGTTATCTCCGCGCCGAGCACGGGCGGAGCCACGGTCACGGCGACATCCTTCACGGGGAGGTAGTCAAAGGGCTTAAAGTGGAATGTCACATACCGTTCATTCTCCGGATGACCGGCAATCTGGAACAACTCCGTCTTCTCAATGTCGGCGCCCGTTGCCTTGACATTTTCCTTTGTAAGCGTTGTGATGTCAAAGCCGTCGCGCGCCTTCAGCTTGATGACCACGCTGTAGGTCATCTCGGGCACAAAAATCTCGTTCGGGTCAACGATCTCAAGGGAGTTCCCCCTCTTGAGTACCTTCACAGACTCAATATCGATGCCTACATCGCCCGGGTCCTTTGTTAACTTGAGCTCCAGCGCCTTGGCTCCCAGAGTGTATCCGCTCAGAGTGAACTTCAAAGAGGTAATCGGAGTAGTTCCCTCTGCGGATGCAACGCCGGACAGCAGTCCGACCATCATGACAAGGCAAAGCAGGATGCTCAGTAATCGCTTCTTCATGTTATTCCCTCCGTTTTTTAGATTTGTCCGCATATGTTTTCCGGCTGCGGATCTGCCGGAAGCGCATGGGGTCAGAACTTGCCGCTGCTGCCGGAACCTCCTCCGCCGCTTTCACTGGAGCTTTCGCTGCTGGAAGAGCTGCGCTCGATCTTCCTGCTGGTTTCCGTGGAATGGGTAAATCTGTCGGTCTTCTCGGTTAGCTCGAGATTTCCGGAGATGTATGCGTGAGCCGTAGTTTCCATCGCAACGGAGTTCATTCTCTCCCAGATGGTGAGAGTCGCCACCAGTGCGATGAGCAGCGCAACGCCGCAGAATATGAGTATCAACGTCACGGGGCTTTGCTTAACGGGCTTTCCCTCGGCTGCGCTCTCAAGGAAACGGGCACATTCGCGGATATAATCCTCAAAGCCGCCTGCCCAGTCGTTGTCCTTGAAGTTGTCCAGAAATACTTCCTTGAGCACCTTGCGCCCGGATTCGCTGAAGGTGTACTCCGAGTTTTCGCCGTAGCAGAAAATCGCCCAGTCGCGGTCATCCATGCTGAGAAGCAGCATGATACCATCGCGGTCGGGTCCCTCGCCCATGTTGTACTCATGGTATATGGTGTAGGTCGTCTGGAAGGGCGTGCCCACATTGAAGTCACGGTAATCGTCCACCGTCACGATATAGACGCCGACTCCGTACTTCTGAGAGACAGCCTCCGCCATTTTTTCAAGCTGCTGCCACTGGGGCTCGCTGAGAAGTCCGGCATCGTCCGTGATATTGTCAAGCTGCGCTCCGCCCATCGAGGCGGCGCCGTTTTCAATATAGCTTGCGCAATACTTTATGTAGTCCTCAAAGCCGCCTGCCCAGTCGTCCTCTCCGAACCTATTCAGGAAGGCATCCTCAATTCCCTGCAAGGCGGAGTCCGTGAAAACCTCCGCGCTCTTGTCGCCGTAGTAATAGAGTCCATACTCTCTTTCACTCATGCTGAGCAGCAGCAAAATACCGTCTCTCCCGGAGTTTTGCCCCATATCATAGCGATGGTATATGCTCTCCGCCGCAGCATAGGCGCTGTCGGAGTTAAATATGCTGTAATCGTCAAGAATGACGGCGTAAACGCCTATCCCGTATTTATAGGTCACCGTCTGCGCCATCTTTTCAAGCCGCTGTCTGTCAGCATCGGACAAAAGACCTACATCGTCCGTGATGTTATACGGCTCTGCACCGTCCGCCTTGGTAGCATATGCCGAGGCGCAGAGCGGGATGAGAAGAACGAGGATAAGCAGTATTGATATCAGTCTTTTTTTCATCTCACACCGCCTATCTCATCAAAAGCAGTCCGAGGCTTATGGCCGCTGCAAGCAGAGGCGCCGCGATTGCGGAGAAAAGCCCCAGCGCGCGCTTTTTGCTCACCGGCAGATTGCCCACAAGCTTACCCGTCTGACCGTTCATGGCGAAGAGATAGTCCTTTCCCTCCCACTTGGTATTCAATATCCACACCGGCAGCAGCGCATACTGCACCTTGCCGCGCTTGAGGCGAATGTTCTCCTCCTTGACACTACAGCTCGTATAGCCCTCGACCGTGCCCTCCATGGCGGCGACAAAGGAGCCCTCGCAGCGCCTGTCGGCGCGCGCACGGCTGTCCTCCACGCTCACGTCATACTTGTCTGCAAGGTAGCCGGGGAGATATGCCGAGGAGAAGGGCTTCAATTCGTCGTAATCATACGGCTCGATGGAGTCCATGTAGTCGTCCGGCATTTTGCTGGAGGCGTCCACGGGTATCTGGCTGAAGCTGAGCGAACCGCTGCGGCGCACATCGTAGTGGTCGGTCGTGGTTATCTCATAGTCGCCCGAGGTGTGCGTATAGCTCTGTGTCGCGTGAAATCTGACGCTGCCCTCGGCGGAACCGTCAAACATCCAGAAGGGGACGTACACGCCCTTTATCTCCTGAAGATGGTTTGCCTTGGAGAAGGTCGAGGGGAGCAGCGGCTTTTTGCGGTAATGCCGCTTGAGCGCGTTGATTGCATCCTGCTTGCCAAGCTTGAAGGGCAGGATATAATCGGGCTTGAGCATACCCGAGAACTGGCCGGGCACGACCGTCGGGTTGCCGCAGTAGGGGCAGGAGGTCGCCGCCGTAGTCTCCTCGCAGAGAAGCTCCGCGCCGCAGGAGGGGCAGGTATATGCCTTTATCCCGTTTGCCTCGTCGCCCCAGTCGGAGCTCATTCCGGAGGTGTCCCAATCGTCGCCGTCTGCCGCGGCGCGTTCCGCCTTTTCGTCCGCCTTTTGCTTTGCCTCCGCCGCCTTTTCGTCCTTCTGCGCGTATAGCGCCTCTATCTCGGCCACGTCATAGCTTGAGCCGCAGTAGTCGCACTCAAGCATTCCCGTTTCGCCGGAGAAATGCAGGGGGCCGGTACAGGCCGGACATTGATAGTTAGTTACCTGTATTGCCATCTTATCTTTCCTTCCATATCCCGCCGAGAGCTGCGGCGGGTCACCTCTTGATTTGCCCCGGAGGACAAATCAAGAGGAAGTATTATTTTACTTAAAGCTCATGCTGTCGAGAATATTGCTGCAATCGGAGCCGGGATCGGCGCTCATATAGGCAAGCCTGATGCTTATCCAGCCGCCGCTCGGTATCTGACCGTAGAACTCTATCCACTCTATGCCGACGTTCTTATAGCTGCGTCCGTTCATGGTGACTCCGCCGATTGTTCTGGACTCCAGCTCCGTCAGATTTTCAAAGTCCTTCTCATAGTAATTGAGGCTCTCGGAGGTCTCAAACAGCTCGACCTTGATATAGGGTGTCCGGAAGGGCACGTTATCCGTCGTCGGGTTGTTGATTATCTGGAAGCTTGAGCGGACGCCCGGATCGACGCACCACGCGCCCTCGGGTATCTTGAACATCACGGTCGCCTCGACATTCTGACGGGAGTCGGTTATCGTGACGCTCTGGTCAATCATATTACCGCTGCCCTCGGGGCGGCTGCCGAGCTTCACCGGGGTCACGTCATACTCCGGACCGTCCCAGCTTCCGCTGGTCCAGCTATTGCTTATCTCCTCGCCGTTTTCCACCTTGAAGGCTACAAGCAGGGTAACTCTCTCGGGCGCAAACCACTCATAGGTATGGCGGTCGGCGCGCCAGGAGTCAAACTCGCTGTAGGGCACGCCGTCCGTGCCTAGAAGCTCACGGATATCCTCATACTTCACGTCATCCCAGATAAAGTCGCCCTTGAGGGAGAGAATTGCTCTGTCCATGACCTCGCGGGAGACCTGACCGGTCGCGTTTGCGTTCGACTTGCCGTAATCGCCGCCGGTGGCGCCGGTCTGCGTCGCCTCGCCGCCCTGTGAGCCGCCGTCGGCAAACTCCGTAGCCTCACCGCCGATAACATCCGGCATCAGGGCGTTTTTCTCGATGAGTGGAATATACCAATCGTCATAGAGATAGGGACGATCCTCCTCCGGCACATCATCCCAGTAGGTCCCCCAGGGACGCAGATATATCTCATATCTGTACTCATCGTCGCCGTTTTCGTACCAGCCGTCAATGCATATCATCGCGTCAAACTCTGACAGCCCCGGATCGACTATCCAGTCGGCGTGCTCAAGCTGTATATCCGTAAACCAGCCGCCCTCGGACATCATCGTGCCGTGCTCGCCGGTACCGGCGGAGTTCAGGCTGACGGTTGCATCGACCATGGGATTGCTCCTCGAGTAGTCCTCATCCCAGAGCGTGACCGTGCCCATGTAGTCAGAGCCTATTTCGATAATGCCGGACACGTCCCACCAGTTATTATTCATTTCCTCATAAGCGCCGGTGCCGCCGGTGAGTATCCACCAGCCGTACCACTGACCGTTCCACCAGTCAAGCAGCGGGTCGCCGGTCTTGTTGAGCGTGGTCGAGCCGCTGCCGCTGCCGCCGAACTGCTCGGTGCTCAGGGTCGTGGGGTCAATGCTGAGCTTGCCGACCTTCTTGCCGATTATCTGCGAAAGCTCCACCTCGACCTTGCTCTCCTTATCGCGCAGGATAAAGGCAAGGCATACGTCGGTGCTTGCGCCGGACTGAATTTCGGTGAGCTGTCCGTCGGTCACGGTCTCATATGTATCCTCATTTGTAAAGATGCTTGCGATATCGAGCTCCACTCCGTTCTGGAAGCCCTTCTCAACTACCGTCCAGAGGAAGGACGCGGAGCTTTTGCCCGTGTTCGTATAGCTGAGGGTGATAACTATTGCGTCGTTTCCTACCGAGTCCTGAGTGAGGACCGCGCCCTTATAGTCGAGCGTGCAGTCCTCAAGGACGATGTGGTTCGGGTCTGACGATGCCTTATCCCCGCCGCAGGCGCAGAGCGTGAGCGCCATTGCAAGCGTAAGGAGCAGGCAAAGCAGTCTGGTTTTTCTCTTTTTCATTTCAGTAAATTCCTCCTAAGTCATTCCCAATAAAGCCTGATGCTGCCGTAACCGGAAAACAAAATCCGTCCCGGCAATCATCCCATCAGCGCGCCGCCGCAGTATTCGCAGCAGCCGCTTGCGTCCGGTGTAGTCGTCGCGCCGCAGTAGGGGCAGCTTACTGCCGTTTTGGGCGCGGCGGCCTGTTCTATCTTCTCTCTGGCATCATCCCGTACCTTCACGAGAATTTGCCGTATCTCCTCCCCAAGCTGCTTATACTTTTTATATTCCGCGTTAGTCTCGGGGTTGAAGCGCAGGGTCACTCCGGGGCGAATGGACGGGGGCGGGCTGATCTCCACGGAGTTCGGATTGATGCGGAAGCGCATCTCATTGAAATAGGGGTTATTGACGTTGACGATTATGTAGAAGTCATAGGAATACTCATAGCGCGGCGGATTATAGCTGACCTCGTTTCCGTCCTTATCCTCGTGCAAAAGCTCCTTACTGCTCTCCTCAACGTCCAGAGTACAGCCGGTAACGTCCGACAGCGCCAGCACGTCCGGGTTTGCCTCCGCGATATTCTTCGCGCTTGTGACCATGAACAGTCCCGCGTCCTCGTCCAGCAAAAGCTTTGTGCCGCTGCCGAGCGTCCGCGTTATGTGAAAGGCCTCAACGCGGCCGCGGTTTTCCTCGCGGTATTCAAGCTGCCGCTTTATCTCGTTCACGCTGCTGTTGCGGCGCTCTGAGAACCACGGAGACAGCTTACGGGCACAGTCCTTACACAAATTCCCGTCCTCCAGCTTGCGGTTGCCGAGAAGCCCTATTCTCTCCCCGCAGACGTCGCAGTATTTTTTATCAAACAGTCCCATAAGGCGGCTGCCTCCTTTATATTATTTTATTATTATTTTATGCCTTCAATTCAGCTCGCGGAAGTTGAGCACCGCGCCGTAGATATACAGCCCCGGAATTACAAGTCCGGCAAGCCCGGACATGAGCGCCTTGGAGTCGAAGCCTCCGTTATACAGGTTCATAACGATAATCTGGATGCCGAAAAGCACGACGAGCACGCCCCATATTATAAGCAGCTTGGCTTTTTGAGGGTTTTTGCAGTGCTTGACTCCCATGATGCCCGCGACAAGCTGACATATGCCGCCTACAAGCGTTGCAAGCAGAGCCAGAAAGTAATTGCCCGTAAGCCCGGAGGCAGCGCCAACTCCGGCTGCAAGCGCGCCGAAGCCCGCGACTATAACGCCGAGCAGTATGACCATCGCCGAGCCTATTATCATCAGTATTCCGGTGACCTTGAGAAATTTGCTTCCCTTCATAGCGTTTTCTCCTTTAGTATTTTTTAATTATTTATATCCTCCCGCAAGCTTAGCTCCTCCGCGTCCGAGGCGGGCAGCTTTGCCTCTGCTCTCCTGAGGTCCGGGTTTTCCATCCCACAGCCGCCGTCCATGATCCGGTTTGTGACAAAGACGCGGAAAAGCACACAGAAAATCAGGATGAGCAGGGCAATAATCACCAGAGCCGCAAGGAGCCTGCGCCAGAGCTTGCTCACACTATGTCCCCTGTATCAAAGGGGTCTCCGCACTCGGGGCAGAACTTGGGCGGGTGTCTCGGGTCCTCCGGCTCCCAGCCGCACTTATCGCACTTGTACTGCGGGGCTGCGGCGGGCTTGGGCTTGCCGCACTCGGCACAGAATTTGCCCTTGTTCACCGCGCCGCAGGAGCAGGTCCAGCCCTCGGCCGCGGGCTTGGGCTCCGGCTTCTTCGCGCCGCACTCGGGACAGAACTTGCCCGTTGCCGTTGTGCCGCAGGCACAGACCCATGCGTTTGCCGCCGGAGCGGGATTTGCCGGTGCTGCGGGCTGCTGAACCGGCTGCGCCGCGGGCTG
>ENA-OROD01000598-OROD01000598.1-human-gut-metagenome-genome-assembly--contig:-NODE-598-length-34316-cov-13.716091_pt1 | contig 34316 bp, 30 predicted proteins | sample MGYA00242123_ERZ509038 | MGnify/ENA primary metagenome ERZ509038 (study PRJEB26280, sample SAMEA2338719) | human gut metagenome | biome: human gut; feature: human-associated habitat; material: faeces... | reverse complement strand
TAAATAGTGAATAATTTTATTTTTATTCACTGTCTACTTTAGAGACATCATATCATTTGTTAGTCTATTATCACTTTTAAAATTAACTACTAGAATGCAATTTAACAACAATATCAGCAGTGTTAATAGTTTGTTGATCTATAGTTTGACTCTTATTAGCATAATAATGAACACCATCTCTATATTGACCACTTCCATGTTTTGAACCATTAATTTCTATGTAGTTAGCATCTGAGACATCACCAAACAAAGTTGCTGTACGTTTACTATTGTCATAACTGATACTGCTAAATGATATTGCTTCACCAGCTACAACGATAAATTCGTAAAAACCAGCCGTTAACGCTTTAGTTTCAGTAACAACTGACGTATAATCTGTATTATATGTTTTATAAGTAACAGTCATACTTGCAGCGGTTACAGTTATACTAAGTGTAGAATAATTCTTTCCAGAGTGTATTGCATAATAAGTTGTGTTACCACTAGGTATTTCAGTATCAACATTTACATCAGGACTTGTTGCACCTTTAGTTTTGCTTAATCCTAAATATTTCCAGTAGGTATAATGTGTACCTTCATTAGTAGCTTCTTTTGTTGTGTTAGGAAGTATATCGCTAATGCTATCACCAGGCATAATATAACTAGATGTTTCAGTGCCATCAACGTTAAATGTTATCTTATACTTATCAGCCCATTTAGCATATAAAGTAGTATTGCCTGTTAATACTGTAGTTTCATTAAACTCAGTTCCTGGTTGACAATCTGCCGTAGTATACCAACCTTGAAGATATCTAGCAAAGTTTTTATTAGTTGCAAATATACTTGCATCTGGTAAGATTACTTCACTTGCTGAAGAAACTACCTGTTCATTTGGTGTTTCCATTGATGATTCATTAGTTACAAAAGATATAGTATATTTTGTATTCTTTGAGAATTTACCATACAATGTCAAACCATCTTCTACGTAAGAACCATATTTTTCCCACTCTTCTAATGTTATTTCATTATTTTTCAATTTGATTGTACAATCAGGATCAATATACCATCCATCAAAGAATAATGTTCCATCTATTGCATCAACAAATGATAGTTTATTAACAACATCATCATATGTAAATGAATCAAAATTACCATTAATTAATCCAGTTGATAAATCTTCACAATCTTCATACGTAATATTGTATATTACATCATACTTGTGTAAAGTCCAATTTGCATAAAGATTAATTGATTCTCCATTATTTAATACTTTTCCTACTGCAGTTGTGCCATCAGCTAGAGTCCATTTTACAAAATCATAATATTTCTTAGTTGGTTTATACTCATTACCAGTTATTATATAACTTGTACCATCAACGACTAACATAGTCTTAGTTTCAAGAAGATTGTTTCCATCAAAGAAATTCAAAGTAAATTCTGTAACATTCGTTGCTTCAGTCCAGTAATAAGTGCCATTATTATTTACAGAAACATATACTGTTTTGCTAAAATTAGAATTAATAGTGCCGTTGATATTACCAGTAGCAGCAAGTGTTTTTTGAATGTAATATGGGTCATCAGAGCTAATCATCGTCCTATAAGTAGATATTGTGTTTTGTCCACCACTTATATTTAATATCGCACTTTCTTCTGCAGATTCCCAAATTCCACCAATACTACCATTAACTATTACCGCTCCATTTACTATTGCTTTTGCGTCAACTTTATCTTTGCAATGTTTTTTAAATCCTCCACTAAGGCCCTCTATTTCGGACCAAGTTGCCATAGTTACATCAACATTAGAACCTATTGTTACTGTTGCTCCTTTTTTTACGGTTAAACTAGAACCAGGAAGGAACAAATAATCTGATTTAGTCAAGGTGAATTTTGAACCTTCCTCAACTGATATGTCCATATATCCAACTGTAGCTGGTTTATCTGTGCTTGTCTCCATATTTACAGTTATTCCAAGTGCAGTTAAGGCTACGTTTAAAGTTGCATCTTCACAGTTTCCATATATTTTTACGGAATCTCGTTGTCCTTCTTCCTGATTAGAACCAGTTACCAAATATAACGCTTTATCGTTTGGAGTTATTGCGGCAGGGGTAGCTATTTTTTCGGCATACCCACTTGTAATTTTGAATAAGCAATTTTGTGTTTGAGAATCTCCAATTAGTATTGCACTAGCATATATGTCTTGCAATCCAAGTATTGGCAATGTTCCATTTGCATATACAAATGCTTTATATATTGCCCCTGCATAAATTGCTACTTTGCAAGAGATATTATGTACAGACCAAGCATTAGTCGGTAATACTTTCTTATACATTTGACTACCAGCTTTACCACCAGGCCAGTCATATGTGTGCATACAGTCTGTTGCACTTGCACCACTTGCAAGATCAATGGTTCCAAATCCTTTTACATATCCATAAGCATTTAATGAACAGCCATTAGCTATTGATATATACCCGTTATTATAAAGAACTCCTCTTGTACATGTTATGGTTGTATTAGGGTGTGAAAATCCTATCACACCATCTGCTAAAAGTTCTGAACTGCTTACGAAATTAAGGGCTATTGCTTCAGGTATGTATACTGAAGAATAAACGTTGCCAGGTTTTGCTGTACTACTATATTTTTTTTCTAAAACTGATGTACTACAAGGTACAATAAATTTTCTACTACTAATTAAATATTCATTTTTATTGTTACTATAAGGATTAATGCTGCTTGCAAGATTTGAAAATGCACTATAAACAAATGAAGTAGCATTGCTAGCATCACCTGCAAAAGTTATATCTCCGGTTGCTTTAGTGATTGCCTCTTCTATCGTATAATATGTACCATTTACTATTGCGGTTTTATATTTAAATATTACTGGAGTACCAGTTCTTAATGTATAGTTTATTGCAGAAGAGCCTGTCAAGGCCACAGTTACTAAATATGTACTTCCGACAACATTTGTATATGAAGTTATACCTGTTTTGTCATTATTGTTTATACCTGTTATACTTGTATCGCTTCCATATCCAAATGTACCATCATTCATACCCTTAATTAGAAGTGAAACAGTATCACCTGATAACACTCCATTTAATGACAATTGTTTAGAAATATAATCTTGAATTGATCCCCATGTACGTGTAGTAATATCATAAACCTTTTCAATCGAATAATTATTTAAACTAAGTCCTAATGGTTTTATTGTAAATGAACTACTTCCACCAGACTTTATTGTATAGTCTCCAGCATGTCCAGCATCAACTGATGCATTAGCAGTATAGCTTCCCGCATTAGTTTGTTTACCTGTAACTTCCAACGTTGAGCCATCATCTTCCAAATCACTTGATTTAGCAGTTGGCCTTTGTTCTGTTTTATTGTACACAAGATTTAAATTTTCCCATGTAACTGTAATTTCCTTAGGGTTAATAACTACTTTTCTTTCTAACATATCAGAATCTTCATAGCCTTCTTTTTTGGCGATGAATCTAATAGCATAAACCCCCGCATGTGTTGGCTGTCCGTCAACATATTCACCAGTATTTGGGTCTCGATATTGTATTTCTACAATTGCATCTGTAATAACATCTGAGCCACATTTAACTGTATATTCAGGTAATTGTGATTTACCATTGTAAGTAAGCTGTTGCATGTTTGTACACACAATTTCAAGTTTACTTGTACCACCAATTGTAAATTCTTGATTTAAAGTACCTTCATAATTTCCTATACCTGTTATTATGATTGTAGCATTACCTAAAGCAATGTTGTTTTCATAATCAAGAGTATAATCTGTTCCTTCTATGAGCGTTGTTGTTTTATCCATTAATGTGATTTTTGGAGTTATTGCGGTACCTGTATGAACGAATTTATCACCCTTAACTTGGACAGTAAAATCATTATTAAATGGTTTTGGTTTTATTTGGTAACCTACATCTACTTTTTCATTATTTTCTTTTATTGTAACACGAATATCGTATATTCCTGCATTCGTAGGTTTACCAGATATATAGTCTGTATCACCACTTTTTCTATACTGATAAGATAATTCACCTTCAGCAAATAATGGTGAGGTTGGAGCTTGACTTGTTCCATCATAAATATCTTTTTGATTATCTAGATAATGCTTAGCAACTGTACCTGGTTGGTAAATTGGCTTTTCAGTTATTTCATCAGTTATTAGCCAAGATGAAAAAGCAATTGTAGCAATTGTTACAACAATGAGTAATATCAAAGCCATAACGATATTAAAAGGTTTCCTAATTTGCTTCATCTATTCCCCTCCGTTATTTTAGCACTGAGTCCAAAATATACTTCTTTGTTATAGAAAGTGTTATAAATCATTTCTTGAAAATTTAATGAATCATTTTTAGTAAGTTTGTATTCAAACCTAAGTGTTAGTGAACTTTGCGATAAATCATTAATAACATATTTAGTTACTGCACTAGTATTATTCTTAGTAACTTGAGAATCATTTAGTACAGTACCATTTATTGATACTGTAAGTGGTAAATCAGCATTATTGAATAAGTTAACTGTGTCAGCTCCAATTGTTCTTAAAGTTAATTCAAGTTCTAAACTACTACTTGTAAACTTAGTTTTACAATTATCAATATTGACAACTAATTCAACACTAATAATTCCGTCGTTAGTGAGTTCTCCCGTATTACTTACAAAACCAGTTTTATAATAACTAAATGGTGTTAATGTATAGCTTAAATAATCATTATATTTCATTACATCATCAACAATAATTATGCTATCATCTTTTATTTTTACATCATTTGAAATGGTCCACGAAGCAAAGCCTATACTAATTAGTGATAAGCTTATTAAAATCATTGTTATGTAATATTTTAGTTTACTACTTTTCATATAGCCTTTCCTTTCTTTTGAAGTTTTATATATATATTTTAGTATGTTTTTTACTAAAGTGCATATATAAAATTTCAAATGGATTCTTAGTATCTAGATATCTAGATACTAAGAATTATTTTTTGTTTTACTTTTTAGCCCATTGTGCGTAAAGTTCTAAATCAGAAAGTATTGGTGTTAAATCTGTTAATACTCCGCTTGTTGGGCCAATGGTTTTAGTTGTATACCATCCAAGGAATGTATAACCTTCTCTTGTTGGAACTGGTATATTACCATAACCATTTTGTTTAAAGTAAGTATTTCTTTGAATGTAACAATAAGGAAGATCAAAACCATCAGGCATACTTGCTTCTGGGCCACCATCTGTTTTATCGTTTAAGTTAAATATTACTTTATATGTTTCTTGACTATCATTGAAACTAATTACTAATGTCCATACACCGTCACGTTTAGTGTAGATTATTTTATGATATGTATCAAAATAGTAATCGTTGTCGTTTCCTACATCTGCTTTAGGAAATGAACTACCACTAATCCATTTGTTTGTTGATGGTTTTTCAAGAGTTATTTCTTTAGTAGTTTTATCTGAAAAAATAAATTTTACGATATATTCAGTTGATGTAGTTGTTCCAATTATATCAGTGATATATATGCCATCCTTACCATCTTTACCATTAGAAATCGTATAAGTTGTTGTTGTATTATCAGTGAATGTTATTGTATAAACATCATTTAATTCCTCTGAAGAAGTTTTTTCGATACTTAAGATTCCACGACCTGTTTCACCTTTTTCACCTTTTGGAATTGTGAATGATACAGGTTCTTTTTCTTCATCGGTATAAGTTATTGTAACGGTTGTTTCACCAGTTTCTTCATTAACAGTTGTTTCAATTCCTGCTATTGATATACCATCTACACCATTTTTACCATGAAGTAAAGTAAACTCCGTTGGTTCAATCGTTTCATCTGTATAGTTTACACGAATCACTATACCTGTTTTGTCAAGTGATTCATACGTAAATATACTCTTAATACCATTTCCTGTAACACCTCTTGGAAGAATAAACTCATCATTTGCAAGTTCTTCATCGGTATAAGATATTACCATTTTAATAGTACCATCTTTTTCTTCTTTAGTAGTAATTGCTTTTATTATTTTACCATCTTCAGCTGTGCTAAAACTACCACAGCTTGTTAAAGCAAAACATGCTATTAATAGGATGGATAGAATAGAGATAATTTTTTTCATGTTTATTCTCCTTGTGCATTTTTAATTAATTCCAAGGCTTGAGGTGCACGTGGACCTTCATCAAATAAATAGCCTTGTTTATTTACAGATATGAACTTAAATGGTTCATAGCCTGTTACGATTGTAACACATTTTAACATAACGTTTTTAATAACTGCTAAATCAAGTTTATCTAAATTAACATTAGATGGATCAATTCCTTTCAGTGATAAATATTTATCTAGTAAATCAACAACTGTTAATTTGCATGAGTCATATTTTAAATCTTCTGTATCAAACGTTACTTTAGAGAGGTTAGCACCACCACCATAGTAAGCAATTGGAATATTAACATAGACTTTACCATCACTTGATGTTGTTGTAACAACACTTGATTTTAAGAAACTCTTAATTGGGAATATTGTATCTATTGATATATCACCAATATTTGCGTCAGTAACACCAAAAATTTCTTTAGCATCATCAACAAAGCTTGATATATTTTCATTTATTAATCCTGTGATATCTAAGTTGTTCCATTCTTTGTAATCATAGAATTTAGTTTTACCGGTAATATTAAGTTCTACTGGATATGACAAACCTCCAACATGATTTGGAATGTATGGCACATTTAGTCCTGTAAGCAACATATTCACAACTGATGGAGTGCTTGATTCAAGGAACGGACCATTAAACATCGTGTCCATACCAATTGAGGCAATACCACTTCGATAAAACATTGTATCTTTAATGTTCATACTACCTTTATAAATATCTTTTATTAAACTTTCATCGTTTAAAGCGTTTTGGATATCTAAGATAGCTTTACGCATTTTTTCTTTATCAGTAAATGAACCAATTACGAAAGCATTTAAAGTGTCGTCTCCCGCATTGCTTTTCATCAAATAGTTGTTTATTGTGCTAGTTATTTTTTCACCATTTAAAAGAGTAAACTCGTATTCTTTTAATAAATCTGCTTTAATATAATCGTTAGAGCCAATTGTTAATAAGAAATTTCTTGCGTTACTTAACATTGAATTTACGATTGATACGTTAGTAGAAGAGAAACTTCTAACAACTTGTTTACCATTAGATAATCTTGAATTTTTAATTGTAATGTTATTACCATTAGTTTCAAGAACGGTACCAACATAATCTAAGTTTGACATTAAGTTACCAAAATCACAGTTTTTTAAATTAACGTCATTGACTAAAATGTCACTGCCATCTACATACATACCGACATTATCTTGACCGAATGCTTCAATAAGTGGCATATTATCATGTTCGCCTAAACTGTAAAATGGTAGAGGTCCTCTATATAGATCATCTTTTGAAAGAGCAGGAATTGTCGTTTTATTACCATTACTATCAACTACATCCATTGTACTTGATGGGAAAGTTAAATTGTGAAGATTTATTGTGTAACCATTACCATAGAAATCTTTTTGAACTCTTATCCCCGCAAGCACTCTATTAGATATCTTCTTATAACGTGGATTGCTATTTACAAATTCGTTCCAAGCTTTAATATAATCTTGATTATAGGTTGTTTCAAATGAATATACATCAGATGTAAAATCAATTTTTTTACCATCTGTATAGTTGCCAAAACATACTACATTATTATCAGTTGTATTATTTAAATTATTAACAGATTCAAATGACTTTCTAAGTACAACAATTTCACCATTGGTTGATTTATTTGTACATGCAAGTAGTTGATTATAGTCATAGACATTTACGCCATCTTTTACTACTTTAAATGAATAAGTCATTGGTTTTACCATTTCATCATTGTTAGTTTTTACCGTAAAACTTGCATCACCCGAAGTTTTAATTTTAACGACTTTATTTACTTCATCTATTTCAATAATATCAGGGGTGTTATTTACATATTGTAAGTCATTTATTTGTAAATCACCAATAGTTTTTACTTCAAATTCAAAGGTAGCTTTTTGCTTATTTAGGCTTTTGTCAAAGTCATATTCACCATAATAGATATTAGGATCAATATTATTTTGTGATGCTTTGATTTTGCTTTGAACAACAATTGCTCCTTCTTTAAAAATTATAACGGTCATCGTTTTAAAGATGTTGCCTTTTTTATTTGAGCATGTTACTTTAACTTCGCCAATTTGTAATGGTTGTAAATACCAGTTATCATTTTCATTTACAATTTTTGCATATTTATTTTCTTCATGATTATCGCTATCATAAACGCTCCAAACCAGCGCTTCTTCTTTTAGTGGGGGATAACCTTGTTCATAGATAGGACTTGCAACTAATTTGTGAAGTTTATCTTCTAATTTGATGCCTTCTATTTCATCATAAGACCAATCTATCCCAATCATATCGTTTTCAATAAAGTTAAAGGTTGTGTTAATGGTAATTACACCAACAAGAGTAATTACAAAAGGTATTAATAATAAGATTATTAAGTTTTTCTTTTTCATTTAGTTCACCACATCCAAATCCATAAACCATGATTTTGCATTCTTCTTAAGTATAATTGCCATAATAACTCCTAATATTGAAATTAGAATTAAACCTATAAAGTAAGCAAGTATTAGGTTAATTTTTAAATATGATAATAAAGCTGTAATTACAAAGTAGGCAATTGGTAAAAGGTATGCACATAAATTAGATCTAAATGTTGACCTAGGTTTTAAATGTCTTATGTGTAATTCTTCTCTTAAACAAATCATACTAAAAATTAAGAGTAATGCAAGGGTTAATAAGAAACCAAATATGAAGGTTGGGAAGTTTATTAGTTTACCAACTAATAGAACTAATGTCGTTACAAATAGTGAAGCTACTGACATCACTAATGGTATTAATACTTTTATCATTAATTGGGTTTGCGGTTCAACTGGAAGTATTTTTATTACTTTAATTGTTTTTTTCTCCATTGATATGTAGCTTGATGCGCCTTGCGCAATAATTACCGTAAATAACATTAGGATAAGCACATCCATTAATGGTAAGAAATTAGGTACAACAGATACATAGTATTTAAAGATACCTTTAGAAAAAATTGTATTCATTGATTTGGTTACTAAAAATACTAAAAATGGTTGAACGATTAATAAACCCGTAAATGATAAAATATATCCAGGATTTTTAGTAATTAAAAGAAATTCTTTTTTTAGTAGAGCTTTTTTAGGACTAACTAATTTAGGTTCTTTTTTAATTTTCTTTGCTTTATTTTTAATTGAAATATTTCTTACATAACCATAAGCTGCTATACAAATTGTACAACCAATTGCAAATACTCCTATTGCAATTAGTAGATACATCCAAATTCTTGATGTGCGATAACTTATAAAAATATCTACTAGAAAGTTAGTTGGAAATTCATATTTTCTAAGATTCATAAAGAAGTTTATTGAATCGGTAGTAAATAAAACATTTATATTGTTATCTGCGACAATTGCAATAAATAAATTCAATACTTTTGAATATAGATAACAACATATGAATATGATTACTAAAGCACAAATAAATCTGATTATTAGATGTTTTCTAAGATATTTATTAATAAGCCATACGGGATAAACTAAGATTAAAGCAATTCCCATTTCAAATAAGAATGAACATAATGGATAAAATAAAACCAAATAGTAGAATATGAAACTTCTTGAAAAGATAATTCCGTATGCTACAAACAGTGGATAAACAAATAATAAACTTGTACCATAATGCATAATAAATAAGAAAACCATTTTAGAACTTATTATTTGTCCATTACTTACTGGTCTATTGGCTAGTTGTTCAATATCTTTTTCATTAAAGAATAATCTTTTTGCTTGAAAAATATTTGCAATAATTATTAGTATTGATATTACGGTAAGAAATAGGTTCATATAAGCAATTGGTGCTTGATCATATTTACTGATTTTATTTAAAATTGTAGTAAATAGAAAAACTTCAATTGCAATAAAGCACGCTATAAATATAAGGGTTACAAGAATAGTTGCAATTCTTCTTGCAATACTTTTTTCTTTTCCAAATAGAAGTTTAAAATCTTTTGCTAAAAGGTTTAGCATCTTTAACCTCCATATGTGTCAAGAAAGATTTTTGAAAGTTGTAATCGTTTATTAGGGTTTTTATTTAAGTCATATAATGCAACAACTTTACCATCATTTATAATGGCAACTTTATCACATATTTTAGATACTAATTCAATGTTATGGCTTGTAACGAAAACCGTATTATTGTGATTTGCATATTCCCTTAACATTTTTTTAAGTTCTTCTACTGCCATTATGTCAAGCCCAACTGTAGGTTCATCTAAAACCCATACTTTGGGGCTATGTATAAGGCTTGCAACCAAACATAGTTTTTGTTTCATACCATGTGAATAATCAGAAATAGGGTTATTTAATTCCTCTAAATTTAGTTGTAATCTGTTACAAAGATATTCACTGTTTCTTCTGAAGTCACCTTCAGTCATACCATATATGCTTGCAACAAATTCTAAATAGTCATAACCTGTCATTTCCTCATAACAAGTTGGTTCACTTGCAACGTATCCAAGACTTTTTTTAGCATCAATAGGATCTTTTACAATATCATAACCGTTTAATTCAATTCTACCTTTATTGAATTTTTTAGCGCCAATCATGCAATCTATGGTTGTTGATTTACCAATACCATTTCGGCCAATAAATCCAAATAATTCGCCTTCATGAACTTCTAAATTTAGTCCAAGTAGAACTTCTTTTTCACCATATGATTTATATAAGTCTTCTATTAATATTGTGGTTTTTTTAGGTTCTTGGATGTTTTGTTCCATGCGAGTTACCTCCTTAATTTAATAAACCAAATTACATCTTTCGTTTCTTTTTTGAATGTATAAATTGATTTACAATTGTTACAATGATATATATCATTTTCAATTGTTAAGTTTTTATCTTTACATATTGGGCAATATTTTGAGTAAATCATTTTCTTTGCAACTACTTCTTGAAGTTTACTCATTACCCATTTTCTAGCAATTTCTATTTCACTTGCTTGATTGTTGAAGACAAATTCATTTGTATCAACGTTATATAAATTCCAAAGGGAAATTACTTCTGTTGTTATGTAATCTTTATCTTCAGCGTATTCATCTATTAATTCACGATCAGTTGATAGAGTTAAAAGATGTTTATAGACATTATTGTGATATTTAATTTCTAAACTAATTTTAGAATTTTCTTCATTATCTACTAGTTTTATTTTTTTGTCTTGATAGTTAAATACTAGACTTTGATTTTTATCATCAAGCTTAAATTCATTTAATTTAAATACTCTTAATATTTGATAGTAATAATACTTTTTAAAATCAATTTGTAAGTTTTTATTATCTTCATAAATAACAAATTTGCGATAGAATTTATAACATAAATTATATAGTTTGTTTTTTAATAAAATATTGGTTGGTTGTATTTTTCTTAAATTTAAATTAACTTTAGATATTTCTTTGTAAAAAGCTGTATTTTTAATATGTAACATTTTACGTTTTAAACTATCTATTTTTGTTAATGTCTTTTCGATTTTTTCGCTTTCTTCAATAAACAATGCATCAGTTTGCATACTTGGAATAAGTCTTTGATAGAAAACATCATATTTAGCAAGTTCTGTATCAATTAGATGAATTAGCATACCAATGAAGATATTTTCATAAATTTTTAAATCATCAATGTGTTGATGATAATGAATATATTCAGGAACTAATTCAAAATCTTTTTCTTTCCACAAACTTGCATCACGTATTGTTTGTTTTAATGCTTCATTGGTAATGTTGCCAACTTGTTCAGCTCGTTCGATAATATCTTCATCACGGTTAGATATTTGAGGATGAGCAATTATCGAAGTGATAACACTTAAGATAAAGGTTACTTCATCGAAGAATTCATTATCTTTTTCGAAAGAAAGTTCTTGTAAAGATGTAAACTCAATTTCTTCTAAATGAGTAAAACGTTCTTTTACATCATGATACTTTTTTTCGTAATTATTTAGTTGTGTTATCATCTTTTTTAAAAGATTTTCTTCGATGATTTTCATATTGTTATAACCTTCTCATTAAATTTTGAATTGTTTTTTCACTACGTTTTAAAACATCTTTTCCGTATGTTTTATGAATTAAGTTAAGTAATTCTCTTAAAGCATTTTTAACATATTCTTCAAAACGGCCTTCAATTTTGCTAATAACTTTTCGTGAAAGTAAGAAGTCAAGAGCTTCTTCTTTTGTACCACCACATGATACAAATACTGGAACAAGTTCAGATATTTGATTTAAAATACGGTTACCAAAAGTAATATCAAATTGATCATAAATGTAATCACTTATAGTTTGGAATTTTTGATAATCATTATCAGTCATTTGATAACTCTTATTGTTTTTAGCTTCTTGATATAGTTTAGCAAGGGCACTTCTACTAAGGTTAATTGTTGATGCGTCACCATTTACATTAAATGCATCATTACGATTGTCAAAATCAATTGTGATTGCACGGTCATAAACTTTATCAGTAATTGTGAATGTTGAGTCATCTTTGTTTGCGGTACCTACAAAGTATACGTTATTAGGTATTTGAATAACACCATCATCTAATTTTGCAGGAGGGATGAAATTATATGGAAGTTGCATTATTTTTATTTTCCATTCTTCTTCAGGATATTCAAGCACTGATAAGAAGTCAGCAAAATAATATTCAACTCTTGAAATGTTCATTTCATCAAGTACAAACATATGTATCATATCAGGATTATAGTTAGCATGATATAAGCTTGTTAAGAATTCGGTTTCACTGTAAGCTTTAGAGAAATCATTGAAGTAACCGATTAGGTTAGTTTTATCTCTCCATGTTGCTTGGACAGGAACAAATAATAGATTAGCATTGATAAACTTTGCAAAGTATCTTGGCAAGCTTGATTTACCTGTACCAGATAAACCTTCTAAAATCATGAAATGACTTGCGGCAAATCCGCTTACAAAGAAACGAATTGTATCAATATCAAAATATAATTTTTCTTCTTTGGCAAGATAATTTCTAAATCTTGTTGCAATTTCATTTAATGTTAAGTTATCACTAACAACATTTTCAACCGCATAACCTTCGTATTCTTCATCCATCATTGATAATGCTGGGAATACTTTTTCACGGTCATCTAGTTCTTCTGTTTGACGAATAACGCTTGAATTGTTGTTGTCAGTAGCAGCAGGTTGACCAATTCCAACCTCACCACTTACTGTGCCACTAACTTTACTTGATGGTACAGCATCAAAGTTTGAACTAACATCATTTTTAACAAGATCATCGTCATCAAGTACTGGATAGTTTTTATCTTCAAATGCTCTAAATGGTCTATCAACTTGAGTAAAGTTTACAATAAACATCAATATTCCACCAATAAAAGCAAATGCAAGAATATATATACATGTTGTTATTAATAAACTTTGACCAGTAAATTGATACATTGTTTTGATGCCATTTTTTCCACAAATTAACATACCAACGCCAAATGATAATATAAAACATGCTACTAGTGATGCAAGATAAGATAGAATCATTTTTAGACTATATGGCTTTTTATTGTTTAAAACTGCATATCTTTTTTCGTATAAGAACAATGCTACAAATACAGATATATATATTGCAACAAGTATTAAACTTACATATCCTGTTACACCACATCTTATTGGTTCAAAGTTTATTTTTTCCGCAACAAGTGCTATTGGATTCTTTTTACCTATTAGTAGATGAGATCCATCTAGGCATAAACCTACAAATAGTAGTAAGAAAGAATAAAAGAATGCAAGTGATAAAACTATTAAGTTCTTTCTTGTAAAATAGGGTTTTTTCATAAGGTTACTCTCCCTGTTCTTCATTTATTGTAATTTCTTCAGTTTTGGTTTCTGAAGTTTCTTGGTTAGTCAATTCTTTAATCATTGTACTATCCGATTTTTCTAAGTATTCGTTGTTATTTATTTCGGTTTTATCAACAAAACCATTTTCATCAAATTTATACGCATAGCCTTTGTAATAAATTGTTTCAGTATAAATAGCTTTAAATTCATTTAAATTATCTTCATTTTCATATTCTAAAGCTTCTTCAAGTTTTTTGATTCGTTCTTCTTGTACTTTATCCATTTTATTTGCAATGCGATCAATCATTAATAAGCAATATATAAGCGATGATACTGTAATTATCCCCGCATATGATTGTAGGAATAAGATGAACATTCCTACACCACCAAGGCGTTTTCCAGTATATCTACCTATAACTTTATCAAAAGTAGGTTTTTCACCATCGGTTCCTTTTTCGTCGTATATATCTCCTCTAGTAGTATATTTATATGGGGTACTACTGTAATCAATATCGATGATACGGTGAATGGTATTACTACCTTTTGAATTTCTAAACGCGATAACATCATATTTTTTTAAGTCGGTTTCATTGTTCACTTTTTCAAGAATAATGAGATCGTATGTATTAAACTGATTGTTTAATCCTAAACTGTCATCAAATAAGTAACTATTAGCTTCATTTTTGTAACTCATTGAGTTACTTGCAACAACCATAACAGTTCTATTGCCTATCATTGTGACATTGTTTTGAAATCGATTAATCAATGAAAAAATAAACAATGGAATAAGTACCACCATAATAGCATAAAAGACAACTGTACGTATAGTTCCAGTTATCTTTCTGCGCCTTCTAACTTTTTCTTGTTTTTCATAGATTACTTCATCAATTAATTCAATGTCTTTTTTACCTGAATTAAGTTCTGCAATTTGCGAGTTTGCATAACTTTTGTATAATATCGTAAATATTGTTGCGAAACTAAATACCCCGATAACAGTAACTATGATTGAAAGTATTTCAGAAGGAGACATAATTACCTACTAATTAAGTTTTGCAGTAACGACTACTTCATATGTAGATGTATCCATTAATGCATGGAATGCATCTAATACACTCTTAATGTAAGCTGTTATTTTTTCTTCTTGTGTGCCTTCAAAGCTACTTAATTCTTCTTCACTTGGATTAAATGCAGTACTGTCATAATATTCACCAGGATTTTCTCCTCCAAATTTTGAACCCCATTTAAATGTTATTTCATATGAGAATCTTTCTTCATTTGCATTTTCGCCAATTTTAGTAGTTGTTAAAACAACTTCACTATTAGCACATTCTGGTAAAATAATGTAACCAGCAGTTTCAGCTTGTTTTACTGCATCTTTTACATTCATCTTAATAGTTGCTTCTTTTAAGAATTGTGTATTCTTAATAGTACCAGTTACTGTTACAGTTAATGATTCAAAATTTGTCTTATCATTACGAACACGGCCTGTTGTATCTGATTCTTTTGGTTCAAACTTGAAATCTTTAACTGTTAATGGATCAATACTAACTTCAATATTTCCTTCTGTAACAGCACCAACAGTCACATTGCCTGATGTAGATTGTTTCTTTTCTTGTGACATTACCCATGCGGCAAAACCTGTAGAGATTAATGCTATAGACATGAATACTATTACACCGAAAAGAATAATTTTTCTCTTATAAGAATTTCTTGTTAACTTTGCCATAATTTAAAACCTATTTTTTGATATTAATTGTTAAAGTAAATGTAACTTTTGCTCCAATATCTTCTAAAGTTTTAAGACTTGTTTTTGCATCTTCCATATAAGTAGTTGATGTTTCGCCTATTTTATCAGTTGCTTTTCTTCCATTTCCATTGTAATATGTGTATGGGTTAACACCTTCTGAAGCATCAGCAGAATTTGCAAAATGTTTTCCCCATTTAAATGTTACAGTGATTTCATAAACGCCAGCAGAAGTTTCTGTTATTATAGTACTTTCTGGAGCTATAATTAATTTATCAGATATAGCCTTATTATAATTTGTATCATTAGGAGCACCAAAAGTAGCTGCAATTTTATTGGATTTAACAAGTCCTGTAGCAGGTGTAGTATCAGCATAAGTTACTGTTAATCGATATGTTACTGTTAAATTTTCTGCTTCACCAGTTGAATCATTAGTTAGCCAAGCACCCTCTTCATTCATTTCAGCTTTTTTAGGAGCACCAAAAGAAATTTTAGAATTTCCATCTTTCCAACTAGCTGCACTTATAACATATGATTTATCTGTAACAGTATCAACAATAATGTTACCTTCTGCATTAGTAGAAGTATCTGCTGAAATTATCCATGCTGCAAAGCCTACCCCAATTAATGCTAGGCAAGCAAGAATACTCAATGTTAATGTTAATGTTTTTCTTTTCATTTTTAAAATAATTCCCTTTCTTAAAAATCTTTTATTTTAATAATACATTATATGAAATTAGTCATCGTATATGACAACTATACATACAAGCGTATTATATCACTTTTTATGTATTTTGTCAATTTTTATCATAATAACGGCGTATTTGTAAGATGGCATTTTTTAGTATATATACTTTTTTTAGTAATTATTGTGTTTTTTAATAATCGATTATTTCCTTGTTTGTTTACTTTGTTGTATGTTATTAACAGTAAAATTTGTTATAATTTACCCATAACTAAATGGAGGTAAATAAAATGGAATATGGTTATGTTAGAGTATCTACTACTACGCAAAATGTTGATAGGCAGTTAGATGAAATGTTTAAAAAAGGTCTTGATGAAAAACAAATTTACATTGATAAGCAAAGTGGAAAAGATTTTGAAAGACCTAATTATCAAAAAATGAAAAAAAGATTAAAAGAAAATGACTTATTAATTATCAAATCAATTGATCGCTTGGGAAGAAATTATGAAATGATTATTGAAGAATGGTCTAGTATTACCAAAGATATTAAAGCAGATATTGTAGTTTTAGATTTTCCACTACTTGATACTAGAACCGATAATAAGAACTTAGTAGGTAAATTTATTAGTGATATTGTTTTGCAAGTTCTTAGTTTTGTTGCTCAAAATGAAAGGGAAAATATTAGACAACGCCAGGCTGAAGGTATCAAAATTGCTAAAGAAAAAGGTATCCATATGGGTAGGCCTCCCTATCAAATTACAAGTGATTTTATACAAGTTTTTAAGAGTTATTGTAATAAAGAAATAACTAGTGTTGGTGCCGCAAGCCTATTAAACATTAGTAGGGGTACTTTTATTAAGTATGCGAAGAGGTGTAAAAAAGAAATAGAGATTTGACTATCCATCAAATCTCTATTTTAGTATTTACTAATAATAACATGGTTTAAAATATACCTTTTTCTCTTTGAAATCTATTGATGTTATTTGATATTTATATTCTTCTAATAAATCAATATTCATTATCATTAAGTAATTAAATTTATCTTTTATTGTTTCTTCAATTTCTTCAAAAGTTAAATATGTTCTATCATTACATATATTATCACATACTTTTGCTATGCTTTCAAATTTAGAAGTTAAAGTAGTATAGTCATTATTTTTTATAATTGGTTCAGTAGATAGAATCCAATTTCTTATGATTTCTTTTATATCATTGTGGTTATTACATATTTGATAAATCACATAAATCGATGCTTTAAGATTATTAATTGTATCAATCTTGTCATATTTATTTACAATGCTTATTAGTTTTTTATCTGTTAATAAATCTTTTTCAATATATTCTACTAATTCTTTATTTTCATCTTTTTCAAGAATTTCACATTTAATTTCTTTTATTAGGTTTTCACCTTTTTTAACTAGTTCTAGATTTACATCTTTTTGTAATGCTAGGTTTAATAATTTATTATCCGAAGACTGTATATCTTTTTGATATATATCTTCAAATATTTCTAAATTATTTTTCTCATCATAGCGATAAAACCTTATATCATCATAATTATTAAGATTATTATAACCTGCTAATTGAAATTTTCCAAAACCATTATCCATAGCAATGTTTCTACAAATACTTGGATCAAGTACAAGTATTACTGTTGTGTCAGGATTATTATTAATTGCAAATAAGTTATTAATGTCGTTAATAAATTCTTGTGAGTTTTGATAGGTATATTCTTTAGTTATTAAATTATTCTTAATAATAACTTTACTTGGATAAGTACCTTCTAATAAGTATAATCTAGCTTTCATTTTTTATCACCTAACGATATATTATACCATTATGATTTTTTTAGCAAACAATTCATTTCAAAATATATTATTAGTATAATCTAATAGTTACTAATTTAGTAATATCTCCAACAAGACCTTTTTTAATTACTACTATTACGTGGTATGGTGCAACAATGTCAGGAGCAATTTGTGTGATAGAAATATTTTTTAAAGTTAATTCTACTTTAGCATTTTCTGTGTTTATTTTAATATCTTCTACCGAAACTATTGTACCATACTGTATTTGAGCTGATAGAACAATTAAATCATATTTTTTGAAAAACTCATCATCATATTTACTTAAGTCTAAAGTTGAATACATATTATTTTGTTCAAGCGTTTCACTAATTTGTTCTTTAGTTTTAAAGATTCCTTCATATTCAACACATAAAGATGGCGTTCCATTTCTATAGAATAGACTACCAACATTAGATTCTTCTACATAATATCCTTTAGTGTTTAATAAATCTTCTATTTTAGTTAATTCATAATATCCATTTAATGTTGGTTGCCCTTTAATTATTGTACTATTATTATTTTCATATACCTCAACTGTCATTTCAACAAAATAGAGTTTATCGTTTGTTTTAAAAAGATAATATTCATATGATATTGCGGGCTGATTTAGGGATAATGTAGTTTCAGTTGATTGAATATTTGTATAATAATAATGCGGTTCTGCGATTATGTAATAACAAGAAGTACCTTTTGGATACACAACTTGTTCAGGTTCACAGCTATTATCAATTCTTATCCAAAACCTTAAATCTTCTTCTAAAACTTTCTTTTCAAATTTAGCATTATTATACTTTTCGTCTTTAATGGTAATAGTATATGATTCAGGGATATTTCCGTAATGCAATGCTTTTGCGGAATAAGTTCCATCTATTTTTTCTTGTTGATTATAGTTAGGATCATTGGGGTTAGTTTCAGGATCAACGCAAATTTTACAACTGCTAATGAATAGTGCACTTAAAATGACACATAACAAAATAAATGTTTTTCTCTTCATTTTCTTTTTCCTCCTTTTTCTTCTTTGCTAACATTATATCATTATATTTATATATATTCAACCATTTATTTGAAATAATGGGAAAATCAACCAAAAGTAGACTGATAGTATATGTGTATTATTGTTTATTTAAATAAAGACTAACCAGTTTTTATAAGAAATATAGCTATATTTCTTACAATGGCAATTTGAATGTTTATCATATTAATATATTTTCATAGCATTTTATTTATTATTTGAATATTAATATAAACTATGGTATAATTGCTCTATAATCTAATATAATTATTTTATAAATATTACTTGAGGAAACTTTTAATTATGGATGAAAACAAAGAAAAGAAATTAACCTACAAAGTTGTAGGTTGGACGTGGTGGTCAAATTATGACTATATTGATGCACCATTAACAGATGATGTTATTGAAGCAGTGGCCGAAGAAATTCGTGAACACGGTTATTGTTTTGGTGGTGATGCTCATCAACGTTACGACGGGTGTGTACCTGTTTTGAATACTGGACAAGCAGTACGTTGTAGTATGCGTGAATGGGGTGGAGTAATGGCATGGGCTACTTTTAACGACCATTATTCACTAGACTATATGGGATGGTATACAAATAGTTGTATCTATGAAGAGGACCTTAAATATCCAACTGAAGGCGTTGATGAAAATTTATTCACACATCCTCATTACTTTAAAACAGGAATTACTGATAATAGATTTGAAAAGCTTAAAAACGAAGGCAAAGTTATCGATGTAATAGCAAGTTATGATGAACTTTGTAACATCGATGTAAGTGATATTGGTGTATTATGGGCTTATAATAGTACCGTTTATGAGGTAGTATATGGACAAATAACAAAGATTACTAGATTCAATAGTCCTCAAGAATTCATTAATAGTGACCTTTTTAAAGAAACAGATCTTGTTGGCCTAGAAGGTGAAGAACTTATGGAAGCAATTAATAGTTCTAGAAATCATGTACCTGTAACAGATGAAGATGCTATAACTGTATATCAATATGAGCGTGTTGAGGAATAATATATGTTAAAAAAATTAATGCTATTGCTTTTGGCAATAGCATTTTTAGTTGTTAACACTATAAATATTTTTTAGTCTTCCAATGCTGTTATAGGTAAAATATATATAGCCTTATCGTTTTGATATGCAATATTTCCAACACCATATATAACACACTTAATTAATGGTGCTATACCACCATTAGCTACAATATCATCACAAACTTTAATTAAATTATTTTCTTCGTCTTCGTCAGAATTTTCTATTTCATCATTTTCATCTTCTGAATCTAATTCTTTTTCTTCAAATTCATTATCTTTTTCAGACACTTAAATTACCTCCTATATATCCAAATTATAATATTTAACATTATATATCTTCCCATCATTTGCAGTATGTGCAAAAAATGCACAAACTGATTCTTCCAAAAGTTCTCCTTCTAAAAAAATATTTTTAATATGCTTGCTTATTACCGATCTATCCCTTTCTAATAAGACGGATATTTGCTCGATATTAATCCATATTGTTTTTTCTAACGGAGAAATATTGACATCTAATTTTACTTCATCATCAACAAACTTAACAATCTCATACTTGTTCATTATTTGTCACCCCCTATTAATTCTACACCTTTTAGAACAACATCTATTTCTGTACCTAATGCATTTGCATATTTTACTAAAAAGAAAATAGTTGGGGAATTACTCATATTTTCAAATCTGGTTATTTGTTGACGCATTACTCCCTTTTTATCCGCAATTTCTTGTTGTTATATTGCTTTTCTTTTAATACTTTATTATTAAAAATTTTTAATACTTTATCTAACTTTTTCACTACTATACCTCAATAGTATTATACGATATTATTTATATATTTACATCATCTTTCTTTCCATTTTACTATATTTTAAAAAGTTAGTAAGCATATAACAATAACTACTATACCCACTGACTAATTTACTTATCTATTGGTTTGTTTATTAATGCTATCTAAAGTCTCGATTTCTTGATTACCAAGTCCAATTAGTTTATTTATGTGTATTACTTCTTTAATAGTGCCCCCTAATAATCATGTCTAAAATCTCATAGTCATTATCACCTAAAATACTAGCATATAATTTTGCTAATTTATTTACTTTATTAATCTTTTCTTCATTTGATAAATTATCGTTATATGCTATATACTTACCAAGTTTATTCCCTATAATATAGTAAGTTCATATAAATTTGACGTTAACTGATTGTAGTATTCTTTAGTGCCTTTGGGGTATAGTTGTTCGATTTTTTGCCATCTTGAGTAATCTTTTGATGTTTTCTGAAATTTTAATATTATAAATACATGCCTTTCTTAAAACAATTTTGCTTTTATATTGTTTGTAATATCAGCCTTAATTACAATGTAAATTAATTCACAATAATATTATATCATCAAATAAATGTGTTTACATCAACCGCTAGTTAACCATATATTAACTTAACGTTAAGTTTTTAATTATTGCTACATTTATAGAAACTAAATGAGACTTTTTCAATATATAACATTTGTTCCATAGCAGCAACTTTTGTTCTATTGATAAGTATTTCATAACGTAGAATATATAAAAAGAAAAAGGATTAGAATTATTATTGCAAAAAAAGGTCTAATACAATTTGTATCAAACCTATTACTTCTTATGTGTGCAAATACCTATTTTGATACAATTTGCTACACCCTTAAAAAGTGCGTACAATTTACTCAAAATGCATACAGTTGAAAAGAGACATCCTTTAGCATACACTATAGGCCTTGGGGCTTTTTTTATTTTTTATGTTATCAAATTCTATCAGAGTAGGGTAAAGATTTAATATATTCTTCCATAAATTCCCAATTTGGCTTGCCTTCTAGATTCACGGGTAATTTTATAACATCACATCTAATTTGTTTTTGACTTCTTTTTCTACCATAAGAATACCTATATGTGTCTTGGTTTATTAATGTAACTAAAAACATTGCAATATACTGATTCATTTCAAACTTTGGCCTAAGCACTTCCACATGATCACTTGCTGTAAATGGTAACTCTTGATAAGTACAGTATCCCAAAACTGCTGAATCAATTACCAAACAATTTCCTTGTTCTGTATAAAAATCAAAAAAGCCATCAACGCCATTATTAGTAGCTTTAGTTGTAACATATGGATATTTCCCAAAACCAAATTCTTCAAGTTCTTCTACAAGTGTCGTTTTAGATCCACTAATTTCAAATAATTTATTCAATGGAAACTCAACCCACTTGTTGACATCTAAGGTTATAGGTTTAATATTTTTTGTAATTAACGAATTTTTAAGATTTGAATTACTCTCTCTCTCTCTTGATTCAATCTCTAATATATAATTTTTCATGAACTTCCAATTTGGTTTACCTTCAATATCAACAGGAAGTTTGATAATAATATTTTCAGCAAAAGAATTATAAACAGCTCTACCATACGAAAAACGATATTGCTCTTTGTTAATAATTGTTGCAATAAATAATCCTATTTGTTGATTCATTTCAAATTTAGGTACTAAAATATTTACTCTTCCATGAGAAACAGAATAGAATTTTTCATCTTGATAAAAACAATTGCAAAACATATCCAAAGTTAAACAATTAGCACTAAAAATTTCAGCTTTTCCATCTCCAGCTTCATCAATTCTTTTAACAACACCATTATTAGTAGTTCCTGAACTTATCAAATTTATAGAACCTGGATCACATTCTGATTCCTTCAAATCACCTTTACTTAATAAGCAATCAAATAAATCAGAAAGTTTAAACTCTTTCCAATCAGAAGTATTAAGCATTGTTTTTACCTCCATGTTTTATTTTGTATGAATAAAAATCACGAATAGTTTGTTCAAAATCATTTTCAGTCAATTGTGAGTAATCAGTTTTCATATAGGCTTCAATTAGCCATTCATCATCTTCATATATTTCCATATATAATGATTTTAGTGGATCCATAGTTTTCATTTTATAAGCATTTAACCAAGATCTTACTTTATCTTCTCCTAAACCTTTTTTCTTTTCTATTCTTGTGTTTTTTAAAATTTTAAAGCCATCGTCTTTACAATACATTAAGAAAGTTTTTTCATTTGGAATCTTTTTTCCTTTTTCATCAATAACATAATTATTTTGATCATCTGTTTTGAAATGTGGAATACCTGTTTTAATAATAAAAGTAGTTACAACCGTTGAAGCTGCGACCCCAAATGTTCCATCAGCAAGTGAAAATGACGCTAACAAAGTATTATTTTTTAGCAAATCTTTATGAAACTGTTTTGCATCAAACCCGTTAGATTTTGAGTTACCTATCGCAAAAACATATGGTAAAATAACAGCAAAAAGGCTACCTTTTGGCAATATTTCACAGCCTTTTAGCACTAATTGTGCTGCAATTTTGTTATCTTTGCCACCAAAAGGAGGATTCATACAAGCTCCTACTTTATAAGCATTATTATACGATGGTATTAAATCCTTGATATTATTTATGCGTAACATATCACCATTTAAAGCTTGAATTAGATTTAATCCTATAATTCGTAATGTTGTTATATAGAATAAATATATATAATCTTCATTTTCTATTCCTGAAACTTTATTTCCATTAATACTATCATATTTGTTAATTATATGTAATAAATAAGATAATGTGAAATTTCCAAACCCGCTACAAAATTCAACAAAAAAATCTTCTTCTTTTAAATCCAATAATTTAACCATGAAATTAGTTATATTGGCAGGCGTAGAAATAATACTATTTTTACCATTTTTATGAATATAAATATATTTATAAATTGTTTCTGAAATTAATAATTTATCCTCGTTTGTGCCATAAATAATAATAGGGAAAACTTTATTTGATAAATCTTTTAAAAAATCCAGCAAAGAGTAAATTGAACTATTTAATTCTTTTTTACTTTTCATAGCTGTGCAAGTAGATTTTATTAAACCAGTAACTGAAGCTTTGTTACTTGTATTTGTAAAAGAATACTTATCAATTTCTCCACCACTTCTAACAATAATCGTTTGCATTTCGTCAATGATTGAAGCAATAGGATCACTATCAAACATTCCACTTGAAATATTATTTCTAAATTCTTCATTAAAAAGCGACAAAATACAAGTATTAACAAATAGCAATGAATCTTTTACTTCTGTATACTTAATATGTTGATTAAGTGAACTAATTATACCTTCAATTCGATTGTCAACATCATTCACTCCAAAAGAACGTTTAACGTTAGAACTTGGTGCAGTATTATACCCTGATAGTAACTGTGAATGATAATCAGGAATATTCTTCCATTTAGCATATGTATCATATTTTTTATAATCAATAAGTGTAACCATTTCAGTACAATCAAATTCGCTTAAAGAACAATAAACAAGATAATCAATAGTATTAGACTCCTTATTTATTTCTTGGGCAGCTAATGCATATAGTTGATTTTCAATTGCTTTATTTCTTTCATCCTTATATTTTTCTGGAGCCTTAAGTTCTATAAACATAAAAATATCATTGCTATGAGGTTTATAAACAATTATATCAATGCGCGCCTTTTTCTTTGACGGACGACCTATAGAGTATTCATTTTCAAAAGCAATATCATCCATACTATAGCCTAATTCGTTAACAAGTTTTGTGACTATATAAGCTCGTACATATTCTTCATCGCCTGGCAATTTAGAAATGCTTCTATTATCTCTTCTCCTACCATACTTAATATTATCATTTTGAAAATCATAAGATACTATAGCTGGATTTGTTGGCCATTGTTTCAAATAATCTTCAACCATTTTTCTAAATGCATTCATTACTCATTACCTCTTTTACAATAAAAAAGTCTAAAATATTATGATTTATTTGAGTTTTGAATATTTGATAAAAAATGATAAAATTCGGGATTTTTTTGTAATAATTTTGCTATTTTGAATAAAATTTGATATAATATAGTAAAAAGTTAATGGTATCAAAACGTATACATTTCTATATCGTTTTGATGCCTTTTTTATTTATTCAAATAACTTGATAATTTTAATCTTTTTTTGTTATATACTACTGGAGGTGATTATCATGATTTACGCATATATTCGCGTATCAACAAAACATCAAAATATTGATAGACAATTTGAAGAAATTAAAGCTTTAGGTATAGATGATAAATATATCTATATTGATAAAGAATCAGGAAAAGATTTTGATAGAACTAAATATCAAAAGTTAATTAAGAAATTAAAAAAAGACGACTTATTGATAATTAAATCAATAGATCGTCTAGGTAGAAATTATCATATGATACTTGAAGAATGGGCTAGAATTACTAAAACAATAGGTGCTGATATCAAGGTACTTGATATGCCTTTACTTGATACGAGAATTGAAGGTGAAAACTTAGTTGGCAAATTTATATCCGATATAGTATTACAAGTACTTAGTTTTGTTGCTGAAAACGAAAGGATTAATATTAAACAAAGACAAGCTGAAGGTATTAGAATAGCAAAAGAAAAAGGTGTTAAGTTTGGTAGACCAAAATCTACTCTACCACCTAACACCAATGATATATTAGATAAATATATTAATAAAGAATTAACTAATCTAGAAGCAGCTAAATTAATAGGAGTATCTAGAGGAACCTTCTTTAGATTAGTTAAGGACAGAAAATTGTAAAAAAACTTTCGTTCCGTAGCAATATATAAAAAGAAAAAGAGCCTCATAAAAATGCCGTTTAGCACTTCTACAAGACTCTGAATGTTGCTGGCAGAAAGGATAAATGCTCCTATCTGCAAAGAAAAAAGGCCTGGCACAAATTGTATCAAACCTATGCTTTCAATATGTACAAGCACAACTATAGCAATACAAATGAAACACCCCTTAAATTTTGAAACACCCTAACAAAAAAGTGAAACACCTTTGAAACACCCTTTCGTGGTAAAGAAAAAGACTCCATTTATCTGGGTTGGAGTCAAACCTGATTAATTGCCTTAATCTTGCGTACAGCTATCTATTACGGCCCATAGGTACTTGAATGCCGAGCAACAACATAACTTAGTGCTCCAATATTTTTCATTTTTAAACCTCCAAAACCTTTCTGTTAATAAAATTTAACATGAATACAATTAATAAATTTATTATGTATTCAAATCACCTTTTTTTTCTTTCTCTCTCTTTTTCAAAAGTTTTTTGCAAAACGGTATAACCTAAAAATTCTTCCTTCCTCTAGGTATATTTTATCATATTTATTTTTATTAAGCAACCAATAAAAGAAAAAAAGTTAGAAAAATATTGGCAATTTTTAAAATAAATATATTATTTTTTTATAGTCATTTGAAGTACCGATAATGTGCTACTTGGATTAGAATTATTTCTAACTGAGCCAATATAGTTCTTTCCAAATAAATCATAAAAATTACCGCTAACATGAATTTCTGGCAAACGTCCAATAATTTCTCCGTTTTCCATCAAATAAGACATTTGTACTGGAGATGCAAAATGACCATCAGGGGTTACATCCCCACCAGAAGTAATAACAATATATATTGCTTTTCCAGGAACAAGTTCTTTTAATGAAGAAACCGTTGGTTCTACATAAAATTTATTAAAACCTAAACATAAAACACCATCATAAGTTGATGCAGCTGTACCAAGGTTAGGAATTTTCAAGTTATCTGATGATTTTTTGGTAGTTAAAAGGCCTGTTAAAGTACCTTTTTCTATAAGTGTAGGACGTAAGTCAGGAGCTACACATCCTTCATCATCAAAGAAGCAAGCACTAGGATTTGTTGTAGGATTCATATCATTTTTTAAAGTAAGTTTTTCAGAAAATGCTTTTTCACAAAGTTTACCACTTAATAAAGAAGCACCAGCTACATATAACTCTGCCACAAATTGTTGTAAAAAACTCCCAAATAAATCAGTTGCATCTATTACTACAGGATATTCTCCAGGTTCAATATCTGATGACACATAAAACGCATCATATTCCTTTTTAAAATTATCTAATAGTTCTTCCGGATTAAAATTGCTAGCATCATAGGAAAATGTAGTATCAAATAAATTTCCTGAGCCACGATTTTGAGACAACAATTGAATATCAATGCTTTGAACAGAACTAATTAAATGTCTACCAAGAGAATTGGTGTATTCCGATTTATTATGAATTAAACTAATCTTATTTGAAAAAGCAAAATTTGGACACATAACATTAAGACGGTGTAAAAAATCTTGCATTGTTGGTATTAAATTAGAGACAGAAATTATTTCTTTTTCATTAAGTATTTCCTTTTCTAGTTTACCTTCTAATTTACAAGGATACTTAATATTAAGCGACAAAGCTTCTATAGCTTTAGAAGTTAATAATTCTTCATCTGCCTGGCCAAGACAACCAGCTACACCTATAATCCCATTTTCATAAAGTCGAACCGTATTAGTTTCTTCTTCTTGTTCACGAAAGCTATCAATTTTGCCATCGGTAACATTTAGTGTAATCTTATTCTTTATTTTTTTTATAAATTCTTTTTGCATTATATTTACCTCACTGTACATTTATTGAAGAAATTCGAACATATGGGCCACCAAAACCAACCGGTAGGTTCATTTGTTCCATTTTTCCACAACCACCGCTTACAAATGACAACATATGTACATCACTAGTTAATCCATCAATCAAATTAAGAGTTTCAAATACTGAACCAGTTATTACACTAATTTGTACAGGGCTACCCAATTTTCCATCAACAATTTCATATGCAATGCTTGGTGCAATTGTAAATGTACTCATACCACTTCCATGCTTTATTGTCTTGATGAAATAACCTTTTTTTATTGGTGAAATTAGTTGTTCAAAATTAAGATTTCCACCCTCAATATACGTATTAGTCATACGAACAATAGGCTCAAATCTACAATCAGTTGCACGGGCATTACCAGTTAAATCTTCATTGAGTATAACTGCTGTTTGTACACTATGTAAACGGCCTGATAACACACCATTTTTAATTAAGTAATTCTTTTTAGCATGCGTTCCTTCATCATCATAAGGAACGTATCCACATCCAGAAACTAAACCACAATCAACAATAGATAAAATAGGTGAACCTACAGTTTTACCAATTTTCCATTCATCTTTCATTGATTTATCTGATAGCATAAAATCAGATTCAGATTTATGTCCAAATGATTCATGAGCAAATACTCCAGCTGCTTCTGGAGAAAGAATAACAGGATATTTTCCTGGGTCAACTGGCACAGAATTGCGCATAAATACTATTTGTTCAGCAATAGAAGTTCTAATTTCCTGTTCAAGGCCCTTTAAGTCTTCAAATTTAGTTACACCCTTTTGCCAATGGCCAGAGAATTTCTTATCATTTTCTACCATACTACAACTTAACACAAAGCCACATGTTTGATAATCATAAGTAATGTTTGCTCCTAAACTTGATTGAAAGTGAAATAAACTATTACGATCAAGGTATCTTCCTTCTGGTATGGAAATGCATTTATCCTCGCTTAGTAATGGTAAATACGACAATAAAAGGGTTTGTTTTTCTTGTAAAGGAACATTGCGAACAGAACAATTTGCAAAGTTCAATACCTCATCGTTGTTTATTTCAAATTTTCTAACGATTGGATCATCTAAAATTTTACCATTGGGGACTGCTGCATCATAAAGTTCATCTAATGTTTTTTGTAAATGTGTCAAATCTGTAACGGATGCATAGTACCACATTTTGCCGTCATATACTCTTAAAAAAGCCCGACGCTCAATGCATGTTTTCATTTCCTCTAATGCACCAGATTTATAAGAAATAGTAGTTCTACTTCGATCTTCAGTTCTTACATCCGTGTAAAATCCATCTCTAAATTTAATCATAAAATAATCCTCCTGTACTTTTTTATTTTATATACTACTAACTAATTTTAATCATTATATTAAAATATTTCAAACAATGTTATTAGATTCTTTTAATTTGATGAGCTGTGATAATAGTATTGTTATATGAATTAATAGTTATTTTAGTATTATCTATTTCACAATACCATTTTTTTCCTTATTTATAAACATGACTGGTTCTATCTAAAACTTTGTTTATACACTATTAAACAAGATTATCATCATCTAGTTTTAAATTTTTTTGATTCTAATAATTTCCCTTTCAGTATTCATGCTTTTTTTATTTCCTTATAAGTATCTAATACTATTTCTTTTAAAATCTCTTTATCATCAACAGCATCTACTAAATACATTGGTTTTGCGGTATCATATGGAATTTCTTTTGCCATATTATATTCTTTATTGTTATCTACAATTTTTACTAATAATCGATCATCATATATTCCACCAAATAATGTTTTTTTATAATAAAGTAGTTATTCACCCATCATTGGCCTACAAGTAATATCATCTAATAAATTCAGTTGTTCTAAAATAAAATTCTTGTATTCTTTTGTTGTACCCATATTAATAATTTACCTTATTTTTTCATTTATTTTCTATTCATAAGTATAGCATATTTTTATAAAAAAGGTTATTTTATGCTTTTTTGCATGTAATTTATTGACTAAATTAATTAAAAAAAGTGGCTTTTTATATAACCACTTTTTTAATTTAATTATCTTCTAAAAACTCTTAATGTTTCGGTTTTATCAGCATTCAAAAATTCACCATTTTTGTTATATATATAATTATACACTTGCGTAACACCACCAAAAGTAAAGGAACTAGTCGCTGGTGAATAGAACATATTACTTAAATATTCTACCTCCCAAATTAACATACCATCTTCTACTTTAATACTTGATCCAAGGGCTGCATCAGCAGTATAAAATTTAGTTAATTCGCCATCTTCTTTGTCACATACAAATAAAACAGCTTTATATTCTTCTTTAAATAAATTTAAAACGAATTCATCAGTTATTTCATCATTTTTCATTTCATTTATTCTATCAAGTATTTTTCCTAATTCGCCTCTAGTAGACGTCTTATCAAAATTAGAAACTGAATATGCTGATAAATATAATTTACCTTCAAATTCAATGGCATCTGTAAAAATATATTTATAGTTTTCATCATCATAACTGAATTCTTTTTGTAAATCTCCGTTCATATCAATTTTTGAAAATCTTGCGCTATAATTATTATCAACTAAATGTATTAAATAACCATCATTTATCTTAACAATATTTCTTATGCTCAAATTATCAAAAGAATTTTGATTACTATATATAACAGTACCATCACTATTCAAATTATACATTTTTAAATATGAATTTTGATAAGTTTTATTACTAAATGCCGTGATTGTATCATCTTCATTAATGATTACTCTATAAAAATCACTAGAATCATCAAATCCCTGTTCCCAAATAATTTCTCCATCATTACTTATCTTAGTCATATAGACTTTTCTAGTATATTCAGATGCGTAACTTGATAATTGACAACCATAAACAATTAAATAATCATCAGACACACAATAACCTTCAACAAGATAAAATAATTCAATTTGCCAACACATTACAGCATTTTCATATTTAGTAAATTTAGACATTCTAAAGTTACATACGCCATTATGATCAATTTCTGGTATTAATGCATGTTCATAATGAATACCAATTTCTGAGGCTTCTAACTGTTTGTATAACTTATCCCATAATTCCCAGCAGTTAGCTATTGTGCTAGAATCTGCATCTTTTAATTCAATACTATATCCAGGCACTTTATTTTTAATACTTTTTACGATTACTTCACCCGTTTTTTTATATTGAAACTTATTAGTTGTAATATCACGATAAATTTCTTTCACTTTTGTTCTTGTTAAACCATCTGTAGATAATTTATTAGTTTCAAAAAATTCTACAGCTGCTTGGTACTCTTTTGCCTCTACACTTAAAGAATGTGCAGTAAGACCAATAACGCATAAAAGCATAGCTATTATTAATGTAGAGAATGTTATTTTAAAAAAATAACGATTTTTAGAAGTTTTTCTATTACGCTTATTATAAATTTCGTCTTTATAATCATCAATATTAAAATTTGGAATACTGTTTTTTAATTTGGATAATTCTTCTTCAATCATTTTTATAATTCCTTTCTATGATTTCTTTTACTAGATTTCTTGCCCGTTCTAAACGTTTTTTTACTGCAGATTCTTTCATTTTTAAAACTTTTGAAATATCTTTAATTTTCATGCCATCATAATAATACAAAACAATAATTGTTTTATATTTTTCTGGCAAGATATTAACAATTTCTGATATATCGTAAGGCAATTCATCTTTTTTAGTTTCAGGGATGTTCATTATGATATCGTTATTACATAATACTTTTTTCTTCGAATATGATTTTACAAAATTTATTGATTCATTAATAGTAACCCTTATCAAAAAATACTTGATATGTTCATTAGATTCAAACCTTTTGTTAGATTCTAATACTGCGATATATGCATTTTGCATTATATCTATGGAGTCTTCTTTATTTTTTGTATAACCATAGGCTATTTGTAATAATTCTTTTGCATACTCTTTATATACAAAGTCAAATTGTTCTTGTGATATTTTCATAATTTAAATCTCTTTCACCTATAATACAATTGAAAATCAAAAAGGTGACATTTTTTTAATTAAATTTTAACATATTTTAAAATATATTGCTATTAGTATATTTTAATGCTTACAAATATTTTTTAGTAACTATATTTTCCAATAAAATTGCTATTTGATTTTTTCATAATATATATCTTTTTAAATAAACATTATCAACCTTATTTTCAAAAAAAGATAAAGATTTATATATTTTCAGCTATTTTAAAAATTAAGGTGATGATGCAAAATATGATAATTTAAGTAATGATCTAAAATATAACAAAAAACTTTGATATCATATTTCCGATAGAGGTATAGTTAATTTGATTATAAATATTAATCCAGGTTTTAAAAAAACTCATCAATTGTTACAAGATTATAAAGAATTTGATTCTCTTTAATCAAGGGAGAAAACTGAAAAAGAAATTAATGAAATTATTGAAAAAATTGATCAATCTAAATTAAATTCTTTTAAAGATTTTTCGAATATGCTCAAAACTTGGAAAGAATACATTCTTAATTCATTTATAAGAATTACTGATGCTAATGGTAAAATTAGAAAATTATCAGATTGTCCTATAGAAGGTATTAATAATTCTATTGAAAAAATACATAAGAACGCAAATGGATATACAAATTTTTAGAAGATTTAAAAAAATATGTATATTTAAGATAAATAAAAATTTACCACTAAAACTAAATTAATAATTAATAAAATAGTCGATATAAAAAACGAATTTCATTACGAAATTCGTTTTTTATCACCCCAATTTTTTAAAGAGTCGCCGTTTTTAACTAAAATACCTATATAATAAAAAATTAGCCTTCATATTCAGAAGACTAATAGATTTACTTTAATGTCTAGAAACACAACATTTAATACAATTTCGTACTCCTTCATAAAAGTTCGTACCCCTTTGCTGTTTTCGTACCCCTAAAATGCAAAAATAAAATCAATTATTATTAAACTTGTGGAAAGCAAATAATTTTAATGTTGTTGAAAAAAATCCCTAGAAACTTCTAATTAGAGTTATAACCAATTTTTCTGCAGCAGAATACATCTTTCCAATAGTTTTCACGATCAATAATATCTTTATCACTTACATTTTTGCTAAAAACTTCCAATATGGTGAAAGTGAAATTTTCTTCAATATATTTTTCTCCTTTGTCTTTTCGGAGATCTACAAGCTTTTTATTATGTCCATCACGGCTATCGCAATAAACATCCCATCTTTGTGCAACACCTCTATCACCATAGGCTGAGCCTATATATATTTTCCCGTTAGCCTTATCTATTAGACAATATATACCCTTGACACCTTCAAGGGCCGCACGATAATCATTGAATCTAAGACCTTGTAAAATCAATTTGAGTTGTCCAAAAGTCAAATGGACATTCTCATATCCAGTAAACTCGATTTCTTCATATTCCTTTGGGAGAACCTCTACCACTTCCGCATCGTCAATAAAACGTTTCAAGTCATAAACATATCTGCCCATTGCAGACTTCTTCTCGGCGATACGGATAACCAATCGTCCGACATATCCATTATATTCATTTAAAGGCTCAAATGGACACCATCCGTGATCCGCTATTTCAGTGATTTTGCCAACAGAAATTAATAACCATTTTTTTGAGTCATCTTTCAATTGAGCAAAAGCAAAAACAATTTGCCCAATCTTTGTAAAATTACGCTGTTTGCTTGAACCTCTATGAGAGTGATATCCGAAGCCAACTTCGCCATTTTTTTGATAACGGTCTATTGCTGGCACCCAATTGCCATTTTCATCGGGAACCTTCATATTAAGAGAAATTTTGCACCTAGTTACTATTTCATCTGGCAAATTTAATAATTGACCTAAGGAGAGCGCAAAAGGTTTTGTATTTTCAGCATCCTTTAGTCTAGTTAATCCACCCACCTCAGCACAATCATTTTCTATCATAATGACATCACCTCAAAAATTAATAATCAAAATTTTACTATATTCCGCTATTTATTAAAAAATAGTCAATAACCAAAAACAGCTACAATCATATTAACTACGACACGATTAACGCAGCTGTCATTTAATAAATATTAAAGTACTATTTTATTTTGGAAAATGCTTGTGGGTGATTAATATATTTGCTTTGTAATCTCTGTCTACAATAAAGACTTTCACATCCGCTTTATAATCGCGATCAACAAGCTGGCCTCCTGAAATAATGCCCGCATTCTTTTCTTTGTAATCTTGTTCTACAAAAAAGACTTTATAATCAGCTTTGTAATCTCTGTCTACAACAAAAACTTTAGTTGCCATAGCGTACCTCCTAAATTGTAATTTCGTTTCCTATTAATAAAATTTTACCACCCCCCCGCAAAAAGTCAAGGCTTTTACCCTTAATTGTTCAGGGAAAGTTTAGAAAATATCCAAAAATTTGGTGGCCAACTTCCATATGACCGCAAAAAAAGCCTTAAACATCTTTCCCTAGA
>ENA-OROD01000592-OROD01000592.1-human-gut-metagenome-genome-assembly--contig:-NODE-592-length-34523-cov-10.610653_pt1 | contig 34523 bp, 36 predicted proteins | sample MGYA00242123_ERZ509038 | MGnify/ENA primary metagenome ERZ509038 (study PRJEB26280, sample SAMEA2338719) | human gut metagenome | biome: human gut; feature: human-associated habitat; material: faeces... | reverse complement strand
TCGAGCAGGGCGGCACGAACGTCTCCGGCGGCCAGAAGCAGCGCCTGTGCATCGCGCGCGCACTGCTCAAGAAGCCGAAGGTGCTGATCCTCGACGACTCGACCAGCGCCGTCGATACCCGCACCGACGCGCTCATCCGCGCGGGCTTCAAAGCCTATATCCCCGAAACCACCAAGATAATCATCGCGCAGCGCGTGGCCTCCGTGCAGGACGCCGACATGATAATCGTCATGGACAACGGCCGCATCGCCGCGACCGGCACTCACGACGAGCTGCTGCGCTCCAGCGAAATATACCGCGAGGTCTGCCAGCAGCAGGCGAACGGAGGCGACAACGATGAGTGATAAGATCAAAAACGCGCCCCCGATGGCGAAAAAGGGCAACATCGGCCGCGTGATAAAGAAGCTCATAGGCTACTACCCCGTGCTCGCCCCGCTCACGGCGCTGTGCATTCTGTTCTCCGCCATTGTATCTTCCATTCCGTCGATATTCATGCAGAACGTGCTGTCCATCGTCGAAAAATACTACAAGCTCGGCGACTGGTCAACAGCCAAGGCCGAGATAATGCCGTGGGTCACGGCGCTGATCGTCCTGTACGTGCTGTCGATACTGTCCATGACGCTGTACAGCCAGCTCATGGCCTATATGACGCAGGGCTTCCTCAACAAGCTCCGCCGCGAGATGTTCGACGGAATGCAGGATCTGCCGATAAAATACTTCGACACCCATCAGCACGGCGACATCATGAGCTACTACACCAACGATATCGACACGCTCCGCCAGCTCGTCTCGCAGGCGATCCCCTCGTTCATTCAGGCCGGTGCGATCGTGCTGTGCGTGCTTGCGATCATGCTGTATTACAGCATCCTGATGACGCTGGTGCTGCTGCTCGGCGTAGTAGCAATGATCTTCGTTGCGAAGAAGGTCGGCGGCGGTTCCGCGCGCTTTTTCCTGCGCCAGCAGAAGTCCGTCGCCAAGACCGAGGGCTATATTCAGGAGATGATGAACGGTCAGAAGGTCGTCAAGGTGTTCTGCCACGAAGATGCGTGCCTTGCGGGCTTCGACGAGATAAACGACGCACTCTGCGACGACAGCTTCCGCGCCAACGCCTACGCGAACATCCTCGGCCCCATCATCGGCAACATCGGCAATGTTCTGTACGTCACTCTGGCGCTTGTCGGCGGCGTGTTCCTGCTGGCAAACATCCCGAATGTCAGCATTTCCGGTGCAGCGTTCAGCGTGAGCATCCTCGTGCCGTTCCTGAACATGTCCAAGCAGTTCACCGGCAACGTCAACCAGCTCTCCCAGCAGATAAACGCCATCGTCATGGCCGGCGCCGGCGCCGAGCGTATCTTCACGCTCATAGAGGAAAAGCCCGAGGCCGACAACGGCTATGTCACCCTCGTCAACGCGAACATCGCGCCTGACGGCACGATCACAGAGAGCGCCGAGCGCACCGGACACTGGGCGTGGCGGCATCCGCACAGCAACGGCAGCCTCACCTATACCGAGCTGCGCGGCGACGTGCGCATGGTGGATGTCGATTTCGGCTACGAGGAGGGCAAGGAGGTTCTGCACGACGTGTCGGTTTACGCCGAGCCGGGGCAGAAGGTCGCCTTCGTCGGCGCGACCGGCGCAGGCAAGACCACGATCACGAACCTCATCAACCGCTTCTACGACATTGCTGACGGCAAGATACGCTACGACGGCATAAATATCAACAAGATAAAGAAATCCGACCTGCGCCGTTCGCTCGGTCTCGTGCTTCAGGACACGAACCTCTTCACCGGCAGCGTGCTTGACAACATCCGCTACGGACGGCTGGACGCAACGGATGAGGAGTGCATCGCGGCGGCGGAGCTTGCGGGCGCGGACGATTTCATAACACGTCTGCCCGACGGCTACAACACGCAGCTCACCAATAACGGCGCGAACCTCTCGCAGGGTCAGCGGCAGCTCATCGCGATCGCGCGCGCCGCGGTCGCCGACCCGCCGGTCATGATCCTCGACGAGGCGACCAGCTCCATCGACACGCGCACCGAGGCGATAGTCCAGCGCGGCATGGATAAGCTCATGGAAGGACGCACGGTGTTCGTCATAGCGCACCGTCTCTCCACGGTCAAGAACTCCGACGTCATCATGGTTCTCGACCACGGCCGCATAATCGAGCGCGGCAGCCACGAAAAGCTCATTGCCGAAAAGGGCGTGTACTATCAGCTCTATACCGGCGCATTCGAGCTTGAATAAAGCGCATCCCCCTCACGGTCTTTGGATCGTGAGGGGGATATTTGCACAATTTTTGCGTTCCGGATTTTAGCGCATCATATAAAAAAGCGGCGCGCTGAAGCAGCGCGCCAAGTAAGGTGGCAAGAGGGATCTCCTGCCGGTGGGATAAAGATATGAGCCGGTCTTTCAAAAAGACCAATTGGATAAGCTGTGATTAAATAATATACCGCGGCCGTATTTTTGTAAAGAGCGAGGAAAGTCGCTCCGGCACTAGTTTTGTCGAACGCATATTTTTCCGCAATACGGGGAAAATATCCTCGATAAAACAAGAGAGGAGTTTTACCCATGATAATGGATCGCATTGCGCTGATATTGGCCATCGTCGGCGGACTCAACTGGGGCAGCATCGGGCTGTTTCGCTTTGATATCGTGGCGTGGCTGTTCGGCGGCCAGACCGCGACCGTCAGCCGCGTTGTATATACTCTGGTAGGGCTGGCGGCACTGTGGTGCATTTCCCTGCTTTTCCGCAGCGACGCCGTCACCGACGAGGGCATATGACCGCCGCAGAATAACAGACCCGCATAGACAGCTCCCCCACCGGCTGACTCGTCAGTCGGTGGGGGAGCGTTTTTTGTTTTATATCATCTGAGCACAGTGTCCGCGAGCGCCGCCCTTTCCGCTTACAACCGCGATCACCTTCTTGACCGACGCGCCTGGCATTAGTTTTTCCATAAGGCTTTCATCGCGATGAAATTCGCTGCTCCCGCAGCCCGACGAGCATGTGGAGCAGTTATGCGTGCATTCACTCATTTTCGCCGTTCCTCCATTTCTCCGTTTCTTCCAGCAGCCACGCGGCAAGCGCATCGACGCCCTCGCCGGTGCGCGCGGATATCGGAAATATCTTTGCGTTCGGGTTCCGGCGCAGGATATAGCTGCGGCACTTTTCAAGGTCAAAATCGAAATACGGCATGACGTCTATCTTGTTGATTATCACTGCATCACATATCGTAAACATCAGCGGGTATTTCAGCGGCTTATCGTGTCCCTCCGGAACGGACAGTATCATCGCGTTCTTCACGGCGCCCGTATCGAACTCGGCTGGACAAACAAGATTGCCGACATTTTCAAGTATCGCAAGGTCGATATCATCCGCACCAAGTCCGGCGAGTCCCTGACGCGTCATGTCCGCATCAAGATGGCACATACCGCCGGTATGCAGCTGTATCACCTTCGCGCCGGAGCCTTCGATGGTGCGCGCGTCGCCGAGGATTGCGGCGTTGACGCGCTCAACATCACCGTCTGCACCTACGCGAGTGTCGAGTATATGTGCGCTACCCCGATGATGCCCTCCGGCTGGAACGAGTTCCCGACCGCGGTCATCAAAAATTCCGTCAACATCCCCGTCATGGCCGTTGGACGCTTCAACAATCTTCTCGTTGCGGCCGACTGCCTTGAGGCAGGCCGTGCCGACCTCATCTGCTTCGGCCGTACCTCTCTCGCAGACCCCGAGCTGCCCAACAAGCTGGCCGAGGATCGTCTCGACGAGCAGATCCCCTGCATCGGCTGCACCCAGTCCTGCGTCAGCGCGCTCACCAATCCCGCACGCGGCTTCAAGGCAAGCTGCCTTATAAACCCCGTCACCGGTCATGAGTTTGAGTATGACCTCACCCCTGTCGCTCCCGAGAAGGCCAAGAAGGTTCTTGTCGTCGGCGGCGGCCCCGGCGGACTCATCGCCGCAATGACCGCAGCCCAGCGCGGCCATAAGGTCACTCTCTGCGAAGCCAGCGGCAAATTCGGCGGCAAGTTCCGTCTTGCCTCCATCCCGCCCTGCAAGCACGAGATCGCCGCAGGCCTCAAGTACTACATCCACATGTGCGAGAAGCGCGGTGTAGATATGCGTCTCAACTGCGAAGTTGACGAGCAGTTCATCCGCGACCTGGCGCCCGATGCCCCATCATCCTCGCCACCGGTTCTCTCGTCGCAAAGCCCCCCATCCCCGGCATCGACAACGAGAAGTTCCTCACCGTCGCTGATATTCTCGACGGCAAGGTCCTCCCCGGCAGAAACGTTCTTATCGCGGGCGGCGGCCTGACCGGCTGCGAGACCGCAGACTTCCTCTGCGAGCATAACCGTGTCGTCTCCGTCATGGAGATGGCTCCCGTCATCGCCGCCGACGCCGAGGCGACTCCGCGCCGCTTCCTCATGCAGCGTCTCAACAAGTGGAGCCGCGCTCGACTTCTACGGCCCCGCTCTGAGCGTCTATACCGGCGCAAAGATAAAGCAGTTCTACGAAGACGGCGTCGCCTACGAAATGGGCGGCGAGGTCAAGGAACTGCACGGCTTTGACAGCATCATCCTCTCCCTCGGCGTGAAGTCCTACAATCCTCTCGAAGAGGTCGCAAAGTCCCTGTGCGGCGAGGTCTACGTCGTCGGCGATGCGGAAGCCGCCGGCAATGCCAACCACGCTACCGACACCGGTCTTGCTGCCGCTCTCAAGCTCTGATAATTATAAAGAAGAGTCCGCCCTCGCGACGGACTCTTTTCCCAAGGAGAAGCTATGTTGACTTATACTTTTGTTCAGAATATAAAAATTCTTGCTGCCCCCGGCAGCATCGCCAACATCGGCGAGGTCGTCAGCACCGCCGGCTACAAGAAAGCCATGTTCATACACGGCGGCAGCTTACGCCGCTCCGGAGTTGCCGATGCGGTCAAAAAATCGCTTGTCGAGCACGGAGTTGACTGCGTTGACTTTGAAAAGGTCAAGTCCGATCCCCCTGCTTCGCTCGTGGATGAGGGCGCTGACTTCGCCCGCGAAAACGGCTGCGACTGCGTTATCGCCATCGGCGGAGGCAGCGCAATAGACATGGGCAAGGCCATAAACATGCTCCGCTTCAACGAGGGCAAGGTGCTGGAGTATCTCTCGAAGCCCCATGTCCATTCGCCCGGACTTTTTGTCGCTCCCACTACTTCCGGCACCGGTGCCGAACTCTCCACCGGCTCTGTTATCACCGACACCGAGCACAACATGAAGCTCCCGCTGCCGGTGTATAATTCCATGCCGGAAGTCGCCATCCTTGATCCGGAGCTCACCGCATCCATGCCCGCCGCAATGACCATGCAGACCGGTCTCGACACCTTCTCGCACGCAGTCGAGGGCTACTGCAATGTCATGAGCAACATGATGATGGATCCCATTTGCGAGAAGATCATGGAGCTTGTCGCGGAGAACCTCCCCGTCGCAGTCGCCGACGGAAGCGATATTCAGGCCCGCTCGCGTATGCAGGTTGCCGCGTGCATGAGCGGTTGGACTCTCACAAATGTTTACGCCAATGTCGGCCACAGCCTCGCCCATGTTGTCGGTGCAAATTATCACATCGTCCACGGCTCCGCCTGCTCCTACGGGCTGCCTCCCGTGCTCAAGCATATGGCTCCGGCCGTTCCCGACAAAGTCAAGCGCATCGGCATGATACTCGGTGCTGAATTTGACGGCAGCGAGACTCCCGAACAGATCGGCCGGAAAGCTGCAGACGCGTATATCGCATTCCGTGACGGTTTGGGCATGCCTCCCGTGACCGAAGCCGGTATCTATGTTGAAGACATCGACGCACTCGCAGAGCTGGTCGTCCACGAGCCGTTCGCGCAGCTCACCCCTGTGCCTGTCAATCACGACTCAGCCGTTCGTATGCTCAAAGAAATGCTCTCTCTTTGATTGAACGTTCTCCTGCACCGGCGTGCAGCATCTTGATCCTTTCCACTCCCCCCATACCCCATTTACCTGTCCGATCACTCAGCGTCCTCAGGTAAATGGGGATTTTGTTTATGCCGCTGACAGGGAAATATGCCGGCAAGAATATTTCAGGTCGGTTATGCATAGAAGTTGACGGGAATGGAAGACTATGCTATACTAACTGTTAATTCTATAAACAAAAGGAGTTGTATATCCTAAATGGATGATGGCAGTCGATTGCCGGAGATAGCGGCTCAGGCGTCGCCCGAACTTACCCCCTGGATAATCGCGGTTGCGCTGCTCTTCTGCGCAATGTTCTTTGCCGTGACGGAGACGGCGTTCGCCTCCGCGTCGCGCCCCAAGATAAAGGTCGCCGCCGAGCGCGGTGAGGCCGGCGCGAAGAGAGCACTGTATGTTATGGACAATTTTGACATGGCGATCAGCACTCTGCTGATATGTACCAACATCGTACATATTGCCACGGCTTCTCTTGTGACCGTCGCGGTCACGAGAATATGGGGGCTCAGCGCCGTTTCGCTGAGCACTATCGTCACTACGATAGTGGTGTTTTTCGCAGGTGAGATGCTCCCCAAGAGCATCGCCAAAAAGTACAGCGAGCGCTTTGCAAAAAGTTGCTCCGGCGTACTTGTATTCTTTATGAAGCTCTTTGCCCCGCTTTCCAAGCTTCTGACGAAGATCGGTCAGGCGGCGGCAAGACTCACCCCAGGCGACGGCGAGACGTCGATGACCGAGGATGAGATATACGATATCATCGAGGACATGACCGAAGAGGGCAGCCTCGACGAGGAGCAGGGCGACCTGATCTCTTCCGCGCTTCAGTTCGGCGAGGTCACGGTCGAGAGCGTGCTCACGCCGCGAGTCGATCTGGCCGCGGTGGATATCGCGAGCAGCCATGAGGAGATACTCGCGTATATCAAAGATCAGCCCCACAGCCGCCTGCCGGTGTATGAGGGCAGCATAGATAACATTATCGGCATCCTCCAGATACGCCGGTTCATAAAGGCGTACCTGCGTCAAGGCAACGATCTGGATATCCGCCCGCTGCTTGACGAGGCGTTCTTTATCCACCAGAGCATGAACATCGACGAGCTGCTGCCAGTCATGTCCAAGCGCAAGCTCAACATGGCCGTCGTCACTGATAACTACGGAGGGACGCTCGGCATCGTCACGGTTGAGGACATTCTCGAAGAGCTTGTCGGCGAAATCTGGGATGAGGAGGACGTCGTGGAAGAACCGGTCGTCGAGCTGCCGGACGGCAGCTATCAGGTCGATGCGGATCAGTCCGTAAGCGACGTTTTCGAGCTGTTCGGCTTCGAGGATCCGGAGGAGAACGAGGAGCTTATAAACACGCTCATGGGCGAATGGGCCTATGAGCAGTTCGCCGCGATACCCAAGACAGGCGAGAGCTTTGAATACCATGGCCTGAGGGTCACGGTCACGGAGATGGAGCACAACCGCATACTCAAGCTCAATGTCTCGCTCGCACCTCAAGCGAAGGAGGGTGGGGAACAATGAGTACTGTTCTTGTATTTGCGGGCATTTTCCTGTGCCTATGCCTGTCCAATTTCTGCTCCGCGTCCGAGATGGCGTTCTCGTCGTGCAACGTCATGCGCCTTGAAAATGCGCGGGACGACGGCTCAAAGCGCGCGAAGATCGCGGTGTATATCACAGAGCATTTTGATGATGCGCTCAGCGCGATCCTGATCGGCAACAACCTTGCCAATATCGGCGCGTCGTCGCTGGCCTCCGTTGCCGTCATACTGGTGACGGGCGGGGACGAATATGCGTGGCTTGCCACGATTATCCTGACAGTGCTCGTCATAATCTTCGGAGAGACAATGCCGAAGATCAGCGCCAAAAAGAACGCGAACCGCACGTCGCTGAAAAACGCGTACGTTGTGCGCGCGATGATGATAATTTTCTACCCGCTTGTCTGGCTGGTAGTCTCGCTGATAAAGCTGCTGACGATGGGCATGAAGCCTGAAGCCGCGGATGCCGATTCCGACGAGGCGGTGGAAGAGCTTCAGTCGATAATCGAGACGGCGGAGGACGAGGACGTGCTGGACGAGGATCAGTCGGAGCTGGTTCAGGCGGCGATAGATTTCTCCGAGACTTCCGCGTTTGAAGTTATGACCGCGCGCGTTGACGTTCAGGCGATCGACATCGAGGACGATTGGGATGACATCCTCGCCATAATTGAGGATGCGCCGTTCACGCGTCTGCCGGTGTACGAGGGCAGCATAGACAACGTCATCGGCATCCTGTATCTGAACCATTTCCTCAAGGCCATGGCGGATGACGGCCGCGTGGACATCCGAAAGCTTCTGATGCCCCCGTGCTATGTGTATAAGACCATGAAGCTGCCCGCAGTGCTCAATACGCTGCGCAAGGCGAAGCAGCACCTCGCCATCGTGTCCGACGAATACGGCGGAACGCTGGGCGTCGTGTCGATGGAGGATGTGCTGGAGCAGATCGTCGGCGATATATGGGACGAGAGCGACGTTGTTGAGCACGAGGTCGTGCAGCGCGAGAAGAGCGAGTACGAACTGGACGGCGCGATGATTCTCTCGGACTTTCTGGAGCTTGTGGGGCTCAATGAGGACGATGTTGACGCCGAAAGCAATACCGTCGGCGGCTGGACGCTGGAGATGTTCGGCAGCTTCCCGCAGGAGGGCGACAGCTTCACGTATAGGAATCTGACGGTCACGGTGCTGTCGATGGACGGCCGCCGTGTCGAACGTGTGCTGGTGAAGCTCGCGCCGTCGGAGGCCGATAAAGATTAAAGTCATGTAAAAATTAAGGCGAAGAGGATCGCCGATCCTCTTCGCTTTGAATTTTTCGTGAGCCGAAAATAAGTGTTGACATCGCCGGATGTGTGTGTTATCATATATAAGCTAAATGAATATCGCGGGGTAGAGCAGCTGGTAGCTCGTCGGGCTCATAACCCGGAGGTCGTTGGTTCAAATCCTTCCCCCGCAACCATCAAAGTCCTGAAATTGCAAGATTTCAGGACTTTTTCTGCACTTGTGGGGCTGAAAAGTTCGGCCCATTTCCGTCGAAATCGCGCTGACCCAAACCGTGACCCAAATGCGGATATCAGCGGATAGGACGGGAAAGGATTAGACGGAAAAACAATACAATAGAGTCAGAGCCAAAGAAAACGATAGTGTCGAATATAAACCTACACTATCGTTTTCTTTGAATATAGCGACACAAAATTTGAACTGCTGTGAGATTCACGCTCAGAATGATGAATTGCAGTCTAATAACAAAAGGCGCTGGAGCAGTTTGCACAGGTTGTTGAGAAACAAATTCCGTAACACGGCCGCACAATAATGTACATAAATTAGACACAATTCGCTTGGGTGTTGTAGAATTCAACCAGAATGTGATATTAGAAAATATCATAAACAGAAAAATGAGGAAAAGAGGTTCGCGAATGAACACAAATGTAAAGCTTCCGCTAGGAAGAAAGAGCCTTTTCATGTTTGGTATGTTTGCAAATGCCATAATGGTATATTTCATAACATACTATCTGTCCTATTTCGGCACCGATATAGTAGGGCTCAGTGCTGCATCAGTAACGCTTCTTCTTGTTATTGTCAAAAACATAAACGCTTATCAGGATCCGATCCTTGGGGGCATCCTTGACAGACTGCCTCCAAATCCTAAGGGAAAATACCGGACGTGGATAATTATTGGCGTGCTTGGCTGCGCAATAGGCTATTCCCTGCTTTTCTCTGATAACCCCAACTGGAGTTATGGAGTAAAGCTTGCATGGTTCTATGTGTTCTACACTCTCGGCAACTTTGCAGCGTCCATTCATACTACTTCCTACGGCGCATATCAGCAGGTACTTACCACCGATACCGATGAACGCAGCGCAATTAGTATGTGGCGTATGGTTGGTACTGGCATAGGCTCTGTTGTTCCCGGCCTTCTTGCCGTCGTACTCCTTACCGCGTTCAGCGGAGGCGAAGAATACACTGCAAAGGGGTTCTCCGGCGCCGTTATTGTTTATTGCGTTATCGGAGCTATCCTCGGTGTGCTGTGCACAAAAGCCGGCAAAGAGGTTGTCATCCAGAAACAGCGCCAGAAGATATCCCTCAAGGAAACTGCACGGTATATTCGCAAGCAATCCTCCCATCGTCTCTGCGGCTTTGGTCTGCGCAAGTGTTGTGACATGGGTGTATGTGTCAAGTGTGAAGCCTGCGGAGTAGTGTCCGAGCATCCCGGAGACGGTTTTGATGTCTACGCCGTTCTGCAAAGCCAGGGTTGCAAATGTGTGACGAAGATCGTGGAAGCGAAGCCTCGGCAGTCCCGCACGGTCGAGCACACGGTGCAGCATATTCAGTACACTGTCCGGTGAGATTGGCCCGCCAGTCTCGGAACTGAATACGTATTCGCTCCTGCCGTTGTCATCGGCTTTCTTTTGCTTCAGCATATCAGCCACATCCTGCGTTATCGCCACGCAGCGATAAGCGTTCTTGGTTTTCAACGGGGCTTCGACCACATTGCCGTCTATCCTTGCCACCTGTCGGCGGACGCGGATAACATTATCTTTGAAATCTATGTCGTCCCATTTCAGCCCGAGGAGTTCACCGCGCCGCAGTCCTGTCGCAAGCTCCGTGTAGTACATCTCGTATACGCCAGACCGACGTGCTTCTGCGAGGAATGCCGCGAGCTGATCCTGAGTCAGCGTGTTCATCTCGCGGTGCTCTATTTTCGGAAGCGCACATTTGTTTGTCGGATTTACAGAGATGAGCTTCTGCTCAATTGCCATGTCCATTGCCGACGAGATGATTTGATTCAGATTGCGTACTGTCTTTGCGCTCAGTCCCTTTGGCTGTTTCTTTGCTTCGATACGCTCGACGCGTCCTGCTTTCATGAGCTTTCTGTACAACTTCTGTAAGTCCAGCGTCGTCAGCTTGTTGAGCTGTAGGCTGCCGATGTGCGGCTTAATGTGGTGCTCGATATACCCTTTGTATGTCTGGTGCGACGACGGGCGAACCTTGATTGCCGCGTAGTTTTCAAACCATACGTCCATCCATTCGCCGACAGTGTACTGCGCGGATTTGTATACATCTATCTTCTCACACTCCGCCAATGCGATTTTTAGCTTTTCTTTGACCTCGGTCTGAGTCTTGCCAAGGACGTTTTTGTATATAGGCTTGCCGGTCGTAGGATTTCGCCCTGCGGTGTATCGTCCTTCCCAGCGACCGTCGCTGCGTTTGCGGATGCTGCCTTCACCGTTTGCTCTTTTCTTTGCCATGTTGTCATCCCCTTTCGCAGCAAACACAAATACCACAAGTTCTCCGAAATAGCTATAGAAACTTTTAGGGCTTTTTCTTTGGATATTGCGGCGCAAATTTTAAGCACTGGTGTTTGCGTTTATCCAGTCTATAAACTTTTCTTTTGGTACGACGATGCGGGAGCCGATACGCAGCGACGGAAAGCCGTCGCTGCGCACAAGCTCATACGCACCTGCACGAGATATGCCGAGAACAGAAGCCACATCCGGCACGGATAGCATCAGCGGCAGGTCGTTGTAGTTCGTATATTTTGTTTTGTTCAAACAAGCTCCTCCTAATATGACTGTGTAGGATAATTTGCAGGATCCTCATGGTCGTCCTCACGGTGGCCAAGCGCAATCTTCCACTCCTGTAACTCCTTGCGCCGCTTCCTGTCGAGCTGCAGGCTTCGGCACTATGTGTTTTCTGTGCTTATTTCTATCATCTCCTCCGCAAACGCAAAGAACTGCCGAATCCCTTGGAACAAGGGCGTTTTGCGGCTCTGGGTTCACCTGAAATTTCGAGTTTCTTGAAAATGTGTACCTTGCCTGAGAGCCGAAAAAGACCCGCATTGCGGGGCTTTGTGGGTGGGAGGTGCGCCATTGGGTGTACCTCCCTTTATCATAGTGCCATTTTCGAACGGGCGCACCCGGACGAAAATGCCGCGAAAACGCCCCCAAACGCCGCGCATTCTCCTGCCGGGGTATCCACGCCCCACATGCTTCTGCAAAAGCGCACACAGCGCCTCACGTGGGGACACAGGCGGGATTACTCATGTCAGCTACTCTGCACCATGAGTTTTTCGATGCGCTGCTGTTCTCTCGCAATGTCCGCCGTCTTAAACTGCTCCTGATAGAATTGCTCGACGACCAACTGTATCGGTAAGATCGTATAGAGCAGACTTCCGTTTTGTGTGCGCCCGTCTCGAGTGACGATCGTTGTGCGCTCTGTGAGGATGAGCCCACGCCGTTCAAGTTCTTGTACGTACTTACGCACTGTATTGCGGCTCATCCCGACAGCATTGCCGATGGTGGCATAGCTTGCGTGACACTGATAAGTTTCGCGGTTTTCTATGTAGAGCAGATAACCGTAGACGGCAATCGCTCCAGCCGACAACCCAAGCTGATAGATTACATTCGGCAGAGGAAAATAATTTTTTGTGGGTTCGCGATGTAGTTTTTTCTTTCTCACATTTGACCTCCAATAAAAATTCAGAGGAAAAATATCTTGCGTTTCGGAGGCCTCTCTGTTAGACTTGCTCGCAGATGGAATCTGCGTTTTCCGAAACGCAGCGTGCCGCTGAACTGTTGCAGCAGTTTGGCGGCATACATTTTTCTTTCGACCACCTTCTTCCTGCTTTTTCTGCCATACGCCATAGCCGTTCCTGCCCTGCGGCCTTGCTTGACCAACACAGCGTTTTGCGTCATCCTTGGCACGCTCAACGTCGCTTCATTGCGTTACTTCTCCGGTGAGTATCATCTCTGGCGATGGGTATTCAATTTTCAAGGTTCAGTGCATACGAAGAGATTTTTCCCCTCATAAGAATAAGGGATAATTTCAGGCTTTTTTACAACCAAATCGAAAAAATTCTTTGTAAACTTTTGCGACTATGATTTTCCCTTCACTTATTAGCTCACAAAAACATCAAGACACACCTCTATAATTTTGCACGGTCAAAAATTTTTGCTCCGGCAAGAAAAAATTCCCTCACCCCTTATAGGCGAGTTCAGACCGTAGTTGTACGAAAAAATTTTCAGCTTTCCATAAGTTTTTTCAGCTTTGCAAGAATTTTTACTTTGCGGTGCTGTATCGTCATGTAAGGAATACCCGTTTCCACTGATAGCTGCCGAAGCGAATAGCCCAGAAAATAAATCCTGTTTATGAGCTCTCGTTCTTCCGGAGATAACTTATCAAGGCATATATACAGCTTGCAGCACATGACGGCAGAGAGCGCAGTCTCTTCAACGCTTGGCTGTAATGAATCGCATAGCAGATCCTCTCCCTGTATAGTTTCGGTGGTGAACATCTCATAACTGATGAGCCCATTGCGAGCATCTTTCTCTGACTGTGTTCGCTCCTGACGTTTCATCTGCTGATATGTTTTATAAACCTCTTCGGACACAAATACTTTTTCTCTATCAATGACTATGAAATAGTTATCTGCCATTGCGCAGCGCCTCCTTGTTCTGAATTTTGAAAAATCAAAATCCAAAACTGGAGGCGCGCGAATCAGGTATGAAAAAACAAAGTTCCCCGGCATGGCAGCACCAGCTGAGGAACAAATAGCTCCAAAAAATAATCCCTGTTAGTTCATGCTGAAAATTTGCCGGACTATTCCCGCCAAAGAAATAAGCTTTTTCTGTATGAACTGACAGCAGGTTGTTGGTATATTTATAGCCAGAAACTCATAAGGAGTTTCTGATTAGAAAGAAATAGCATGAAAGTTCTCCCAACTTGACAGAGGAGAACATTCATGTCCGATGGGACATTCCCGCAACTGTCATTTTATTTTTGCGGCAGTATCTGTTGTGGCATGTGGCCTACTGCAATGCAGACTTCTTATACATGTGTAAAATCAGACACCTGCTATATCTCAAGCAGGTGTCTGACAATATCAACTACAGCGAAGAGCCAAAATCTTCAACAACAATTTGACCCGTAGTGTTTTTAGAAGAATCGGACGCAAAATAAAGAATGTTTTCGGCAATATCTTCAGCGGTAGCAGCGCTGGGAGAAGGATCAGTGTGTTTGTTCATAGACCACCTTGATTACACGCCAAAAAAATGCTACACTATACAAGTGAGGCGGATGCACATGCTCAATTTATATGTGCTTGATGCGAGCTTGGCAAAGATACCCGTATTCGTCCGAGAAGCATCTGAGCCAGATCTTACAGCTACATCAAGTTGGCAGACTAATTGGACAAGCAAATATGTAAAATCTTTGCCGAACAAAGTTGCTCTGTGAGGCTGATGGTGACTTGCTGGCAGTTGAGATTATCTATATTGAAAGCGCGGCTCATAGCAATGCAAACCTATTACGCACGAGTGCCGGCCAGAAAAAGTATGTAGGTATTGCTAAAGCTCTATTTGCATATGCTATCATTATCTCGAAAGAGGCAGGCTTCGACGGTGTGCTGGTTTTCAAGGCAAAAACGACAGAACTGGTAGATTATTATATCCGCGAGTTTGGCGCGTGCCATGCAGGCTCGTATGATCCGTTCAGATTGATCATATGGGAAGATGCCGCTGAAACTATTTTGAGTGAGTACAGAAAGGAGGACATCTAAATGTCAAGAATAAATTTTTCTGAGCTTGAAAAAATTGAAAACCTTGGTGCTGCGACGGGCTGGGTGTCTCCTTTGTCAGCAGAGGACAAGGAGTTTATCAAGTACTTTCGCTCGGTTTTTAAGAGGTATAACATTGATCCATCAAAGGCGACCCGGCTCGAATATGACTTCGTGACAAGGGTGGCTGAAAGCGAGTTCTATCTCCAGCAGGCCAACGCATAGCCTTATTCTTTGAATATAGCGGCGCAAATTTTGACCCTATGGTAGTAAAAAGCAGACCTATCAGTCTGCTATGAGAACAGGTTTTAAACGGTTCTAAACTAAAAGTTGTGGTATCTGGGCTTCCCCGGTTACCACAACTTTTAGTTTAGTCCTTATATTACTTCTACGAACTCTGAGTCTCATTTCTATGCCAAAAATTTGTGTTGGATGAAATTTATAAGGAGTCTCTCTTAAGAGTAAGGTATTCTATTTCCTCCTGCGTGAGGCGAACGTTGGAAGCGGAAAGCACATTGTCTATATCTTTGCAGGAGCGGGGACCGATAATAGCAGCAACGGCGGCTTTCTGACTGAGAACATACAGAAGAGAAATCTGGGAAGGCCGGATGCCCTTCTGCTCGGCCAGAGAAATAACGCGCTCTTTCCGGGCAAAGTTTTCGGGAGTCAGGACGGCCATACGTGTTGCGGCATCGGCGTTCTCCGGCTGAAACTGCGGATAGCTGCCGAAAAATCCTCTGCCCTGAGACGACCATGCCGCGATCACGACATCTTTATGTTCCTCAAACCAAGGGAGCCACTCCTCTTTAAAAGCCGGAATACGGTAATACCAAGGCTTTTCGAGCTTCACAAGGCTGAAGAACGGGCTGTATACACTCGGCCCCTGATAACCCATGCGCTCACAGTATTCATATGCCTCAACAAAGCGATCCAGCCTCCAGTTGCTCATGCCGTATGCCTTTATCCAGCCGCGGCGGAGAAAGTCCTCAAAGGTGTCCATTATCTCCTCAACAGGAACTTTGGGATTGTCGCGGTGGGTGAGGTAAATGTCGATACAATCGACACCGAGATGGTCGCGGCTGAAGAGGATGTCGTCATACATGAAGGTTCTTCCCACGCGCGGCATCTCCTCAAACATATGAAGATTGCGGTCCATATATGGGGTGCAGCATTTAGATTCAATAATGACCTTGCTGCGGTTATCGTTCTTCTCAAGCCAGCGGCCGAGGATCTCCTCGGTGTGCTGTATGCCGCTCCCCCTGCCATAGAACCTCGAAGTGTCTATGTAATTTCCGCCGACGCTGATATAGTAATCAAGCATTTCGTGGATCTTAGCCTCATCCTCGAGCGTGGAGGTCGCAGTGCCGAAGCTTATATCTGAAACCTTTTCGGTAAGGCCTTTGACGTTAATATATTCCATAGCGATTTCCTTTCAATTTTCAGTGTGTTACGGCAGCATAGGGAAAAGCGTCATTATTATAGCAACTGCCGCAGTGCCGCTCATTGTTGCAAGAACGGTAGATACAAACACAGGAGGGTAACCGTCTTTCATTTTCAGGTCGGCAAGCCCGACAGCCATTATTACGGCACCGCTGTTAGGAAGAGAGTCAAGGGTGGTGGCAGCGAACGTTCCTACTCTGTGAATGAACGGCAGGGAAAGCCCGAGTTTGGTAAGAGCGGGCGTAATGATCGGGAGTGCGATCTGCGTGCCGGTAGTGGAACCGCCGGTCATCATGCAAATAATGGCAATGCAGACGACAAGAAGTATTACCGGCGGAACGGTGGCGTTGAGGAGAGAATCAATTAATATCTGATATTCGGGAACGGCCTGAATAACGGCGGCGAACCCGTTTACTCCAGCGATGGCTCCGACCGGGATAAGCGATGACTGCGCTCCCTCGTTAAAGGAACTCATTATTTTCTTTCCGCCGAGCTGCGGGAAAAAGAGCGCGGCAGAAACGATTGCAGTAAGCAGAATAGAGAGGGAAATGTTGACCTTCAGAATATTGAAAATGACGAGAAGCACGAGAATCGGCAGCAGCGCTGCAATAAATTTTGGCTTTGCCTGATCGTCGGAAACAAAAACGTCTTTTGGACCTGCTGCGAACGTTTCACCATTCGAGGTGGCCTTTACACACATTTTCGTAAAGACAAGCAGCATAACTCCGATTTCGACCAGAGCGCCGACAATACCTGCGACAAGGCCGCAATAGGAGCTCGTACCTATTACCATTGCCACAACGTTGGTCGGCTGCGGCGAGCCAGGGCCGCTGAGCGCGAATGTAAACGCTCCCCCGCAGATCGCTCCCATTATGAACCGCTTGGGAATACCGGCGCGCTGGAAAATGCCGATCGCAATGGGATAAATAGCAATAAGTGCAACCGCGGCGTTTATACCGCCATAGCAAAGGATAGCGGAGGCGATTATAACCGAGAGAAATCCGAGAGTGTACCGTGTCTTATCGTTTTTTGCGCTTTTGAACAGCGCACTGCATACACTGTCCGCTATGGCTGAGGCCGCACCGCTGTTGGTGTAGAGCTTGGCAAGGACAGCGCCGAAGAGAAACATCGGGAAGAGAGCTCCGGTGATAGCGCCGAAACGAGTAAAGAACACATTTACAAGTGTATCGGTGAATGGAAGACCGGCAATGATCGTTACAGTAAATGCAGCGGCAAAAGAAGCCAGAATAACATTTACGTTCAACATACACAGAGCAACAAGGACAGCAAAGCCTACTATTATAGATACATAACCCATGATAATATCCCTCTCCTCACCACACAGCCGATGCTGTGCGGTGAGGATTATCTATATTTTTATTTCTTTTCGATAGCTGCCGGGCCGCCTACCTTGTCCCAGCCGGGAACTTTCTTGATGCCGGTGAAAGCGAGGATCAGGCATATAACGAGAACAACGAGAAGTGCACGGAAGAGACCGGCATAGGAACCGGTGACGTCATACACGATATTTGCAGCGGGGATGCCGACACTTGCCCCAACGGTCACGGCGGCGGTCAGTATGGAGATGATGGAAGCAGAGTCGCGGCTTCCGAAGCAGAGCGCAAGCGGGGTGTGCAGGACTTTGCAGAAGAGGTAGCAGATGCCGATGAGCGCGCAGACGATATACATCATTGTGGTGTCGGGAGTAGTAAAGCCCAACACGACGCAGATGACGGCGTAGAGAACACACAGGATAAGAATGGTGAGACGGGGACCGATCTTATCAGTCACATAACCGCCAATGACCATGGAGATGACATTTGCAGTAGCAACGACGCCGAATATTTTGCCGTAAACGGCGGGCTCCCATCCGAGGTCAGCCATATAGAGAGCAACGTTTGCATAAGCTGCGTAAAACCCTGCTGCGAAAAGGACGAAGAAACCGACCATGGCCCAGAAGTTGTAGGTCTTTACCGCCTGCTTGAGAGTGAAGCCGGCGCGTTCTTCCTGAGAATGCGCGTTCATGTCTGTTTCGGACGGCCAAAGCATTACGGTGCCTTTATCGGCAGGATTGTTGCGGACAACGAGAAACACGATCACCATTGTCACGAGCATCAGCAGACCCATATTACGGAAGCTTGCTTTATAGCCGATGGTGCCGAGCCAGTTGCCGACGATGCTGGAGCCGACGGTGCCTCCGAAGCCGCCGATAGCCATGGAGATGCTGAGAAGAGTGGTGTTGAGCTTACCATACCAGCGGTTGATAAGCGCGCCGGTAGTAGTGGATGAGCAGAATGCCGGAAGCATGGCAACAAAAACTGCGCCTATATAGAAGACACCGATGCTCTGTGCAATCGAGTAAATGAAAAATCCGACTGCAAGACCGATGCCGCCGAGGAGCATTATTTTGCGGAAGCCGAGTTTCTGAACGATCTTCCCGTATGTAAGCAGAAATACGGTTGCAAACACGGAATGCAGGGTAGGTATTACTGAATATGCGGTGCGGGTGATATCGGGGTTCGCTTCAAGAACCTTTGCAGCGTATAGGCTGAAGGTGCTGTACACAATAGAAAACACGAAGTTCATGACGACTGTTGCCGCAAACACTATCCATGCATAGTGAAACCCAGTTTTTTTGGTTTCCATTTTCTTTTCTCCTTTGTGGTTTTATTAACTTTTTTACTTCGTAATATGGCCCCCGAACACTGGAGATTCGGGAACCATATTAAGCTTTGCATCAAATACAGGTCCAGCCGCCGTCTACGCCGATTATCTGACCGGTCACATAGCTGCTTTCGTCTGCTGCGAGAAATACAACGGCGGAGTCAAGCTCGCCGGGATGCCCATGACGCTTCATGGGACACTTGCTCTTAAGGAAGTTGTCAAACTTCTCGTTGCCTACCGGAGATACCTCGGATGCGAAGAATCCCGGTGCAATTGCGTTGCACGTTATGTTGTACCTTGCCCACTCGGCACCCAGCTGACGGGTAAGATTGCACACAGCACCCTTGGAGGCGGCGTACTCGGGTATGCCCATGCCGTAGGCAAAATCCATGCCAACGGAGCCGAGCATTGATGAGATGTTTATCATACGTCCATAGCCGTTTTTGATCATGGCCTTGCCAAATTCACGGCAGCAGTAGAACACACCGTTGATGTTGACGTCCATGGTCTTGTGCCATTTCTCGTCGGGAAGGTCTTCGGTATTGCCGCAGTTCCCGCCGCCTGCGCAGTTGACAGCAATGTCTATTTTGCCAAAGTCAGCTACGATCTTTTCAGCAACCTCGGCGACCTGACGGCTGTCCGTGACATCACAATAATAGTAACCGGTTCTGACACCGTATTTTTCGGCGATGGATGCTGCGACTTCCTTGAGCATTTCAACGCGTCTTGCAATCACCACCACGTCAGCGCCCTGACGACCGAGTGCATGTGCAAACTGAACACCAAGACCAGATGATCCGCCAGTTACGACGGCGACTCTGCCTGAAAGATTGAACATGGGTTCGCCTCCTTGAATTTTTATTGTAATGTGTTTGCTTCAGTTGATGCTCAGCGCTGCACAGTAGCCGCCGCGTATAGCATCGCCGGACTTTGCTGCTTTAACGCAGTCCCCGATAAATATGGCTTTTTTATAGTATTTGTCCCTGAGCTTGTTTACCATATCCTTATCGGGGGTTTGACCAAATGCTGAAATGACCTGATCGCCTTCAATGAGTTCTTCTCCGCCATCTTTGTTTATGACGACAACACCATTACCCGTTATTTCCTTGACGCGGCATCCGCATCTGAGTGCTACGCCAGCTTCGGCCATGCTTTCCTTAAGGGATATCTGATTCATCATTATGACGTCAGTTGCAACATCATCCTTCATCTCAATGACGGTTGCTTTGCGTCCAAGGGCGGTCATTGCCTCAAGCGCAAAGTCGCAGCCAGACATGCCGCCGCCGCATATGATAAGATTTCTGCCCGTAACGAGCTCAGGCTTAAGGTGCGCGTCGATAACACCGAGGACATTTGAACCGTTAATGCCGGGAATCGGCAAGCTGAGCGGCTTCGAACCGGTTGCACACACGATCCGGTCGCATTCTGCGAGTATTGGAGAATCTATGCTGAGCTCAGTATGCTCGTGTATTTCAACGCCGAGCTTGTTGAGCTGAACTTTATAATATTCAATGAGCTTTCTGATCTGGATCTTGAACTCTGCGGTCGCAGGGGCATTCAAGGTACCGCCGAGCACATTCTTTTCATAGAGCCTAACTTTATGACCACGAATGGCGCAGGCTCTTGCTGCCTCCATTCCGCCGGGACCGCCGCCAATAACAACGACATTTTTAGGCTGCTCGACTTTAGTAAGCTTCATTGCGTTTTCATCGCCTGTTGCAGGGTTGACGGCACAGCTGAGCTTTGAGCGGTAGCGCAGAATACGTCCAATACATTCTTCGTTGCAGCGCATGCAGGGGCGCACATCCTCGGGTCTGGCATCAAGAAGCTTGTTCCCGATCTCCGGGTCGGCGATAAGCTGTCGGCCAAAGATAACGAAATCAGCGTCGCCTGACTCGATAAGATGCACGGCGCTTTCCGGAGTGTGCGAACCGGCGTTGAGTAAGGGCTTTCGGGTAACTTCCCTTGCGGACTTGCAAATATACTCCATGCAGGCCTCACCCATATACATAGGCGGATAGACGTATTTGATGGTTTCGTAGCATCCGGCGTCTATATCAAAGGCATCCACACCATGCGCCTCTAGTACCTTCAAAATATTTTGGCTGTCTTCAAGAGTACGTCCTCCGGGGATCCTGTGATCGAGCGACATGCGGAAAATAACGGGGAAATCATTACCTGCACCGCGATGGATAGCGTCGACTATATCAAGCGCAAACCGTGCGTTTTTCTCCGGAGACCCGCCGTATTCGTCCGTCCTGTGGTTCCAGATCGGCGATAGGAACTGGTCGATAAGATAGCCTATGTGGGCGTGGACCTCAATGCCGTCAAACCCAGCGTCACGTACAAGTCCGGCGCTGTACTCCCACTGCTTCATGATCTCCCGAATCTCTTCGAGCGTCAGTGCATGACACTTTACTTTTGGATCCCATACCCAAGTATTTTCAGAGGACGAATACGGAGGCTTGCCGTGGATCTCATTTGCATTGCGCCCTGTGCCGCAGCTCAATTGGGTGAAGACCTTGCAGCCATATGCTTTGCAGCGATTGGTAAGCGCGCGGGCCGAAGGGACGATATGATAATGATCCCAATAATGCCCAAGAACACCCTGACCGAGGTCAGCAGTGAGATAGCCTTGACCGACGATTATCATGCCGGTGCCGCCCTTTGCACGCGCTTCGAAGTAAGCTATCTCATCCTCGGAAAAAGTACCGTCGCGGTTGGACATAAGCGTGCCCATTGCGGACATGACGATACGGTTCTTGATTTCGCATTTACCGATGCTGAAAGGTGTGAACAGTGAATCGTAGTTCATTTTTGACTCCCTTATTTATCGAAATATATGATAGGCTTGATGACTTCCGGATTTTTGGATTTCATGAGATCAAAGGCTTCCTCGATCCCGTCAAGTCCGTAAAATCTATGAGTAATGAGCTTTTCCGGTTCGAAGCGACCGGCTTTTACCATGCCCATCAGCCGTTCTATTCTTCGTCTTCCGCCGGGACAGAGACCACCAGTGACGGTTTTGTGTGCGCAGAATCCAAAGCCCGATTCATTGGTGTATATGGGGAGCAGAAGCTCTGTTCTGCCGTGCCCTGCAAGATTGGCAACCGTACCGGTATATTTCACAAGGGCGAGAGCGTCATTGAAGACGGTAGGTTCACCGCCGGCTATGATGACCTTTTCTATTTGCTGCCCACCGGTAAGCTTCATGACCTGTTCGACGATCGGGCCGTCTTGGTAATCAATAGTTGCTGTTGCACCGTACTGCATTGCAAGCTCACGGGTGACCGGACGGTGACCGACTGCATATATTTCCGCCGCGCCGCGCAGAACGCAGCCGGCAACGCTCATAAGGCCGACAGGGCCGATACCGATAACGCACACACGGTCTCCGAACTTCACATCAGCAAGCTCGACTCCGTGAAAGCCTGTGGTTACCATATCGCCGACAAGAGCGGCGGCCTCAAGAGAAACACCGTCTGGGATCTTTGCCACATTAAGGTCAACATCGGGGACCTTGAAATACTCGGCAAACATACCATCCCACTTGGATGACAGGTAACGTCCGCCGAGATAACCTCCGGAATGCTGATGATTGCAGTCCTGAACGTCAAGATTTCTCCACATCGGCGTGACAGCAGGGACGGCGACGATATCGCCGGGTTTAAAATCCTTTACCTCGCTGCCTACGGAAACGATCCTGCCGACACCTTCATGCCCAAGTATCCTTCCGACGGGAGCATTTGGGTTTTCCGCAGCGGTGTCGACGTCAGAGGTACAGGGGATAAGCGCAACAGGCTCCAGTACAGCCTCATATGGCCCGGCTACGGGAGCATCCTTCTCAATCCAGCCGACTTGTTCCAAGGGCTTGATAATGCCAAAACCTTTCATTTTCCCTCCTAAATGTTTGACACACATGACTTCATGTGATATTCTTTTTACAAGACACAAGCGCAGATAGTCAAAAAATAGTTTATATTGTACTCGTGTATTGTTTTACAATACATTTATACATCCGTGTCGAAAATATGTCAATACTATATTTTGCTTTCTGCATTTTTGACAAAGTTGAGGTATGAAATGTATACATCTTATACAAAACCAAACACTAAGGATATTATGGTCGAAAAGGCCATCGAGCTTTTCAAAGAGCGCGGGACGGAAGCGGTTTCTATAAAGGACATCTGTGATAGAGCCGCGGTGACACGCAATGCGTTTTATTATCATTTTGAAAGCAAGGATCTTCTTTTTGATTCTGTAGGCGATTGGGTGAGCAGAATATCAAAAGAGCGCATACAGATGATCTATGAACCCGACTCGTACTATCAGCAGTTCTGGGAATATTATCGCGCTTATATTCTTACTGAGGTAGAAATGGGTGCGGATATTATGAACCGCATCTGTTTTTCTCGAACGATGAAGGGGCGGGCAGATTATTACAGCTACATTGACGATAAGCTTGCGCTTCAGATGACGGCGCTTATAAGGCGTGCGCAGGAGGAAAAAATTATCCGCAATTCCGGATCGCCCGAAGATCTGTTGTGGACAAGCTATGATATTGTTCGCGGTGTCAATATCAAGTGGTGTTTCCAATGGGGCACGTCTGATATTATCAGCGAGACTAAACGCGGCCTTGATACATTGTTTATGCCATCTGAAGGACACACTCTTAAATGAGCATAGTCTTATTCTTTGAATATAGCGACGCAGATTTTGAACCCATGGCAACAAAAAAACAGACCTTGCGGCCTGCAATAAAAAGGCATCAGTATAAACGCCAAAACGGGTTTGACCCAAACGCTGACCCATACGGGGAAATCACCGGGCAGTACGGCGCAGTACAAAGCAGCAATTTGGTGAAACAAAAGAGGGCCAAACAGCAGTTAACCGACACAAAAGCAGCCCATTTAATAACCGACCGCAGCTCATAACCCGGAGGTCGTTGGTTCAAATCCTTCCCCCGCAACCATATCGAGTGGATGTAACTGATTTCAGTTACATCCGCTTCTTTATTATCGTGTACAGAGCGGGTTTACGCCTGCTCCATTTCTTCTTCCTCAAAAGAATCATCATCCGCGTTGTATCCATCCGAGAACAGCTCTTTCAGACTGTCCGTCGGCTCGCAGGAAACATACTCAATGGCGACGCCCTCACGGATGTCGGCAGTGTAGTTCGGATGGCACTGCGTGGGATCAATGTCCAGATACCCGACGAACTTGTAGTAGATGACAAGTCGTTGGGTTTTGTTTTTGCCCGTCCCCTGCGTTTCGTACACATCGATGTGGTCAATCAGCTCGTTCAACACCTGTTTGGTCAGCGTCCGCATTTCCATGAACTTGCGTATCGCATGGATGAACTCTTCCCGCTCGTTTTCCTTTTCGCCCATTTCGGTCAGCTTCCTGCGCAGCTTCAGAATGGTGCTCGATTTCCATTTGTACGGATTCGGCTGGCTTTTCTTGCCGCCGCGATTAATGCCTTTGGACGCCCAGTACGCCGTACAGTTCAGGTGCTGCTCCTCCTGCATGATCCTTGCAATGGTGTCCTCGCCGTTGCCGTCCAAATACAGCTTAAAAATCTCCCTGACGACCGATGCGGCCTCCGGGTCGATGATCCAGCTCTTCTTGTCCTGCGGGTATTTCACATAGCCGTATGGGGGGTGGGAGAGCGGCTCGCCGGCCCTCCCACGTGTATTGTGCGCAGACCGTACCTTGCGGCTGATATCTTTGGCATATAGCTCGTTCATGATATTCTTGATGGGGATAAAATCGTCCATATCCGTTGTCCCGTCAACGCAGTCCACATTATCGTTGATGGCGATAAAGCGGATGTTGTGGTCGGGAAAATAGTTTTCGGTGTAATACCCCACCTGCAGATATTCACGCCCGAAACGGGACATATCCTTAACGATGATCGTGCCGACATATCCCATTTCAATATCATCGAGCAGCTCCTGAAAGCCCGGTCGATTGAAGTTTGTGCCGGTGTAGCCGTCATCCACATAGAACTTGGTGTTGCCCATATGGTTTTCCCTGGCGTATGTCTGGAGCATTTTCTTTTGAGACAAGATTTGTCAAGGTGGTTTTCACCCATTAGAACGGAGTTTACCGAACATTCTCTAATAGCTATTGACAAAATGGCGATTCACTTCTATAATATAAAATACACATTGTAAAACGATTGTTGTAAAATGGTGGTTGCTGAATAAAAGGAGGATGTTTATGCCGCCGAAACCGAAATTTACGAAGGAAGAAATCGTGCAGACAGCATTGCAGGTCGTATCACAAAAGGGTGTTGAAGCCCTGACTGCAAAAGAACTCGGCGACGCCCTTGGCAGTTCCTCTCGTCCTATTTTCACGGTGTTCAACAGTATGAAAGAGGTACAAGATGAAGTACGAACTGCGGCCATGCACCGATTTGAGAGCTTTGCAAATCAAAAGCTGCCGGATATGCCCTTGTTCAAGCAGGTGGGGATGCAGATGGTTTTGTTCGGAGCACGGGAGCCGAAGCTGTACCAGCTTCTCTTTATGCAGGAGAATCGAAACGCTGTCAGCTTTGATGATGTATTTGGTGAACTTGGCCCCACTGCGGAAGCATGTATTGGATTGATTCGGGACGAGTATGACATGAGCGTGGCGGAAGCGAAGCTTCTCTTTGAAAATGTCTGGATTTATACTTTCGGCGTAGGTGCATTGTGCGCAACGCGGATGTGTCAATTCTCCGAGAAAAAATTGGGCGAGATGCTATCTATCGAGTTTCAAGCTATGATGCTGTTTGTGAAATCCAAGTCAGGAGAAACACAATGAGCACCCCTGAAACGCAATGGATTTTGTGTCCGGTGTGCCACGAAAAGACCCGGACGCAAATCCGCAAGGACACGGTTTTACAAAACTTTCCGCTTTTCTATCCGAAGTGTAAAAGGAGTTTTCTGATCTCACTACGGGAATGTAAAACGGAATACGAAATCAAGCCAGACACCAAGACGCAGAGCTGAACCTGATGGGAAATCAGATTCGCTCTGCGTTGTTTTATTATTTCAGCGAATAGAAGGAGAACAAAAGCAATGAAACGAACGCTGATAAATTATTTAGGGCTGTTGGGAATGGTCAGTCTTTTATCCTATACGGCGGCAGTGATATTTTCCCCACTGGCCTATCCTGATTATCATTGGCTTTCTCAGGCGGTCAGCGATTTGTCGGCGGAGGCCGCATCGTCCAGAACCTTATGGAATCAGCTATCTGCGTTGTATATGCCGTGTGGAATCGTCTGCTGCACGGTAAACTGCATTGCTGTTGCTGGAAAATACAACAAAATGCTTCGGTTGGGAGTTTACCTGTTTGCCTTGATGAATTGGGTCACAGCGGTGGGCTATGCAATGTTTCCCCTGACCGATGCAGGAACGCCCAATGGATTTCAAAATATCATGCACCTGGTCGTAACGGGGGCGGTAGTTGCCCTATCCATCCTGGCATTGGTACTGATGATATGCGGCGGCTGTTTTCAAAGGCAGTGCCGGAGCCTTGGCTTTTGGGCAGGCGCAGCGCTATTCTTGATGATATTGGGCGCAGTGGGTGTAAATCTACTTCCACGTGCATATTTCGGCTTGGCCGAGAGGTTCAGCACCTTTGCGGCGGTTGGATTCAATGCCGTGCTGGGCATTTACCTTTACAACGATTTTTCTTGAAAACTACAAGGAGGACGCATGATGGAAATAGCAACTAAATTATTAGTGTGTGCCGGGACATTGATGCTGATTGCAGGCGCATTTTTCGGATTTTTAGGTCAGTGGCTTTACGCTGCGCTGATTTGGGCAGGCGCTATGGGTTGCTTGGCAGCAGAGATGAACGTCAAAAACCAGAACCGTTCATATAAGGAGAGCACCATATGAGCAAATACAATACGCTTTGGGCATACATTCATGAAAACGGTAAGTCTCAACTGACATTGACCTTTGATGAAATCGGTCAGATTGCCGGTGCGCCGCTGGATCATTCATTTTTGAAATACAAAAAAGAGCTGTGTGACTATGGGTATGCGGTCACCAAAATCTCAATGAAGGCACAGACAGTGCTTTTTGCCAAACGGCAGGAAGGCTGATTTATAGATTATATATCAGATATTCAAGCCAGCCTGCGGATCAAAAACAAAATCCATGTTGAAAACTTAGGGAGGAAGTATGAAGAAAGTCATGATAGGGCTACTGCTATGTAGTCTTGTGATCACCATATTGTCCGGTTGGCGGGTCAACATATCTATTGGAACAAATGATACGCTGACCAGCGAAACGTATCCGGACGCCGAAAAATATCAAATCGGTTCTTTTACCTATAATGCAGCCGGTATAAAGGCTGTTGAAGTCTATTGGCGTTCCGGTGAAGTGGAGATCACAGAATCGGATAATTCAGAGCTTCACATCAAGGAAAGCGGCGGCGAATTGCCGGAGGATACCGCCATGCACTACCTTCTGGATGACGGTGTGCTGAGAATCCGTTTCTGCAAATCCGGCGCAAAAATTCAGGTGAATGCAGCGGATAAGCATTTGAGCCTTGAAGTTCCGAAAGGAATTGACCTTTCCGTTCACACGACATCTGCACTTGTCAAGGCAGATAGTCTGGATCAGAACAATGTTTTGATTGCAGCGCTCTCCGGCAGTACCGAACTCGGCACCGTAACAGCAGACACGATTGATCTGAGCAGCAGTTCCGGTTCCATCTGTGCGGCCAGTCTTTTGGCTCAGTCGCTCAAATGCAACGCCTCGTCCGGCTCTGTTGACATAGGAGTTGTTTCGGTCGATACATTGGATTGCAGCACATCCTCCGGCGGTGTCATGATGGACAGCGTAGTTTCCGAAACAGCCAACATCACCACAAGCAGCGGGATTGTGGAATTGACGCTGGTCAAAACCTTCTGCTGAAATCTACACCTCCAGCGGCACAGTCAATCTGCTGCTGGCAAATGGCGGCGCAGAAGTCCTGTACACGACTAACAGCGGCAAACTGATTACAGACCGTGTCTATGACCGAAAAGGCGACCTGTATGTGTTTGACAAAGGTGCAAGCAATGTCACAGTTGAAACCTCAAGCGGAAACCTTAAAATTCAGTAAGGGAGAATTAAATGAAATCACTTGATACCATTCAGAAACTTTCCAAGATCGGAAGGGTTCTCAGTAAAATCGCATTTCTTTTTTCAGTCATCGGCTTCTGTGGATGTATTGCCGGTCTGCTCAGCCTGAGCTTTGGAAACGGCAGTCTGATTAAAATTGGCGGAGTTACTCTGCACGCACTAATTTCCGAGGAATGCGGTTACAACATTAAAAGCATTACCGCAGCGCTCTCCGGCTGGATGATTATCTGTGCCGGTAAAGCCGTGCTTTCTAAATTTGCGGAAGTCTATTTCAAAAACGAATTGAAAGCCGAAACGCCCTTTACGCTTGTCGGGGCAAAAGGGCTGCTGCTGCTCGGTATTCTGACGCTCGCCATTCCCACCGGCTGTGCAGTGGCCGGAAGCATTGTCGAAGGAATCATTGCCGGCTTTATGCAGGTCGAAAAGGCGGAAGCTATGGATATATATTTTGATAACGCAGCAAGCATTGCGCTGGGAATCATGTTTATTCTCGGTTCTCTGCTGTGCCGTTATGGTGCGGAACTGAAGGAACGTGCAGAAAAGTAATGGGTGCAAATACGACAAATACCGATAACAGGATATATCGTGAACTTTGTCAGCTTACAAAGAACAAAACTGTGTGGAACGAAAAAATCCCATATGTCGCCTCGTTGCTTGAAAACAGCACCCCTAAAATTGTTGCCAAAGCAATGTGGATGCTCGGAGAAATGGGGCTACTGAACCCACAGGCAATAGCAGGATATACGGCGAATGGGGCAAGAGTGCACATGGATAAAATGTGCGCTCTTGCCCTGTTTTGCAAATGGATTTATGCTTTTGCGAGTGTCCAGCTCTGGCTCTCGGTTTGGAGCTGCACCATGTGGGCGAAGATACCGCCTTCTTGCAGCAGTTGCGCAGGCGACCCCTGCTCGGCTACTGCACCATCCTTGAGCACCACGATCTTGTCCGCACCGGCGACGGTACGCATCCGGTGGGCGATAATGAGGACGGTCTTGTTCCTGATGAGCCGAGACAACGCCTCCTGAATGGCCGTTTCGTTCTCCACATCCAGACTGGCAGTGGCTTCGTCCAACAGAATGATCGGCGCATCCTTCAGGAAGGCACGGGCAATGGAAATGCGCTGCCGCTCGCCGCCGGACAGATCGCAGCCGTTTTCACCGATGTTGGTATTCCAACCGTCAGGGAGCTTTTCGGCGAATTTGTCCACATTGGCGAGCTTTGCCGCTGCAATCACTTCTTCGCCCGTGGCGTCCTTGCGGCCGATGCTGATATTTTCCAGAATGCTGTTATCAAACAGCGTTACATCCTGAAACACGATGGAATATAGGCTCATCAGCTTTTCCGGATCGATCTTCGACACATCCATGCCGCCCACGGTGATCCTGCCCCGATCAATGTCCCAGAACCGCGCCGCCAGACGGGAAATGGTAGTCTTACCGCCGCCAGAGGGCCCGACCAGTGCCGTGACCTGTCCCTGCTTTGCCGTAAAGGACACATCCTTCAGCACCGTTTCGCCGCTCTGGTAGGAAAAGCCCACATGGTCAAACACAATGTCGCAGTCCTGATTGGTCAGTTCTTCGCTGCCGGTCTGCACAGGGCAATCCAGAATTTCATTCATAAGCTCGATGTTTGTGTTGGTGCCGATGATGGCGGCAAGGTTTTGCAGCGTCCCCTCCAGCGGGTCATACAGGCGGGACACCACTAGCAGGAACATAAAGAAGGTCAGAACATCCAGATCACCCTTTACCAGCAGAGCTGCGCCAGCAAGGGCAGTGGTGGCAATGCCCAGCCGCAGCACAAGTCCTGCGGAAACTACGAAGACAGCCGTTCCCAGTTCGCTTTTGATGAGTCGGCCTTCCACCGCGCGAACTTTCTTTTCCAGCCTGGCAAGATAGTCGGTTTCTGCGTTGTTGGCGCGCAGGTCGGGCATGGTTTCCATGCACTCCTGAATACCGTCCTCACAGGTGATCTTCGCCGCCATCGCTTTGCGGGAGAGCCGTTTCTGCACGCCGGAGGCCAGCGCGACGATAGCAAACGCCACAGGCAGCGGCCAGATGGCAGCCAGCGCCATACGCCAGTTGAAAAACAGCAGCGACACGGCGATGACCGTAGTGGAGAGGATCGCACCGTACAGGGGGGCAACGAAATGGGACTGGCTTTGCTCCAGCACGGCGCAGTCGTTCATGATGGAGGAGGTCAGATCGGCAAGGTCTTTCTTACCGAAGAAGGAAAGCGGGATCTTCCGCAGCTTTTCCGCAAGGTTCACACGGCGCACACCGGATTCCACATAGGTGACGAGATAGGTGTTGTCATACTCCAGCCGGGTGCAGACCACAATGAGCAGCGCTGCCGCAATGCAGCCAGTCACATAAAACGGAATACGCTTTGTTGTCAGTGTACCGTTCATGATCTCGCCCACCAGCAAGTACAGCAGCCCCACCGGCAGCATGAAGGAGATGTTTTGCAGCGCACAGCTTAAAATGCCCTTGATGTTGTCCACCGCACCCTTATGGGAGAGTGCGTAGCGTCTTTGTAAATATTTGATCATCGCTCAAGCCTCCTTTGCAACTTTCCACTGGACGGACTGCTGATAGTCCCGCCACATGGTTCCGAACAGGCTGCCCATGCGTTCGGACAGATCCGCAAAGCTGCCGTCCTCCGCAAGATGGCCATCCTTGAGCACATAAATATGGTCGGCGTTCACGACGGTAGAAAGGCGGTGGGCGATCATGATGACGGTGCGTCCCCTTGCCAGCGCATTGAAGGCTACCTGCACCTTTGTCTCATTGTCCGGATCGGCAAAGGCGGTGGCCTCGTCCAGAATCAGCACCGGCGCATTTTTCAGCATGGCACGGGCGATGGCCAGCCGCTGTGTCTCACCGCCGGAGAGGTAAATGCCCTGTGATCCGATGATAGTATGCACGCCGTCCGGGAATTTCTCGATGATGTCCATACACTGTGCCGCACGGAGCGCCGCCAGAACTTCCTCATCCGTGGCGTCCGTCTTGCCCATGCGGACATTGTCAAGAATGCTGCCCTTGATGAGATGGCTGTTCTGGAACACAAAGGAAACGGTGTCCATCAGCTCGTTTTTGTCGATGTTCTTTACATTGATGCCGCCGATGGAAATGCTGCCGCTCTGCGGGTCAAAGAAACGGGCGATCAGCGCTGCCAGCGTGGATTTGCCGCCGCCGGAAGGCCCGACAAATGCCACCGTCTGACCAGAACCGATGGAGAGAGAAACATCCTCCAAGGCATTTTTTGTGCCGTCGTAGCTGAAGGTGACATGATCCAGTGTTACAGAACTGTCCTTGGGATGCTGCGGCACTTCCGGCTGAGAGAGCGCCGGGCTTTGCAGTACGCTGTCAATGCGGGTGATGGCATCCTGTACGATCATGCCGTTCTCGCTCATAAACATCAGCTTGGTCATTGTCACGGAGATGACCGGCGTGATAATGATGTAAAAGAGCAGATTCAGCAGCACGCTGCCATCCGCTCCGCCGTGAGAGAACAGGAAGCCTCCTGCGATCAGGAACACAAACACGCTGTTGACTGCCAGTGTATAGAAGGTCATAGGCCAGCGCAGTTGTTTCGTATAGGCAATGACCCAGCGCTCGTAATTGTCGATCGTTCCCTTGAATTTCTTGAAAGAAAATACCGTCTGTCCGAAGGTCTTGACCACGGGAATACCACGCACATATTCCACCGCTTCGTTGGACATATCCGCCAGCGCGTTCTGATACTGGGTCATTTTGTCCTGCAATTTCTTACCGGTCATGCTCGTCATCACCGCAAAGGCAAGCGCTACCGGTACAAGGCTCAAAAGCCCCAGCCGCCAATCAAAGATCAGCAGCAGCGCCAGAAGCCCCGCGATCGTTGCCATCGCCTTAGCCTTGTCCGGAAGCTGGTGGGCGAGGTAGGTTTCCGTCGCTCCGGCAGTTTCCGAGATGGTGCGGCGCAGCTTGCCGCTGCCAAACTGCTCAATCGCCCCCAGTGGCAGGGTGACAATATGCTTTGTCATGGCAAGGCGCAGATTCGTGGCAATGCGAAACGCCGCAAGGTGCGAGCACATCAGTCCCGTAATATACACCAGCACAGCGGCAACAGCAAACACAACTGCCATCCAGCCGTAGTGCGTTACATGGACGGCATTTCCATACTGCGGTGCGACCTCAATGACCTCCCCCAGGATACGCCAGATGTACCAGAACGGTACCAAAGCCAACAGTGCACCGGCGGCGGATAGCACCCACGAAAGGTAGGTCAGGATTTTGTAGCTCCCGGCATACTCCAGCAGCCGGGATAAATTGGATTGCTTTTTCAATGTCGTAATACCTCCTTCAAATCCAGCTCAATTCATCTGATTGTATGATTGTAATTCATTTCACAGTGTGTTTCCTTTATGGTTAGTTGTCTCTAACCAGCAGAAATTATAGTACATTCTTATGAAGCCGGGCTACTCCATTTTCGTTCGATTATTCCGTTTTTCCGTATTCCTTACATTGGCGCGATATTGCGACGGAGTCAAGCCATAGCGTTTTTTGAAGCACTCGGAAAACTTGCTTGCGTTATCATACCCGATATTCTGTGCGATCTGTGTTACCGACTTTGCGGTTTGCACCAGTTCCACAGCAGCCTGCTCCAGCCTGTACTCCTTGATGTAATGGTACACGGGGACACCATAAATCTGCTTGAACAGCTTTTGCAGATGGGACACAGAAATATCATGTTCCTCCGCCAACCGTGCAAGAGATACATAGTTGTCCCGATCCATGATTAAATGGTCGCGGAGATGCCGAATCAGTTCTACCTGCCTTGCAGAGCAATACGCCTCTGCACCGTCCCTTCGGGGGATGCTGCGCAGCAGCATCAGCAGCTCCAGCACTTTGAGTTGGGAAAGGCATGGGTCCATGTAGGAAATACTTTCGTACAGTTCACGGAACACATGCTCACATCGAGGCCCAGCCGAGCTGTACAGATACCATTTATTCCCCAGAAGGTTTGCCTTTAGCGAAGGAAAATCCACAGAAAACGCAGGCGCGTTCTGTTCCAGCCATCGCTGCGCGGCGGCCGGATCGACTTCAAGGCATATTCCCTCATAATATCCCAGTGGGAACCATGATTCAGATTGGCTTCCATGGAATCCGTCATAACAGCTGACAGCCATATCACCCGGCTTCAAAAGTACATGGTCACGCAAGGAAAAGCGGGTTTCAAAGCGTCCGCCCACGCAGAAATTGATTTCCAATGCATCTGTCCGGGTACGAACCTCAGTGTAGGCATTCATTTCCAGCCGCATCCGCATGGCAGTCACACCATCCAGCAGCCGATAGCAGTGGATCTCTCCGTTTCCGTCAGCAGCTTCAAGCCCGCAGGTTTGCCCCGGCAAATCAATCGCACTGTATATTCCATCATAACCGTAGATCCGGATCACAGTCATTACTCCAATCTTTATAATCACACTTTACCGCAAGTATCTCTCGGCTTCTGCTTCCAGCGCCTGCCACACAGGATACACTGCGCCGTTCTCGTCAAAAAACTTCTTGATATCCCGATTCAGGGCGTTCATTTCTTCTATTGCGTTCATGGCGTGGTCGGAGGCACAGAGCTTGCCCAGCGAGGTTGCGCACATCAGTTTGAAAAAGCGCAGACAGGTCCTGCGATACTTATCACTTTCAAAGTCTGTATCCGCCTTTGGCAAAATGGCGTGCCCTGCATTTTGTATGGCACGGTAGCCCTCTATGTTGGCATCAATGAGCCGATTCAGGTATGTTGTATTTCTCCTGAGTTTTTTTCAGATCGCCGTCCGTTTTATAACAGGCAAAGACCGCTGGCATCACAAAGGCCGCGTGGCAGAGCAGGTAGTCCTCCATGTTCGGCTCATAAACGACCCTGTATTTCGTGCCGCCGAAAATCTCTCCGATTAACTCCGCATTGGAGACCTCACCCTGTAACTGCCCAATGGTGATTTTCTTCAAGTCGATAGAAACGACCCGGTCAGCCTCCCGATGCCCGGCAGAGAGCGCAAATGCAAACAGGACATTTTTCTCCAGCAACGCCGCCGCCAGCGCTCTCGTCCGCACATTGTTTCCCACAAAAACAATGTTTTTCGTCCGGTTCGTTCGCAAGGTATCCAGCGCAGAATCCAACTGCGTATAGCGCAAGACCACAAAGATCACATCGTACTGTGCATCCGGTGCGAGCGCGGTCACCACCGGAATGCAGCTGACCGATGTGCGAAGCGAAAACTTATCCTTGATCCGCAGGCCGTTTTTTCTGATCTCCTCCGCCCAATTTCCCCGTGCAAGCAGGGTGACGTCCTTTCCGGCGCGGAACAGATTTCTTGCCAGATTGCAGCCCAAAACGCCTGCGCCGTATACCAGAATTTTCATTATTTGCCTCCGAATCCGATCTTTACAATCTGCATCTTCATCATTCCGTCACCGACTTTGGCGAGAAAACGGAAAAAGCCGCTGACAGAAGGGTCACGAAGATCGTTATAGCCCAGCATATAGCCGCGACTTGTGACACGCAAGCGGCTGTCCCAGGCGCCGAGCTCTTTGGGGGCGTCGGAAACCGCGAAATACGCCCCCACATCCTTGATTTTCGCGCTTTTGAGCCATGTTTTTGCGATCATCTTCACCGCCGTCCGGTTGGCCGCGTCAAACACCAGCACACCGCCGGGGAAAGCGTCTGCCATACCCTGCACAAGAGCTTTGACCTGCTCGGTCAGGAAGTAATAGA
>ENA-OROD01000591-OROD01000591.1-human-gut-metagenome-genome-assembly--contig:-NODE-591-length-34543-cov-22.615982_pt1 | contig 34543 bp, 25 predicted proteins | sample MGYA00242123_ERZ509038 | MGnify/ENA primary metagenome ERZ509038 (study PRJEB26280, sample SAMEA2338719) | human gut metagenome | biome: human gut; feature: human-associated habitat; material: faeces... | reverse complement strand
CATCCAGAATGGTATGCTGCTTCACCAGCAGCGTGGAGGCGATGATGACCAGCCCGTACACTGCCGCGAACCACCGCCAGCCGCTCTTCCGCAGCCCCGGCGTTTCCCACACGGAGGTCACCGCCGCGATCACACCCAGCACATGGACGCTGGGGAACACGTTGGTATTGGTGTCCAGCGTATACGTCAGCTGCACTGCCCAAGCGAAAATGTCCGTTACCACCAGATCCGCCGGACGGAGATCCTGTCCGTTGGGCACCAGAATACAGAACAGCGTGGCACTGAAAAACGACAGCGCCAGCATCCAGATATACCGGCGGAAGCCCTCGGCGTCCTTCAGGATCAGGTAGATGCCCAGCACCGCCAGCAGCGGGCTCCAGCTCATGTAGAACGCGATAAAGTACGGACAGAAGGGGATCAGCCGGTCAAGGGGCAGCTCCGTGGCCCAGTAGTTATCCGTGATGAAATGCTCGATGGTGAAAAATGCCGTCAGATAGACCGGCAGAAACAGCCCCCACCACATATGGGGATGATCCTTGACAAACGTTTTGATGGCCTGCATAGTCTCCTCGCTCCTTCTTGACGCTGTGACATTTGTCACAGTGTATTGTATCACTAAAACAGAAAAATACTACCCCGCAGCTGTGAACTTTCTGGAAACTCTTTGCCAAGCGGGTGTAAAAAATCCGCGGGCCAGAGGCCGCGGATTTTTTACACCCTTCTCAGAACGATCTTGATAAAGTTCAGGTACTTTCCGCCGCCGGCCTCCATGGATCGGCGATCGCCGATGGCATAGGGATTCTCCTGCCGCAGCCAGTCGGCCCAGACCTCCTCATTGGCCTCCATTTCCGCCACGCACAGCACCTCCGCGCCGCGGCACTGACGGACCATGTCGCTCCAATAGGCCGTATCGTGCATGTAGTCCAGCTGCTCCGGCGTCCAAGACAGCAGCAGCTCCGGCGGCAGATGGTCGTGGCAGTCCCGCTTCATGCCGGGGATGGCGATGTAGATATACCCGCCCCGCTTCACAAAGGGCAGCAACTTGTCGTCCAGATAACGGGGGTTCCGGCCAAAATAGTTGTAGGAATCGGTGGTGACCACCGCGTCAAAGAATTCCTTTTCAAAGGGCAGGTCGGTGGCATCGGCCTTCACCGGAATGATCTGCTCATCCGTCAGGCCCATTTCGCGGAAAAAGACGCGGTTCTCCTGCGGATCGCTCCACAGGTCGGCGGCATAGACGGTAAAGCCGTATTCCTTGGCCAGAAACACAGACGTCAGCCCCTGCTCGCTGCCCAGATCGCACACCACCGCTCCCGCGGGGATGCGGTGATCCACCAGCAGTTCCTCCTCCAGCTTGACGGGGTTGGGGCCCATGATCTTGCTTTGCAGGGCCGGTGTATCATACGCTTTGCTGCGTGTATATTCCATACTATGATCTCCTCCTATACTATACGGTAAACGCTCGTTTACCGTATAGTATAGTGAACGCACGTTCACTTGTCAAGAGAAACTTTTCTCCCCGGCAAAAAGAGAGACATGGGACAGCGCCCCATGTCTCTCTTTGTCACTGATTAAAAATGGTACGCAGCACCTCATCCCGTGTGATGCCTCCGAACATCTCCGCCATGGGCTGGCTGTCCAGCACAGCGGCCACCGCGTCCTCCCGGTAGGCGACGCCCTCCAGTGCCCGGCACAGCGGCGTGGTATCGGTCAGACTGAGAAAATCGCCATAGAAGCGGATCTCGGTAATGCTTCCGTGATCTACGGAAACGCCCACCTCCAGCCGTCCGCCGGTAAAGTAGTTCCGCTTTACCATATCGAACTTGGGCGAGCGGCCATACGTCCACTCCCATGTGCGGTACTTCTCGTCGGCCAGCCTGCTGACCTGCGCCAGCTCGTCCGCCATCAGGGCGCTCTGTACCAGTCCCGTTCCGGCCAGCTGCCGCTTCAGATACTCCCAGAATTCCGGAAGCGTCATATCCGCCGGCAGAAACTCCCGGATATTGCCGATGCGGCTCTTGACGGACTTGGCGCTCTTGGAGGTAAACTTCGCCTGATCCACCCGCAGGGCGCCGGCGATCATCTCCGGCCGGGAGTCAAACAGCAGCGTGCCGTGGTGCAGGATGCGCCCGTGAACAAGGCGCTGCGCCGTGCCGGACACCTTGCGGCCCTCCACCAGAATATCGTTGCGGCCGGACGCCTCGGCGTTCAGGCCGAGGTTCTGCAGCGCCTCCACGATGGGGCGGGTAAAGCGGTCCATCGTCAGGCGCTCCGCCGCGCCGGTATCGGTAATAAACGAATAGTTCAGGTTGCCCAGATCGTGGTACACCGCGCCGCCGCCGGTGCCGCGCCGCACCACGGTGATATGGTGCTCCTTGACAAAGGCGGGGTCGATCTCCTGCGCGGTGTTCTGGTTCTGCCCCACCACGATGGTGTTGTCGTTCTGCCACAGCAGCAGATAGTCGCCCTGTGTGCGATGGGTCAGCACATACTCCTCAAACGCCAGATTATAGGCGGGATCCGTGCTGCCGGTCTCCAGATATGTCACGTTGCTCATAATTCTCACCTCTGCCGCATTATACCAAAATCGCCCGCACGTTGCAATCTTTTCGTTTTCCCGCGTCTTGCTATTTTTACCGCCGTGTGATACACTGACCCCGTGACCGCGCGTCACAAGAAACACTGTAACAAGGAGCATTGCTATGGATCCTATTTTTGAAATCGAGCTGGAAGATTGTCCCGTTTGCCGCGGCGCAGGCGTCATGACGGATGAACAGGGCTGGTGCGTGTCCGTGACCTGCATGGACTGCGGCGCGGAGACGGCTCACGCCCCCTACCATACGCCGGAGGAGCGGCTGGAGGCCGCCAAGCGCGTCGCCCTGCTCTGGAACATGGGCAAGGTCATTCACACCGGTGTCGGCGACTGAGGGCGCCGTCATGCGCGGGCCGCACCGCACATGGGACAGCAACCTGCTCAAGCTGATCGCCATTGCGGCCATGACTGTGGATCATCTGGCGTGGATGCTGTTTCCCGGCTATGACAGAAACGCGCTGGCGCTGGTCATGCATGTGATCGGGCGGCTGACCTGTCCCATCATGTGCTTTTTCATCGCTGAGGGCTATCACTACACCCGCAGCAAGGCGAAATACGCCGCGCGGCTGCTGCTTCTGGCGGTGGTCTCCCATTTCGCCTATGTGTTTGCCTCCCACGATTTTACCGGCTGGCGCTCATTTATTCCGTTTGCCTCCGGCAGTGTTCTGAATCAGACCAGTGTGGTGTGGTCGCTGCTGGGCGGTCTGCTGATGCTGTGGGTCTGCGACAGCGAACGGCTGAAAACGCCTGTCAAGGTCGTCTGCGTGCTGCTGCTCTGCGCGGTCACCTTCCCGGCGGACTGGAGCTGTATCGCCGCCCTGTGCATCCTCTCCATCGGCTCCAACCGGAACGCGCCCAAAAAGCAGATCCTCTGGTGTCTCTTTTATGTGTCGCTCTACGCCGTGGTGTACTGTCTCGCGCTTGACCGGGTATACGGTCTGCTCCAGCTCTGCGTGGTGCTCTCCATTCCCCTGCTGGCCCGGTACAATGGCCGCCGCGGCGCAAGCCCCGCCATCAACCGCGTGATGAAGTGGCTTTTCTACCTTTACTACCCGCTGCACCTGTTCATCATCGGTCTGCTGCAATGGCTGCCGCAGGGATAACGCTCCCTTACCTGAAAACGCCCCACTGTGAAGCAAGATAACTTCACAGTGGGGCGTTCATGCTTTCAAAGCTTTCTGAGAAAAACGAAGGTAATTCCCCGGTTCTCACGGTCCAGATCGCGGTCCTGCCGCAGCCGGGGATACTGCTGCAGGGCCCGCCGGGTCGTTTCGTCGAAGATGCTGAACTGCTCGCCCGGCAGATAGGCGGCGATACGTCCCTGAACGGCGGCCTCCTCCAGATAGCGGCGGCTGGCGGTGCGGATGCGGCCACCCTTGCCGGAGGAGCCGTAGCCGTGGATCAGCTTCAGCAGCGGCGTGTTCATCTTCCGCGCCGCTTCCAGCTCCGCCTCCAGCCACCGCAGCGCCTGATTCGCCGTCGGTCTGCCCAGCTCCAGATTCAGTTCCCGTATCGTACCCTTCATGCGGTCTCCCCTCCGGTTTATTCGCCGCTTTTCTGCGGATTGGGGATATTCACCCCGATGCCGTTGATCTCCACGCCGTCGTCGGCGGGAATGAGAATGTATCGCCGCCCGTCGATCACACGGGCCTCGATCATATAGCTGTATTCCGGAGACACGGCGATCTTCACCTCCGGCGTGGTGATCTGGAACTTGCCGCTTTCGATGATGTTTTTTGGATTCAGTGCCGCGTCCTCACCGTACTGCCGGCGGCACTCCTCCTGAAAGGCCTCCACCTTTTCGGCGGACACACCGCTGCCGGACAGCATGTCGCCCACCTCGCGGACGGACAGTGTCAGCGGCTCAGGGTCTTTGCTCTCCTTATGCTCCTCGATGCGTCCCCGCAGCTGCTCATGAACAGACTGCACCACGTCATAGCTGCAATCCTTCTGCAGGGCGTCACCCAGTGCGGTGCTGAACACGTTCTTCTGCTCCTCGGCGGACATGGGCGGCTCCGCCACGCGGAACACCGCGTCGATGACCTCCTGATGGAGCTCGGCGGCATTTTTACTGTAAAAAAGGGCATTGTAGATGTTGGCAGCGCGGTCGTCAAAGGCGGGAAACAGGAAACCCAGCTCCGGCGCCAGCGCGATATGGCCGGTAGAGGCACTGTGGAACTCGCTGTCCTCATTGCTGTATTTCAGCTCCAGCGTGGGCGCCTTCACCGGGCAGATGCTGCACACGAAGTACTTATACACCGTCTCAGAAGCATCGTCCATCAGCTCATCATCCCGCCCGCGATACGGCACATCGTAGGTGTCGGCGGCCAGCAGAATGAGATAGTTGGTCTCGCCCATGTCCATGGCGTCGATGATACGGCGGCACAGCGCCTCCCGGGAGTTTCTGTCCTGCAGGGCTGTCTGGCGGACGGTCTGCAGCAGGCGGTGCTCGTCGCTGTCCGTCACCTGCGCGGTGGAGAATTCGATGTCGATGAGGTTCCGGCCCAGCGCACCGGACAGGGACTTTTTCAGCAGTCCCAGATACATCTCCTGCTCCTCCTGCGACATCAGGCCCATGGAGGCGTCAATGTTGGCAATGATCTCCTTATTGCTGTTGACATAGCAGCCGTAGATCCTGCTGATGGCGTTTTTGTCCAGCTTGAAGCGGCGGCGGATCTCGTTCAGCTCTTTCTGATTCATATGGGATACCTCCTGTGGTGGTAGAAACGGCCTTTATTGTACCACACCGCCCACGGCGATGCAAGGTGTGGCGGACGCACCGTTGATCGCCAAAAAGCTTTTGCAGAAATCGGAAAATCATGAAACTTTTTCCGGAAAGCAGCGTCTATATAAATTAGAGAGGTAAATAAATCGGCAGTTCAACCGTTGGTCGGTTGTCACGGCAGCGATCCGGGCATAGAATAGAGGTGCGGAAAACGGGAAAGGAGCTTGGTGATGAAGCGAAAAATTTTTCTGATGCTGTTGACGTTAGGCATGGCGCTGACGCTGCTGGGCTGCGGCAGCGGCGGAGAGCTTCGGGCGGTGGAGCGCTGCGCCCGGCAATACTTGCAGACATTCCGGTCCGAGGGGATCGCAAAGGCCGTGGAATACTGCCACTTCGAGGCCAGCGAGCACCATTCTCAGGACGCGCACCGGAACCTGTATATCCGTTCCGGCTGCGCCATTCAGGACTACCGCATCCAGCGCATCGACAAGATTAACGACGGGCTTTATGCCCTGACGCTGGAGCTTCAGGACGCCAGCGGCCAGTGGAAGACCGTTTATAACTTTGTGGGCCATATCGACGGCGCCTACCGCTATATCAACGGTGTCAGCCACATTCCGGAGTCGCTGCGCGGCGGCTTCACGCCGGAAGCCTACCGCACCGTGGACACCGGTGCGGTCGTTGTCCGCAAGCTTGGATAAGGCACGGCGGCATCCGCACCTGCGCTGATTTTACAGCAAAAATTACCATACGCCAAAAATGCATATCAGGCCGACATGGGGGAAATCTAGCATTGCGATACCCAATCGACAAGCATTTGCTTGATCAACGCAAGAAAGGAGATTACACTCATGTCTGCTAAGAACACCAACAAGCTGAACGTTCCCGAGGCTCGTGCTGCTATGGATAAGTTCAAGATGGAGGCTGCCAACGAGGTGGGCGTCAACCTGAAGAACGGTTACAACGGCGACCTGACTTCCCGCGAGGCCGGCTCCGTCGGTGGCCAGATGGTCAAGAAAATGATCGAGTCCTACGAGAAGAACCTGTAAACGATACCGTTTACCAAGATCTTTTCTCTTTCTGAAAACAGGTATTCCCCAGCCATTGGCCGGGGAATACCTGTTTTCTTTCCATTATGCATGCCGGCGCGGTCACGCCTTTCCCTTTGTCAGGATCACCGAGCTGATGAGCGCCGTCAGCGGCACCGACAGGATCACGCCGATGCTGCTGGAGATGCTGCTGACCACCTCGATGGTCAGGTAGGCCGAGCTGATGAGCTGATAGGGGCTCAGGCCCAGCGAATAGAGGTAAATGATCAGGGCAAAGCCGCTACCCAGAAAGGCCAGGATCAGCGTATTGGTCATGGTACCCACCATATCGCGGCCGATGTTCATGCCGGAACGGAACAGTTCTCTGGCGCCCCGATCCGGAGCGACGGCATGCACCTCTGTCAGGGCGGAGGCGATACTCATGGCAACGTCCATCACCGCGCCCAGCGCGCTGATGACGATGCCGCCCACCAGCAGACCCCGCAGGCCCAGCGGCGTACCGGTCTGGCGCAGCTGCAAAAGCGGCTCCACGTCCGCCAGCCGCAGGCCGTCCACACGGGCAAGGCTCTGGGCCGCCAGACCGAACAGCAGCGACAGCGCCGTTCCGGCGATGGTGCCCAGCGTAGCGCACACGGTCTTGCGCTGCACGCCGCCCAAGATCACCATAGTCACCACCGTGATATAGGCGCACACCAGAAACACCGTCAGCAGCGTGGGCGCGCCCTTCATCAGCAGCGGGATCAATATCCAGAACAGGCACACCAGCGTTATGGCCAGCGCCACCAGCGACTTCGCGCCCACCTTTCCGCCCACGGCCACCGTGGCGATCAGGAACAGCGCCACGATCACCATCAGCACCGGCAGGCGGTTGTACTCATATACCGTGGCGGTGTGCGTGCCGTCGACATAGGTGGAGATCAGCAGCGTGACGCCGTCGCCCACCTTCAGCTGTCCGCCGTACAGCGGCCCCACATAGCCGTATACCTGCAAGGTCTCGCCCTTGTACTGGCCGGTCTTGACCTCCGCCAGCAGCAGCTGCTCGCCCCGCAGGGCGTTATCTGCCACCGGATCGGTAAAGGTATTGTCCGTCAGCACGGCGGTGATGACGCCGTTTTCATATTCCGCGTATTCCGCGGCCTGACTGCCGTTATCCTCCTCCGGCACGGCGATGGCGCGGACGACGATAAAAAGCACCAGCGCCGCAGCCAGAACCAGACAGCTGACGCGGTTCTTCTGCCACCACTGGGCCGGTGTGGCGCGGGAAAGGGTCTGTTTCATCCGGAAAACCTCCGTTTTTGTTTTTACCAGCATAGCAAGTTCACCGCCCGATGTCAATACCACGCCGCTTGACGCAGGTCTTACAAGGCGGCGAAAAAGGTTTTACAAAAAAGCTGATTTAGGGGTGGCTTTTGGCGGAAAGATATGGTACAATATGACCATCAACACGAAAGGTCTGCTCCGGTTTTTGGCACTATCCACGATTTGGGACAAGTTTCGCCTGAGATTCGGCAATCAAGCATACCCTCCTGAATTTGTGGATCGCCGTCCGCCTGCACTGTGCAGGTGGGGCGGTTTTTCTGTCTGTATCAGAAAGGAGACAGGGCACGGAAAGGGCTGAGTAGGAAAAGAGACTGGAGGTTTATGAATGAAAGGACGAACAAGCAAGCGGATCCTCTCCGCACTGCTGTCACTGGTAATGCTGCTCTCGCTGCTGCCGGTGTCGGTATTTGCGGCGGAGACAGCGGCTCCCAAGACGGCAACGCTGGTCACAGATGCTTCGGCATTGAAGGCTGGCGACCAGATCATTCTCACGGCAGCTGCCAACGACAAGACTTTTGTCGCGGGCAGCCTGTCCGGCAAATTCCTTTCCAGCGTTGAAAGCGATCCCGCTTCTCCCTCTGAAGCGGTAGAGGTATTCACGCTGGGCGGAGATGCCACAGCATGGACTCTTACCGGTTCTGGCGGCAAGCAGTTATATACCAAAGCCGCCAAAGCACTGAACACCACCGGAGAGGGCACAGGAACCTGGACGATCTCCATTGACAAAGACAATCTCGCGACCGTGGCCAGCACTGATTCCGAGTGTGGCCGCATCCTGTACAATGTCAATACTCCCCGTTTCTTGAACTACACTTCCGCCACCAACAAGAGCATGCTGCTGCCCAGCATCTACAAGCTCAACGCCGGCGGCAGTGCACTCGAGCAGGTAGCCACCCCCACCGGAACCGTTTCCAGTGATATCGAGGTCGGCAAAACCGTCGCCTTTGAATGTTCTACTGAGGGTGCAAAGCTCCAGTACAAGATCGGCGACGGCACATATCAGCCCTATACCGGCCCTGTGACCATCACGACCTCCTGCACCATCTACGTCAAGGCCGCCAAGGACGGCATGAAGGACAGTGCGGAAGCCACCTTCAACTATAGGGCCTACAATTTGGTGGACGAGTACCGCAAAGCAGACACCATCAACACCAGCGATCAGGTGGTCATCTACAACGCAGGCAGCGGTTACGCTGTCAGCTCTACCCTTTTGAGCAAGTATTACCTGACCCCCGTGGCCGCCACCGTGGCTGAAGACGTTCTGACCGCCGATTCCATGGATGCGCTGGTCTGGACGGTCACCAAGAATGACGACGGCACCTATACCTTCGTACAGGGTGAAAACACTCTGGCGATGAATACGGCCGTGGTAAGCAACAAAACCAAGTATAACCTGAACGTTTCCGGTAACGGATATTCAAATTGGAAATTGACCTCCTGCAATGCGGAGAACAATTCCTATTACATGTTCACCGAGGTCACCGGCGACACCGTTCCGGTGTATCTGGAGTACTATCTGTACAAAAACAGCAACACCGGTGCGACAACGCCCGAGTTCAGTGCGTTCCGTACCTCTAGCGCGTCCGAAACGAACTTCGGCATGACGTTCTACAAGCTGGCGAAGGTCAAGGACTATGTGGACGGTGAGACCTCCGCTGTGAAGGTCGCCACTCCCACCGCATCCCCCGCTGCCGGTGAGATCACCAAGGGCACCAAGATCACCTTCTCCTGCGCCACCGAGGGTGCCACGATCCTCTATAAGACCACCGGTGAGTACCAGACCTACACCGACCCCATCGCGGTCAACGCGGACACCACCTTCACCGTCAAGGCCACCAAGGATGGCATGGATGACAGCGACGTGGCCGCCTTCGCCTACACCGTGAAAGCCGAGGCCCCGCTGTTCCAGAACGGCGACAAGGTCGTGATCTACAACCCCGCCAACATGAAAGCCCTGTCCAGCGAGTACACCGTCCACTATAACAAGGGAACCGACGTGACGCTGACCAACGGCAAGCTGAGCGGCTACACCAAGGCGGATATCTGGACGGTTGGCGTCAATGCTGACGGCACCTACACCTTCTCCACCGCCGACGGCAAGAAGCTGTCCATGGGTACCAGCTATTCCAGTATGCCGCTGGACGACGTAAACACCGCGTGGAAGATCTCCGCCGCCGCGACCACCGGCTGCTACTACATCCAGAACGCCGTTCGCGGCAATTACATCGAGTGGTATGCCGAAAAGGGCAACTGGAGCTCCTACAAGAATATCGGCGACAACGAGCTTCTGTTTGCGCAGGCATTCTACAAGGTTCGGGAAAGCGGCATCGTCACCAGCCTGTCTGACGGCGACACCGTGGTGATCTTCAACCCCGCCAATAGCAAGGCCCTGTCTACCGAGTACACCGGCTTCTATAACAAAGGCACCGACGTGACGCTGGCGGACGGCAAGCTGAGCGGCTACACCAAGGCCGACATCTGGACGGTGGGCGTCAATGCGGACGGCACCTACACCTTCTCCACCGCCGACGGCAAGAAGCTGTCCATGGGCGCCGACTATGGCAGCATGCCTCTGGATGACGTGAACACCGCGTGGGGAGTTTCTGCCGCAAAAACGGCCGACTGCTTCTATATCAAGAACGCTGTCCGCGGCAATTACATCGAGTGGTATGCTGACAAGGGCAACTGGAGCTCCTACAACAGAATCAGCGACGAGGCCCTGTTTGCCCAGCAGTTCTATCTGGTGGTGGACGACGGCTCTGACACCCCCGACACCGGCGCGCTACCCAAGGCCGGCGATAAGGTCGTGATCTACAGCGCCGCTGCACAGGCTGCGCTGGCCGCCGAGAACGACAGCCAGTCGATCGAAAAGTCCAGCACCACCGTAATCGAAAGCGGCAAGCTCACCATGGGCAATGGCGCCGCCATCTTCACCGTGGAGGAGAACGGCGAATACCTGCGCTTCTATAACGAGACCTACGGCTATCTGTGCTCCAACGGCACCGGCAACAACGCCTTCTATAGCAAGGACTTCTCCGAAGAGGGCGTGACCACCAACGACGCCGACTGGCTGGTGCGTACCTGCTCCGGCGGCGTGGGCGGCTTCGAGATGGAGAGCCGTGTCGCCAAGTACAGCGGCCACAGCCAGTGGCTGGAGTATTACAGCGACAGCTTTAAGACCTACAGCATGTACAGCAAGGATGGTAATTTGGATTACACCATCTACTCCTTCAACTTCTATCCCGTGGCGGACGGTGTGCGTGTCAACGACGGCATCGTGAACGATCCCTCCGTTTGGTTCGACAACTCCCTCGACGCCTACCTCGGTCAGGATTACACGCTGCCCTTCGGCGTTGACGCGCCCTTCGGCGTCAAGACCATCAGCGCCAAGCTGGGCGAGAATGACGCCCTGACCATCACCGAGGTTGAGGGTGGCAGCTACACCGTTACCGTTTCCAAGGATAAGGTCGTGGGCGACAAGCTGACCATCACCATTTCCGGTACGGACGAGAAGGGCGTTTCCTTCGAGGGCCGCGTCGAGATCCCCGTGGTGGATGAGCCCTCCATCGTGGATGTGTTCCCCGCCGCCAACGCCCAGACGCTGAACGACAAGCGTCCTGACATTGGCGCAACGCTGGTCAACGTACACGAGAATCCCACCATCACCATGATGGTACAGGGTGTGGAGGTCACGCCCGCCTATGACGCGGCCACCGGCAAGGTCACCTATACCCCCGCTCAGGATATGGCGGACGGTAAGGTGGTCGTCTCCCTGACCGTCAAGCGTGACGACAGCAAGGAAGTCACCAAGACATGGAGCTTCACCGTCGGCAAGGCGCAGTTCACCGCCTACTTCGGCCAGCTCCACAGCCACACCCAGTACTCCGACGGCTCCGGCACGCTGGACAGCGCACTGGACTACGTTGCCAATCTGCCCGAGAGTGCCAACGTTCAGTTCGTGGCCTTCACTGACCACTCCAACTACTTCGACACCACCTCCAACGCCAACCCCGAGAGTGCGCTGTACGACATGAGCCTCGCCTCTGCCGACAGCCAGAAGACCTGGAACACCTATAAGAGCACCATCGACAACTTCAACGCCACCCACAGCAACATCATTGCCATCGGCGGCTTTGAGATGACATGGTCCGGCGGCCCCGGCCATATCAACACCTTCAACACCCCCGGTATCGTCTCCCGCAACAATAAGACGCTGAACAACAAGACCAGCGACGCCGGTATGAAGGCCTACTACGCCCTGCTGAGCCAGAGCGAGGGCGTGGACTCCATCAGCCAGTTCAACCACCCCGGCACCACCTTCGGCAACTTCTCCGACTTCTCCTATTGGGATCCCGTGATCGACAGCCGCATGTATATGGTGGAGGTCGGCAATGGCGAGGGTCAGATCGGTGCCGGCGGCTACTATCCCAGCTATGAGCAGTACATCATGGCGCTGGATAAGGGCTGGCATGTGGCTCCCACCAACAATCAGGATAACCACAAGGGCCGTTGGGGCAACGCCAACGACGCCCGCGACGTTATCCTCACCGACAACTTCACGGAAGAGGGCATCTATCAAGCCATCCGCGACATGCACATGTATGCCACCGAGGATAAGAACCTGCTGGTGAACTACTCCGTCAATGGTCAGATCATGGGCAGCAGCATCACCGAGGTTCCCCAGAAGCTGGATATCAGTGTTTCTGTCAATGATCCCGATCCCACCGATTCCATCGCCAAGGTGGAAGTGGTCGTCAACTCCGGCAAGGTCGCCTACACTTGGGACAACGCCGCCGAGCTGGCTACCGGTGAGCTGTCCGTGACGCTGGATTCCGGCTACAGCTACTACTTCATCCGCGTCACCGAGGCCGACGGCGATCTGGCTGTGACCGCTCCCGTGTGGGTGGGCGAGACCCTGAAGCTGGGTATCTCCAATCTGGTCTGCGGCACTTCCACTCCCGTCACCAACGAGGAGCTGATCCTGACCACCACTCTGTTCAACAGCGAGACTTCTGATGCCACCGTCAAGTCCCTGACCTACGCCATCAAGGGCGGTAAGGTCATCGGCACTGACACCACCGGTTATACCGTGGCCGCCAGCAGCACGCTCGACGTCCCCTTCAAGTGGACACCCACCGATGCCCGCAGCATGACCATCACCGTAACGGCGGTGATCGAGCAGGACGGCAAGGATTACACCTTCAACAAGGATATCGCGCTGGATGTCCTGAATGCGGATGATCTGGTGTATATCGGCATCGATGCCTCCCACTACAACGAGTATGTGAACGGCAACTATAAGGATTCCATGGGCAACTTCGGCGAGCTGGCCTCGAAGTACAGCGTGCGCACCGTGCAGCTGAACACCAGCGCCGATCTGATCGCCGCCTGCTCCAACCCCAAGTACAAGGCGCTGATCCTGACCGCGCCCAGCCGCCGTCTGGCTGCCGCGCAGGCCGATCCTAAGACGTACAGCGCCGAGGAGCTGGCCGCCATCACCGCTTTCAACGACGCCGGCGGTACCGTGATCCTGGCCGGTTGGTCGGATAACTACGAAAACTACGACGTGATCCAGAACAACCCCGCCATCAAGCACATGGCCGCCACCCAGAATGAGGTGCTGGCCGCCCTTGGCTCCAGCCTGCGCATCAGCGATGACGCCACCTATGATGACGTCCGCAGCGCAGCCGACGGTGTGGACAAGTGGCGTCTGTACTTCAGCAGCTACAACATGGATAACCCGCTGAACGAAGGCGTCATCTTCGATGAGGAGCATCCCTTTGACAAGCTCTACACCGAGCGGTTCAGCCACTACGGCGGCGCGTCCATCTACGCGGTGGATGCCAGCGGCAATGCCACCTCCACCCTGCCCGCCACTGTGTCCCCCGTGGTCTACGGCCACGCCACCACCTACTCCACCGACGTGGACAGCGACGGTCTGGGCGGTGCCGGAACTCCCAAGTACGCCTATGCCGCGAACGACAACCGCCTGATGGTCATGGCCACCGAGCAGCTGGCGGGCAAGGGCCTGATCGTTGTCTCCGGCGCGGCCTTCATGTCCAACTTCGAGGTACAGGCGCAGCTGGATAACGGTGCGGAGAAGAACTACTCCAACTACCGCATCTGCGAGAACCTGCTCAACCTGCTCAACCCCGTGAAGATCAGCACGGTCGCCGCGGTGCAGACCGAGAAGGACGAGGGCGTCAAGTTCACCATCGAGGCCATCGTTACCTCCAACGCCTCCGGCTATGATAAGGACACCGCCTTCTTCGATTGCATCTACGTTCAGGATGATACCGCCGGTATCAACTGCTTCCCCGTGGCTGGCAACTTCAAGATTGGCGATAAGGTCCGCATCACCGGTACCACCAGCTCCTATCAGGGCGAGCGTCAGCTGGCCGTCACCAGCATCGAAAAGATCGCTGACGCCACAGCGCCCGCACCCAAGGATGTAACTGCCGCGCAGGTCAATGACGGCAGCGTTCTGGGCAGCCTGATCCGGGTCAAGGGCGTTATCACCAAGGTCGAAAAGGCCAACGGTCTGGTGCAGACCATCATGGTACGGGATGCCAACGGCAACGAGTGCCGCGTGTTTATCGACGGCTACATCACCACCAGCGAGGATGTGAAGAATGCCGAGGTGGGCCGTGAGATCGATGTGGTCGGTCTGGCCTCCTATGACAACACCTTCACGCTGGCGGACGGCACGGCTATCGCGCCGCGTATCCGCATCCGCGACCGCGCCGATGTGAAGTGCGGCGACATGGTGGATCCCGGCACCTGCCAGCATCCCTCCAGCAGCTGGAAGACTGTGAAGTCCGCCACCTGCACGACCACCGGCACGGAGAATCTGGTCTGCAACCGCTGCGGCACGATCCTTGACACCCGCACCACCGCCAAGCTTGCCCATGTGGACAAGAACCACGACAACAAGTGCGACGTGTGCGGCAAGAATCTGTCCACCACGGTGCCCTCTGTGACCCCCTCCACGCCTGTCAAGTCCGGCAACACGGCGGATAACAGCAACATGGGCCTGTGGGTCGTTCTGATGAGCCTGTCCCTGTTCGGCTCCGTCACGCTGCTGCGCAGCAAAAAGCGCAGAGCCTGAGCGATCCCTTCCTGACAGCTGAGGCTGTAATCGCATAAAAAATATCCGGTGTGACGATCTCGTCACACCGGATATTTTTGTACAAGCGCCGCACACACGGCACAACATAAGGCCGGAGCATATGCCCCGGCCTTATTACACCGTCCTTACAGGATATCCAGCTGGCGCAGGCTGTCGAGAAACGCACCCACATCGGCGCGGAGCGTGGCCTCGTCCACCTCGTATTCCTCCAGCATCTGCTGTACCAGCGCGTCCTCGGTATCGCACCGGGGCAGCAGATCCCACATGCGCTCGCCGGTCTCGTTCAGGGTCAGCAGACCCTTCAGCTCCAGCGAGGCGTCGCCCACCGGCACGAGGATCACGTCCCCGGCGATGCTGCGCTTGACCAGTTGTTTGCGGATAATCATTGTTCTGCCTCCTCCACGGTCAGCCGTACCGTCTGGCGCGTCATCTCGCACAGATACGCCGGCTTTTCGTCAAAATGTCCCGTTTCCGTCACGCACATAGCGGCGCAGATGTGGCACACCTGCTTGCTGGCACACACGGCGCACGCCGGCGGCAGCCGGATGGCGGCAGTGGCCTCCTTGGTCAGCCGCCACGCCTCGTCAAAGCCCAGCTGCGGGACGGAAAACTTCGGCTGCGTCATCATGCCGCAGGGCGTCATGTCGCCCTGCCAGTTGATCCAGAAGGCACTGCGTCCGGCGCGGCAGGAAACGCCTTCGCCCGGCGTACCCTCGCAGACCTCCTCCTGCGGCAAGGCCATTCCCTGCCGCATAGCATCGGCCCGTTTCCGGAACACCTCCGGCTCGAGCCGAAGCTTGTCCCATGCCACAGCGTATTCCGCTGCCTGCATGGCGGTAAAGCGGTCGTTCTGCCCCACCATATCCTCGCTGCGGCGGATGGGCGGAAACATATAGGTAGCCAGCTGCATGGGCGTGCCCAGCGCCTCCGCAGCGGCGTGGATCTTCTCCATGTCCGCCGCGTTGTAGGGCGTCAGCGACACGTTCATCTTCACGTCCACGCCCAGCTCCTTCAGGGCGCGGATGTTGGCCGTCACCCGGTCAAACGCCGGATGGCCGCACAGCCGCTGGTAGGTCTCGTTTCCGCCGCCGTACAGGGTAATGTTGAACCGGAAGGGCGGCTCATGCCGGAAGAAGTCCAGCCAGTCCTTGTCGATCAGCGAGCCGTTGCTGTTGACCGACACCAGCAGCCCCATCCTTTTCAGCTCCGTCAGCAGATAGCGGAAATCGGGACGGATCAGCGGTTCGCCGCCGGTCAGCAGCAGAAACAGCATGCCCCGGCTGCGGGCCGTCTCGGCAATGGCCAGCCATTCGTCGGCGGTCAGCTCCCTGCCCCGGCGCTGCTGCTCCTCCGCCGTCAGATGCACATAGCACATCTTACAGTCGAAGTTGCAGCGGGCTGTCAGCTCAAAGTTTCCCGCCAGCGGCGTACCGTCGCGGCAGGCCTTGGCGTGCAGATATGTGGATAAACGGGGTTCAACGCTGCTGAATTCCATTTCAGGCCCTCCCTAATTGGGTCTTTAGCGCTTGAACAGCGCTCTCGTCCTTACGGCATTCCATCGCATATACCGGCACCGCACCCACCAGCTGTGCCGCCAGCTCCGTCATACGCGCGGCGGAGTCCGCCGCCCACGGGTAGTAGGCACACTGGTTCAGCAGGCGGACAAAGGTCTCCTGCGGCCGCAAGGTGTATAGGCGGTTCTCCGCCGCCTGCACCGGCAGCACGATGGCCCGCAGCGGTGCGCTGATATTATGGCAGATGCCGGAGGTGCCGGAGTACAGTATCCCATGCACCGTGGTATCAGTGGGCCGGATCAGCGACCGGTCGCCGTTGATGACCTGCGCACCGGCATATTGCCGCCACAGCTCCGCCTGTGTGCTCTTTCCCGCGCCGCTTGGCCCGGAGAACAGGATGCCCTCGCCCTCCGGTGTCACGATGTAGGCGCTGTGCAGAATCAGCATTCCGTGATCCGCCAGCAGATCAAACAGCCCCGCCGATTCCAGAATCACCCGCGCCGACAGCGTATCGCGGTACGTTGCGGACAACCGCACCTCGGTAGCGTCACCCTCACGAATGGCACAGGCTGCGTAGCGGTCGCCATAGTTCCGCATGAGGTAAAAACGCTTGCCCTCCCGCCAGCGGTAGTCGCCGTGCTGGTGCGCCGCTTCCTCCGGCGGCTGCGGCAGACTTTCGGTTATCGTCACATGGATGATGTGATCCGCCGCGCCGCCCTCCGTCCGGAAGGGCTGGCAGATATCGGAGGGCTGCCACGGGGTCTCACCCATCAGACGCAGCGTCATACCGCCGAAAGTATAATACTCACTGTACATAAGTGGCAAACATCAACTTGCTGTAATCAGTCGAAAAGTGTCCGGCGTAGCAGGTGGTGCTCTCGCTCGCCTTCAGCCCGTTCGTGCCGACCCGGTAGGTAATACCGCCCAGATACATGTCGCCGTTGGTGATCTTGTAATAGACGTAGATCTGGCCGGTGATGTCGCTGTCGGACTTGTTGGTGATGGTGATGGCGGTATCCTGCGTCTCGATCTCCAGCACGTCGCTGCACAGGGTCGGCTCCGTCTCGAAGACGGCATAGGCGCTGACGTCAGCTGTCATGCCCTCCGTGCTCTCCGGCTCAGTCTGGCGGGACAGCTCCAGCAGATAGGCGGACGCGCCCACGGGCAATGTCGTCAGATCGAACTCATACGCCGTCTCGCCCACTGTCAGGGTGATGTGGGCATACTGCACCGTTTTGTCGCCGTCGTTGCGCACCGTAATGACCATCACGTCGGACACGACGTCGTCGCTGCCGTCCTCTACGAAGGCCCCGGCATAGTGACTGACGTTCATCAGGGTCAGGTGATACCCCAGATCCATCGTCATCTCCTCCGGTGCGGTGTTATCGCCGCTCTGGCCGTTATTGGCCGCATCGCCGTCGTCACCGGCCCCGCCGCCGCAGGCGGTCAGCGCCAGTGCCAGCGCCAGCAGCAGCGCGAATAGCTTGCAAAAACGTTTCATGGTGTTCTCCTTTGCGTCCGCCATCTGTAATAGCGGCAATTCAGGGAAAAAGTGCCCCGCCCGCGCGGGCAGGGCACTTTTGTTGTGGGGGAAAGGGGGTCAGGATGTGAAGATTCTTGTCGTATCTGTTGAGGTCTGATAGCAAAGGCCATAGTCTTCCGGAACAAATTCGCATGTTGGCTTTTCTACAAACAAAACTATCCCAGCAAGAGGTTGACAATTATCCATCCCATGATTAATTGGAGATCCACATCCTGCGGCAATATTGGCACTGAGTTCAAAGTTCTCGAAGAGAACCTGAGGCTTCACATAAGATTTCTTCATTGTTCATTCACTCCTTTCTCAGAACCAACGGCTGAAAAGCTTATTCAGCCAACCGCCGATACCGGGACGCTGGGCGGCGGCCCGCACCGTCAGCGTCGCAGTGATGGCCTCGCTGGCCGTACCCTCGGCGTTGACAGCCACGATCTCATGATCGGCGGTCTCGCTGGCGGTAATGGTGTAGGTAAACTCGCGGTACGTCACCTTCTTGGCGTTCCAGCCCCAACCGGTACGCTGGGTGCGGGTGCGATAGGTGTCGATGGTTACACCATCCACCGTGATGGCCTCCACATCCTCAGAGGTCTTGACGGTCAGGGTGGCCTTCTCACCGGCCCTGACGCTGCTGCGGTTCCAGCTGGCCTCAAAGCGCTCCGGCGTGAAGGGCTGCACTTCTTCCGGCGCATACATGGCACGCACCATTTGCACAGCTTCATTGATTGCCGTATCGCTCATGATTGCAAGCGATGCCGTCGCTTGCTCTTTAAAGGTCACCTTGACATTTGTCAGAGACAGGATCGCATCACCGGTATTGCGGATCAGGATCGTGCCGCTCTTTGCCGACTCTGTGATGTCGTAATACATATCGGTGGCAGTATTGACCTTCTTATCTGCGGCGTTGCCGATCGTGTAAGTTGCCGCACCGTCAACAGCCTTCAGGCCCAACTGAACGGTAGCGATCTTGCTCCAATCGCCATCCAGCTTAAAGGCAAGCGTCTGAGCCTTCGCCAGATATACCTCATGGTTGGGGCCAAAGTTCCTATAATCGGTCTGCTCTGCCGCATCCTTACCCTCGATCAGAACAGCCTTATAGTTGCCTTCTTCTGTCTTTGCAAGTGCATCGCGCAGCTCAAAGTACTGCGGATAGCCTTCCTTCTCATTCTTCTCGTTATAACCCGCATAGTTCTTTCCCATGGGATCATACACCCGGATGGCATCCAGCCAGAAGCTATACCGACTATCACCGGTCTTGTCGAAGTACTCGCCGTAAGCTGCCGTCAAGGTGACGGTATAGGTATCATAAGGCTGACCAGCGACCTTGATAATAGGAAGCTGATAGAGCTTGTTGTTGGAGCCGTTTGCCGCCTCAACGAAGCTGCCGTTCTCATACTTATACCCATAGTAGTTGTTGATAAACGTGCTGTAGACCTTTTCACCCTTAGAGTTCTTCACCTCGCAGGTGATAACGCCAGAGACGTTATCAGTCAGGGAGATGACATCAAAACCGGTACCCTTGAAGGTAAAGGTGGCGGTGGGCCAAGCACTGTCAGCGTTATTCGCCCAGTTCTTAGCCATATCGGCGGTCACGGTTACCTTGTGAGCGCTGCCCATGGAGAATGTGGTGCAGTTCTCATAAGCCTTATCGTAACCGTAAAGGTTCTTCTTGTCGCCCAACACTTCCAGCAACTGGTTTGCAGTCTGCTCGGTACCGGCGGTGCTCCACCTAGCATCAGCCGCCGCGCCTGCGCCGCTGTTAAACGTCGCAAAGCTGTCCTCATAGTAGACGGTGGAGGCAGGGATGATGTTGACGAGGAAGCTGACCGTACTCTCTTTTTCTACCGTAGCGCCGGTTTCATCGGTATACTGGATCCTACCGGTAATCTCAACGCTCAGTTTCTCAACATCATCGATGGTCTTTGTAGGCTGGTAGGTGATCTGCTTGTTGGCGGTATCATATACCGTCTTGCCGCATTTTGCGCCGCTGACAGTTACCGTTTGAATCGTGGCATTATTCAAAGCCTCACTTAGTCTACTCAGGGGGATCACCAAATTCAGGCCGAAGTCCACCACAAAGCTTGTCTCGTTGCTGAAGACATAGTACAGGTACACATTCTTATCATCCCGGCGCTCAACACTTTCACAGGTGTAGATGGCATAGCGATATTTTGCGTCGATCTCGGGCATCTGGCTCAAGTCCGCCGTAATTCTCTGCTCTTTGCCGTAAATGTTCGTTACTTCGCCGTTAATAAGATAATTCTTCCAGTTGGAAGGATCCAGCGTGATGGGATCCTTAAACTTCGTGTTCTCTGCAACCGCGATATTATAGCTGTAGAACTCGGTATTGTTCAGCGTCTTGTTGATGTAGTGAACCGTCAGAGAATCCGCGGTAACCTTGGCACGGACATAATAGGTGACCAGAAGTCCCTGCTTCTGATAGATCTTGACCTGACTCAGATAAGGTTCTCCGCCATAGGTAACGGTTGTAACACCATCATCCACCAGCGGCAGGCCGGAGTTTTCCGCGTCTGCTTCGGTCTTGGCCCATGCGACCTTCTCGGTGCCAGCGTAAGTGTAGCTGCTAGTGCTGGTAATTGTCGTGCCGTGACTATCATTGCTCGGCGTCAGGGTGATCATGTAAACCTCATAATTCGAGGTCTCCACACCGGCGATACCGTGCACGACGCGGTAGTAATTGCTACCTTCCTTTACGACATAGCCATTCGTCGTCTGATTAGTCGGGCAGTCGAAGCCTATCGTTTTACCTGTTACCGGGAAGCTGGTCGGCGTTATATCGCCAGTCTCATACTTTACGGCAAAGTCCAGCAGCGACTGATTCGCGTTGTACTTAATCGGGCCCCAGTCCACGACCTTCGTCTCCACTTCATCCGTGATCGTCGTAGACTGACGATAGAAGATCGCCAGCTGGTTCTTCGATCTGTCAGTCGCACTGATATCGCTAATGGCTACCCAGGACTTGCCGTCAACAGAATAGGCCCAAGTATCATCCCAATAACGGAGGTACTTGATCTCGATACCGTCCTCCGAGTGGTTCGTCCAACCGTCATATTCCTGTCTTACACTGGAATCATGATAGGCGGATTTCCAGTATTCGACATCCACTGTCACTGCTCCAGACGTAGAGTCGCCTTTATTCGATGCCGTACCGGTAAGAGTCCCCTCCAGAATTGCTTTCAGCTCATTGCCCTTTTCACTGTAGAACCCATATTGCGCCGCGCTGACCGTGCGGTACGCCATATTAGTATAGTTGGTGCCATTGTTCACCTGATCGTCAAGGACAAAGTCGCTGGGCTTGCCGGCGCTCCATCCAGTCGGCACAACGCCGCCGTTTGTGATCCACAGGTTGATGTCCACGGTATACTGGCTCGGATCGATTTTCGTCACCGTGACATGGTACTCCACATTACCGATGGTGTACACCCGATCCTCCACAAGCTGCAGGCCCTTGAAGGTAATGCTCGTCTTTGTGTCGCCCGGTACGTTTACCTGATTATAGAGGTAAATGTTCGAGGAATTACCAGATGCGGAAAATGTAGAACCGCTGATCGTCAGATAAGCCGTGGTGTTGTATGTCCAAACATAATACGACTGACTAACCGCTTTCGAAATAGTTACGCTACCATCCGTATTTTTCGTTACGTTGACCGCTGTTTTTCCCGTACTAACACTGTACGACCACCCATAACTATACGTTGCGTCCGGATATACATATTGTCCATTGCTGTCCTTGATATAGTACTGGCCGCTGCCAGCGTTCTCGAAGGTCAGCTCAGACAGCGTGGCATTGTCTTGTACGCTGAAGGCATTAGAAATATAGAATGTCCCGGCAGCCAGCTTCGCGGACTCATAACGTTTTCCGGCGGGCTCGGTTTCTGTTGTCGTCGTAACCGCGGCATACTCGTCACTGTACGCGCCCGTATGATCGCCAGTCTGTTCATACGTGTCAGAGGTCTTCCCCTGCTGCACAGTAACATATTCCTTCTCTTTTTCCGGTGCGGCCGTTACGGTAACGTCCGTAGAAAGCTTTGTGCCATCGTCCAATTTCGCGGTAACAGTAGCCGTACCCGTTGCCACAGGAACGACCTGCACCGCATTTGTGCTCTGCACTGCCGCGCGAGTCGCAGAAACCGCTTTCAGCGTCAGAATCTTCTCGTTGGAGGAGCTCCAGGTTGCGGTCGCGCCGCCCGACAGCGTCAGGGTTGTCGTGGCGCCCATCGCGACCTGAACCTTGCCGTCGCTGACCGTCGTATCATCCTGCTTGATCACAGGCGTTTCAGGCTCTTCGGGTACAGTCTTCTTGGTGAAATAGCTGGGATTGGCATCCGCCATGGCGGCGATCAGCTCCTGCACATCGGACAAAGCAACGTCAACAGACGGCGTGTCACACCACACGCAGAACATGGCACCCACATTTGTTGTGCCTACAGGAATCTCTGTATACGTCGTGCTGGTGGGGTTGTAGCCGCTCTTAATATTCTGATACTTCGTAACGTCAAAACTGTTGAAGTTGCTCAGAACAGTACTCTTGCCATATTCGTCCGCCTTGCTGGGAACAAAATACCACTTCTGATTGGTATTGATCATTGTGTATCCGGCATTTTGGATCACGTCCGGCGTGTTATATTCGCTGCCATTCCACTGATTCGACCAATAGCATACCTGAACGGTTTTATAAAGATTGCAGGTTGTGCGCTTATTATAGCATACAAAATCATTGAAGCAGCGCGCCACCATGCTTTGGCCTTCAATAACATCAGCGCAATCGTTCATGTAACTGATCAGCTGGTTATATGTGACCTTTGCCACGCTGGACTCAATATAGGGGTTCCGGATTCCCTGTCCATACTCATCCGCGCCAAAGTTGAAATAGTTGCTGTTGCCATATGTTTTAAACCAATCCACATACAGCTTCAGCAATGCCAGACTGAAGTCAATCGCATAGAAATTATTCAGGTCAAGGGATCCATCAGATCCGCTCAGCTTATACTGGGAAAACAGACTGCTGCCGAGAATGCCGTCCATATGGCCGGGCATATTCAGCAGGGGAACGATCTCAACGCCTACTTTATTGGCATAGGTGATGATCGCTTTCATATCAGTCTCTGTCAAAGCGTTTCCATTGGGATCATCATAGAAGTTTTTATTGCCTTCCAAGATGGCTGCTTTTACGTCAGCACTGTTATGCAGTGTGGAGTCCCCGGACTTAATGTCCATCTCGTCCAGCACAAAGCGCAGGCCGCCATTGCCGAAAGCCAGCTCCAGCTGATTGAAGCCGTTTTCGGCCATGGTCTTCAAAACCGCCTTGATATAATCGACGCTGAAATACTTGCGGCCGCAGTCCAGATGGACGATGCGAGATTCAAGCGTTGCGTCCGTCTGGACGGCAACACCGTCGGCGGCAAAGGCCGCAACACCGTCGTCCGCCGCGTCAGCGTCATCCTCCGCGGGCTGGACGTCCGCGTCCTCTTCGCCGTTGTCCGCCTCAGGCTCCTGCACAGGCGCGGCGTCCTGCTGGGTCTGCCCCTCGACAACGGGCGTTTCTGCGCCCATTTCCGCCGCGAATACGGACATGGGCAGCAGGCTGACCGTCATGATCAGCGCCAGAAGCAGAGCCAGAAGCTTTTTACTTGTCGTATGCTTTTTTGTCTGGTTCATCATTTTCTCAATCCTTTCTGATAATCTTTCCGCGATGCCGCCCGTCCGCATGGGCCGCGTATGGTTTGAAGCTTCACGTTTTTCATGCTCTCACTCTCCTGTACGCCGATAATCGCGCTTGCGGTACGCCGTTTGACCGAATAGTTCAGTCGAAGAAAACCGATACTTATTCACGATTCAGTTTACTTCATTTTACCGGTTTTTGCAATAGTTTTTATCTGATATTACAGAAAAATCTACGTCCCATTTGCGTGCAAAACGCACAAAAAGCGCCCGCCGTGTGAACGGCGGGCGCTGGGGCATGGCTCAATTGGCGTCGGGTATAAATTCCTCGTAAAAAACCGACAGGATCAGGTCGTTCAGGCCCTCCTCGTCCACCGGAAGCTCCAGATGGTTCTGGGCACTGACGGTGCCCTCCCCCGTGGGTACGCGGAGAATATCACCGGAAAACTGCATGGAGGCGGCCTCGGTGGCCAGATAGACGATGCGGCTCAGGTCGAGGTCGGTGAGAATGTAGTCGTTGACGGTGGTGTACAGGCTCAGCACGCTGGCGGGATTGCTCTTGATCTGCCGGCGCAGCTGGTCGATGGCGCCCAGTAAAAACAGCTTTTGCCGCTGCATGCGGCCATCGTTGCCGGTGGCGGTCTCCTCGCGCCACTGGATGAAGGCCCGCGCCTGCTCTCCGGTGAGGGTGGCGGTCCCGCCGGGCGTCATACCGCGAAAGACCGCCAGTCCGGGCAGATCCTGCGGCACGGCCACGGTCACGCCGCCCATGGCGTCGTTCAGCTTGCCCACGCCACCCAGGAAAAACGCGCCGTAGCCGTCGATCTCCAGCCCGTGGAACAGGGTGGACACCGCCTCGCGGCACAGCTCACAGCTGACGGACAGGCCGTCGCCGTAGGCGTAGGACAGGGCGATCTGGGCACGGGCCACGCCCTGCTGGTGCTGGTCGTCCTCCAGAATGGTGATATCGCACATGGTATCGCGGGAGACAGAGATCAGCGTCATCTGATCGTTCACCGTATCCAGCGCCGCCAGAAGGATCACGTCCGCCTGATAGTCGCCGCCGTAGGCCTGGGGCTGGTCGAACTTCTCGTCGGCGTCCACGCCCATCAGCAGCAGGTTCACCATGCCGTCCTTATAGCGGTAGTACTTGCCGTCCCGGTATATGGTATAGCTGTCCAGCTGGGTGTCGTCGCTCTGGTCAATGGCAGGGGCCTTGACGGTCTTACTGCGCAGGACGCTGCGGCCATGGAGCCAGATGCCGAACACCGTGGCGCACAGCAGCAGCGTCACCGCCATCAAAATAATGAACAGCCGCAGGCCCAGCGACAGTTTTTTGCGTTGCTTCTGCTCTTCCATGAAACCCTCACTTCTTCAGCACGGTAAACTGCTCGGTCAGCACGCCCTGCACCAGATAGCGCTGCTGGCGGTTCTGCTTATAGCAGGTGGACAGTGTCAGCACCTTGTCTCCGAACTCCGGGAACAAATCGCGGCGGTAGTTGGCGTTGACGGTACCGTCCAGCGAGGCGAAGTAGTCGTTGAACTGGCCGGGATCGTCAAAGTCATAGCAAAGCAGCAGATGCTCGCTGGAGTGGGGATAGGCGGCGAAGATCTCATAGTGGTACACCGTATCCGGCGTATAGATGTAGATATCCCGGTTGGCGGCAAAGTATTCCGCGTCGGCGAAGTTGTTCAGCTGGGCAAACATGGTCTGGGACTGGCGGTTGTGGCCGTAAAGCACCGTCATGCTGTCCTGAAAGTCCGTGCTGTTGTGCCGTTGGGAGTAGATGCTGCCGCCGGAGAAATACGCCTTGTCCACGCCGTGATTGTTGTAAAACAGATCGTCGGTCCTGCTCTGCACCACGGCGTAGTTGATGACGGTGCCGGGCACCTCGATCCATGCGTAGATCTCGTCGTTGAGGGCGGTCAGCTCGTCAAAGTCGATATCGGTCTCCATATAGCGGACGTCGCTGTCGGGATCCACGGTGATATCCGCCAGCATGGCGGAGGTCAGGCCGCCGCCCAGCCGGTCGTTGAGGGACTGGCCCCGGACATACTGCACGATAAACAGCACGCACAGCACGCACAGCACCACCGCCACGGCCGACACGCAGCCCAGCAGGATCTTTACAGGCTTTTTCATGGGTCATACTCCTTCCGGAACAAGAAAACGCCCCATAAACGGCACGCCCTCAGGCAGCCTTTCATGGGACGCTTTTCCTCATGTGTTTGTTTCCGCGGCAGGATCAGTCGCGGGCCTTTTTGCCGGTGATCACTGCGATACCGCCGCACAGCACAGCCGCCGCGGCCACGCTGCCGATGCCCATCTCATAGCCGGTCTGGGGGGAGGAGGGCTTATCATCCACGGGCGTATTGGGATGCTCCGGGCTGGTGACGGCAAGGGCGCTGGTCGCCAAGGACAGACACAGTGCCAAAGACAGGATCAAGGAAACAAGAAGCTTTTTCATCGCAAAAACCTCCATAATCATTTCATTAGTTGTAAGACAGTATACCACCGCTCCGCCGGAAAAGCAAGTGCTGTTTTGGAAAACCGCAAAATTTTTAGCGTTCTCCCGTGATGCCTTCCCCGATCTGCCATATCCCGTCGAAAAAGCGTTAACGCCTTGGAAAAATGCCAGTATCTGTTTGACTTTCCGCACAGTTGCTGCTATAATAAAAAATTGGCTGATTGTTTATTACAATAGGAGAGGAGGGTGTTCCGATATGTCCCGCTATCGCGGATTGATCGTGCTGCTGATGGATGTGGCGCTGATCTTCTGCTGCAATTTTGTCATCTTTCTTTCCGACCTGTTCGTGGAGAATGTCCAGCTTTTCAACCTGCTGATGCACATTGGCCTGCTGACCGTGTGCGTGCTGGTCTTCCAGCTGGCGCTGCGCACCTATAACACCCTCTGGCGCTATGCTGAGAGCCGCGAGTATCTGTCGCTGCTGGGCGGCATGAGTCTGGGCTTTGCCCTGTATGCCGCCGTGAACCTGCTGATGGGCATGAATCCCGTCTGGATCAGCGGCGCGCTGACCGGCACGGCGCTGGCGCTGCTGGCTATGCTGGCCTACCGCTTTATTTACCGCATCTACCGCCGCCGTGTCAACAGCATCCCCCAGATGCGGCAGTCCTATGCCGCCATCGTGGGCGGCGGCGCCGCGGGCGCCGCCCTGCTCAGCGAGCTGAACGACCACGTTTACGGCCGCTTCAAGCCTTACTGCATCATTGACGATTCCGCCGAAAAGCGGGACAAGCGCATCCACGGCATCCCCGTTCTCGGCCCCATCGACCAGATCGGCGATCTGCTGGGCGACACGCCGGTGACCGACATCATCATGGCCATCCAGAACCTGACGCCGGAGCGCCGCCGGAAAATTCTGGAGCTGTGCGCCGCTACGGGACGCCGCGTCCATGTGCTGGGCGATCCCGTCACCGCCGTCGATCCGCAAAGCGGCGGACGCTATACCCCCACCGTCCGCGAGGTGGAGATCGAAGACCTGCTGGGCCGCCAGCCGGTCATGCTGGACAACCCCCGTATCGCCGCCTTCATCCGCGGCAAGACCGTGCTGGTCACAGGCGGCGGCGGTTCCATCGGCTCCGAGCTGTGCCGCCAGATCGCCGAATACCGGCCCGCGCGGCTGGTGATCGTGGATATCGCGGAAAACACCACCTATGAATTGCAGAACGACCTGCTGTATAAATACGGTGATTCCCTGAACATGAGCGTGGAGATCGCCTCCGTCCGGGACAAGAAGCGGCTGGAGCAGATCTTCGACACCTACCGCCCGCAGGTGGTCTTTCACGCGGCGGCCCACAAGCATGTGCCGCTGATGGAGGGCAGCCCCGCCGAGGCGGTGAAGAACAATGTGTTCGGCACCTATAACACCGCCCTGACGGCGCGGGAATACGGCGCGGAGAAATTCGTGCTGATCTCCACCGACAAGGCCGTGAACCCCACCAACGTGATGGGCGCCACCAAGTACCTGTGCGAGCAGGTGCTGCAGGGCCTGCGCCGCGAGGACGGCACCGAGTTCGCCGCCGTCCGGTTCGGCAACGTACTGGGCTCCAGCGGCTCCGTGATCCCTCTGTTCAAGAAGCAGATCGCCCGCGGCGGCCCCGTGACCGTCACCGACAAGCGTATCGTGCGCTATTTCATGACCATTTCCGAGGCCGTCCAGCTGGTGCTGGAGGCCGGCTCCTTCGCCCACAGCGGCGAGGTGTTTGTGCTGGATATGGGCGAGCCGGTACATATTCTGGAGCTGGCGGAGAAGATGATCCGTCTGTCGGGCTTTACGCCCTATGTGGATATCGAGATCCGTGAGGTGGGCCTGCGGCCCGGCGAAAAGCTCTATGAGGAGCTGCTGATCTCCGGCAAGGATCTGCGCCGGACGGAAAACGCCAAGATCTTCGTGGAGGAGCGTCCCATGGTGGACAACAGCCAGCTGTGCTGGCTGTTGGAGCAGCTGCGCGCAGCTGCCGAGAGCAACGATACCTGCCGCGTGACCGCGTGCCTGCATGAGCTGGTGCCCACCTTCCGCACGCCGGAGGAGGTCAACGGCGCGGCCATCCGCGCCATGGAACACAAGGAGGTCGTATGATCGACCTGCACTGCCATATGCTGCCCGGCGTGGACGACGGCGCGGCCGCGGAGGAGGAAGCCCTGCTGATGGCCCAGGTAGCCGTGGACAGCGGCGTGACCGACGTGGCGCTGACGCCTCACTGCAACGTGCCGGAGCAGTTCGACAACTACAATGACCACCGGCTGAGGGAGCGCTTCCGCCGGTTCGAGCAGCTGGTGCGGCAGGAGGACATCCCCCTGACGCTCCACCGGGGTATGGAGGTCTTTGCTACGCCGGAGCTGCCCCGCCTGCTGGACGACGGCGCTCTGCTGACGCTGGGCAGAAGCCGGTACCTGCTGGTGGAGTTCGCCTTCGGCGAATCCGCGTGGTTCGTGGACGACATCCTGCACCGGATCCGGCAGCGCGGCCTGACTCCCGTGGTGGCCCACCCGGAGCGGTACTACTTCATTCAGGACGAGCCGCGCCACCTGCTGCACTGGGTCAACGACGGCTATGTCCTTCAGCTGAACAAGGGCAGCTTCTTCGGCATGTTCGGACGGCACGCCGCGCAGGCGGCCCACTGGTGTCTGGACTGCGGCTGCCTGCACCTGATCGGCAGCGACGCCCACAGCCCTTACCGCCGGACGCCCCGGCTCAACGACGTATACGATCTGGTGGCGGAGACCGTTTCGCCGGAAACGGCCCGGCTGCTACTGCACGATAATCCCGCCGCCATCCTGTCCGGCGGAGATATTTACCCGGCCATGGCCCAATTCTGATTCTATTCTTTAGACTCCGAGGTGTATGTATGAAGCGAATGCACATCACGATCATCGCGCTGCTGGCGGTATCCCTCATACTGCTGGGCGTTGCCGGCGGCGTGCGCCTGCTGGCAAAGGACAGCACGCTCCCCGTGATCGAATGTTCCCAGCAGGAGCTGCGCGTCAGTACGCAGGACGGCAGCGACGCGCTTTTGCAGGGCGTTACCGCCCATGACGACAAGGACGGCGATCTGACCGGCTCCATCGTGGTGGAGCAGATCACCGGCACCGGCACCCCCGGCACCGTGACCGTTACCTACGCGGTGGCGGACAGCGACCACCATGTGGCCTCCTGCTCCCGTACCGTGACCTATACGGACTACGTTTCGCCCCGGTTCAGTCTCAGCGCTCCGCTGATCTACGAGGTGGGCGAGGTGCTTCAGGTGCGCGACCGGCTGGGCGCCAATGATATGATCGACGGCTCGCTGAAGGACCGCATCAAGATCAGCGCCAGCACTTTGTCCACCAACTATGTAGGCTCCTTCCCCATCACCATGGAGGTCACCAACAGTCTGGGCGACACCGCCTCCCTGACGCTGGATCTGGTGGTGCGGGACACCAGCCGGAACGCGCCGGAGATCAAGCTCAAGCAATATCTGGTGTATGTGACCCAGACCGGGGATTTCGACCCCATGACGTATGTGGACAGCTCCTCCGATGATGCGGAATACGGCGCTGTGACTGCCTACATGCCGGAGGATGGCCTGCGCCGAGGCGTCAATCAGGTGACGTATTCCCGCACCAATATCATGGGCCAGACCGGCACCACAACCCTGTATGTGATCGTGGAGTGAGGATAGCTATGGAACAACAATCGATGATCCGCTGGGCTGACCTCAGCCCCGTCTGCCTGATCCGCCGCGTGCTGCGGGAGCTTCCCTCCATTCTCGCGGTGGGACTGATCGCGGCGCTGCTGACGGCGACCGTCATGCAGGGCCTTTACAAGCCCCAATATACCGCCTCGGCCACTGTGGCCGTCAGCATGAAGAACGCCAGCTACTCCTCGCTGTACTCCAATCTCACCACCACCTCCGAGATCGCCGGTACGCTTACCGGGCTTTTCGGCAACCGGGTATTTCAGGAGCTGTCGGCCGACCGGCCCGGCAGCCAGCAGCTCTCCGGAAAGCTGGAGGCCTCCGTGGTACCGGAGACCAACATCCTGCGGCTGAGCGTCACGGCTGACGATCCCGTCGCCGCCTTCCGCACGCTGCGCTTCTGGCTGGATAACTATGACGCCGTGTCCCAGCATGTGTTCCAGAACGTGGTACTGCGGGAGCTGGACGCCCCCACCGTGCCCCGTGCGCCCTCCAATCCCCTGCATCTTGGCACCGCGGTGAAGCGGGCCTTCCTGATCGGCGCGGCGGGCATGACTCTGGTGCTGCTGGCCATGGCGGTGCTGTCGGATACGGTGCAGACCTCCGACGCCGTGCGCCACAAGGTGGATGCCCGCCTGTTCGCCACCATCCATCACGAGGAAAAGAACAAGACCCTGCGCTCCCGGCTGAAGCGCACCAAGAAGGGCCTGCTGATCTCCATGCCGGCCACCGGCTTCTACTTCACGGAGGAGATCGAAAAGCTGGCCTCCAAGGTAAACCACTCCGCCCAGCGCAACAAGGGCAAGGTGCTGCTGGTCACCAGCGTGGCGGAGAACGAGGGCAAGTCCACCGTCGCCGCGAATCTGGCGCTGTCGCTGGCCCGGCAGGGCAAAAAGGTTCTGCTGCTCGACGCCGACCTGCACAAGGCGTCCCAATACAAGCTCTTTGACCGGAAGAATACGTCGGAGCTGTCCCGCATGCTGGCCGGTGCGCAGGAGATGCAGCCAGAATATCTGGAAAAGGAACAGCTTTACGCCATCTTCTCCATCCGCGCCTGCGCCGGCGCCGCCGAGCTTTTGTCATCGCCCCAGATGCACCAGCTGCTGGCGGACATGCGGACCAAGATGGACTTCATCATCATCGACACGCCGCCTATGGCCATGTTCTCCGATGCGGAGATGCTGGCGGATCAGGCGGATCTTTCCCTGCTGGTGATCCGGCAGGATTGCGTTACCGCTCAGCGCATCAATGACGCGGTGGACGCGCTGAACCAGTGCGCCGCCCACTTCCTGGGCTGCGTTTTCAACGACGTGCGCCATCTGTCCCTGCCCTCCGCCGGACACGGCTACGGGTATGGCTACGGCTACGGATATGGATACGGCTATGGCCGCAAATACGGTTATGGCTACGGCGGTTACGGTGGTTATGGCGCCTATGGCGGCTACGCCAAAAAGAGCGATCACAAAACGGGGGAGGCTGCAAATGGACGAACAAAAGCTTGACCGTCAGGATGAAAGCTATATCGATTTCTCCCGGCTGATCTATGAATTCCGGTCTGTCCTCCGGCGGCTGTACTGGATCCCACTGGCGCTGATGGTTCTGGTCGGCGGTCTGTGGCTGCTGCGGGCGTGGCGGGCCTATACCCCCATGTACGCCAGCGAGGTGACCTTTACCATTCAGGTCAGCACCAGCAGCGTCTCGGACATCGCCGGGACCTCCAGCTATTATGACAAATCCACTGCCGAGCAGCTCAGCAAGACCTTCCCCTATCTGGTGCAGTCGGACTACTTCTCTGCCCTGCTGCGGCAGTCCATGGGTGTTGACCAGATCAACGGCTCCATCACCGCTTCCACGGTGCCGGACACCAATCTGTTCACCCTGCGGGTCACCAGCCCGGATCCCGACGACGCGCTGGCGATCCTTGAAGCCGTCATCGCGGTGTATCCGCAGGCTGCCGACTATGTGGTGGGCAGCACCGGCATGGAGCTGCTGACGGAACCGACGGCGGCCACACAGCCCTATAACAGCTTCCGTCCCCTGCGCAGCGCCTGCAAGGGCGCGCTGCTGGGTCTGGCGCTGGGTCTGGCGCTGCTGCTGCTGATCGCCGCCGCCCGCCGCACGGTCCGCACCGGCGACGATGTGCGTCTGAAGCTGAATCAGGATTGTCTGGCCTCCCTGCCCGCCGTGGCCTTCAAGCGGCGGAAGAACAGCGCCAACGAGCTGCTGTCTATCCACAATCCCCGCGTCCCCAGCTCCTATCAGGAGGGTGTCCGCGCCCTGCGGGTCAAGCTGCTGCGGGCGCTGGCCGATACGAAATACAAAACCATACTGGTGACCAGCACCATGCCCGGCGAGGGCAAGACCACCATCGCCGTCAATCTGGCTCAGTCTCTCAGCCGCAACGGCGCCAAGGTGATCCTTGTGGACGCCGACCTGCGCAAGCCCTCCGTCAAGCTGGCAATGGGCATCACCAAGCCCACCGCCGGTCTGGACGACGCGCTGGCGCTGGAGGCCCCCGCCGCTGCCGCCGGCATGCTGCTGGAGCAGGAGCCGGGACAGCTGTGGCTGCTGGCCGGTGACAAGGCCCCGCAGAACCTGCGGCAGGTCAACGCGCGGGCCATGCGCCGGGTGCTGGATGTGCTGGGCAAAAAGGCCGACTACATCATCGTGGACACGCCGCCCTGCGGTCTGCTGGCCGACAGCGTGAACGTGGCCCGCGCCGCCGACTGCGTGCTCTATGTGCTGGGCGCGGGCGCCATCCAGATCCCGCAGGTGCTGGACAGTATGCAGTTCCTGAACGAGGCCGGCACGCCGCTGGTGGGCTGCGTGCTCAACGGCGTCAGCAGCGGCTCCCACGGCGGCTACGGCTATGGCTACGGCAGCTACGGTTACGGCTACGGCTATGGCGGTTATGGCGGTTATGGCGGCTACGGCGGCTATGGCCGCGGGAAAAAGCGTACCTCGCAGGAAAAATGATCTGAAAAAGGAAAACTGCCGGGAGCACTCGGCAGTTTCTTCTTAGGAGGGGAGGACGGACATGGAGCCTCGCATCGTGGATATCGACGCCTACATGCCGGTGCTGCGCGAGCTGCTGGCACAGGGCCAGAGCGTCAGCCTGACCGTCACCGGCGAGAGCATGTCTCCCTTCCTGCGGCACGGGCGGGATCAGATCCGTCTGGCCGCCGTCACCGCGCCGCCCCAACGGGGCGACATGGTGTTCTTCCGGCGGCGCAACGGCCAATACATCATGCACCGCGTCCTGCGCCGGATGCCGGACGGCAATTACGCCATCATCGGCGACGGCCAGCAGCAGGTGGAGTTCCCCATCGCGCCGGAGCAGATCTTCGCCGTGGTGACGCAGGTGTGCCGCAAGGGCGTCTGGCTTGGCCCGGAGAGCTTCTGGTGGCGCTTTTTCGCCGGACCGTGGCTGACGCTGCTGCCGCTGCGTCCGCTGCTGCGGCGCATGGCCCGCTTTATCCCCGAAAAGCTGAAGTAAGGAGCGTACCATGGAAGAAACGAAACAACCGAAAAAGGTACTGGGCTCCGAAGCGCTGGGCATCCTGCTGGGCCGCTGGCGGGACGGCACCTTTGCCGATATCCTCACCGACTGGAAGTGGATCCTCACCTACACCCGCCGCTACCGCCGCGCCGTGTGGGCCTATACGGTGCTGGGCGTCATCAGCTCCACGCTGGGGCTGGTGTCGGCGGTGGCCAGCAAGTACACCATCGACATCATCACCGGATACGACAGCTCACAGCTGTGGTTCGTGATCCTTGTGATGCTGCTGTCGGCCCTGATCGGGCTGCTGCTGCGCAGCGTCACCTCCCGCATCTCCACCCGCATTGCCCTGTGGGTCAATAACGACATTCAGGCGGAGGTCTTTGACCGGCTGCTGAACGCCGACTGGCAGGCGCTGAACGGCTTTCCCGGCGGCGATCTGCTGAACCGCCTGACCAACGACACCGGCTCCGTGGCCAGCAACGCCATCCACTGGCTGCCGGATCTGATCGTGGCGGCCTATTCCTTTATTGCCACTCTGGCGGTGATCCTGCACTACGACTGGATCATGGCCCTGCTGGCACTGGCCAGCGCCCCCTTCCTGCTGCTGACCTCCCGCCGTCTTATCGGCGGCATGCGCAGCCATCAGCAGCACCTGCGGCAGGTCAGCAGCGACCTGATGGCCTACGAAACGGAGACGCTCCACAATCTGGACGCCATCAAGGGCTTCGGCATCACCGGCCGGTACAGCGACGGTCTGCGCCAACGGCAGGAGGATTTCCGGCAGGCCAGTCTGGACTACAACCTTTTCAGCATCAAGACGGAAGCGCTGCTGACCATCCTCGGCTCCGCCGTGCAGATGGCCGCCTTCTGCTACTGCCTGTACCTGCTGTGGTCGGGGAAGATCCTGTACGGCACCATGACGCTGTTCCTGTCTCAGGGCACGAAGCTGACCTCCGCCTTCAACTCTCTGGTGCGGACGGTGCCCAATTTCCTCAACGCCTCGGTTTCCGCTCACCGCATCCGCGACCTGTTCGATCTGCGTCCGGAACCGGCTCAGCCGGTGGACGACGCGCTGACACGCGCTGCCGTACAGGGCTTCACCGTAGAGGTGGACAGCGCCGACTTTGCCTACGATCCCGCTCAGCCGGTGCTGCGCCACGCCTCCCTGATCGCCGCTCCCGGCGAGATCGTGGCGCTGGTCGGCCCCTCCGGCGGCGGCAAAACCACCATGATCCGCCTGCTGCTGGGCCTGATCCATCCGGCAGAGGGCCGTGCCTGCCTGCGCACACACGACGG
>ENA-OROD01000590-OROD01000590.1-human-gut-metagenome-genome-assembly--contig:-NODE-590-length-34554-cov-8.115800_pt1 | contig 34554 bp, 35 predicted proteins | sample MGYA00242123_ERZ509038 | MGnify/ENA primary metagenome ERZ509038 (study PRJEB26280, sample SAMEA2338719) | human gut metagenome | biome: human gut; feature: human-associated habitat; material: faeces... | reverse complement strand
TCCCAATCCGCACAAACCCAAAAGGCCTTGCTTCCCGAAAGCGAGTGCAAAGGTACAACCTTTTACCGTAACTGCCAAATATTATAACCACTTTTTTTCAAGCGGAAACTCCTGCAAATTTAGGAAAACTTCCCCAAACAAACAAGGAATATGCTGTAAAACATATATTTAACACTCGAAATCATGCACGATTTAAGAGGGAACTTTTTTCTTAATGGAAAACGAAGGAGAGGAAAGGAGCGGAGAAAAGGGGAAGGAAAACGCGGGAACGAAGGAGAAAGAGGAGGAAAAGGCGGCGGGGAAAAGGGGGAATAGCACCGGGAAGGCGGGGCAACGAGACTGAAAACACGCATAAGGGGAACGGAAAGCCCAAGGACGGAGAAAGGAAGGACAGAAAGGACGACAAAGAGGAAGAGGTATCGGGACAAAAGACACACAAAGAAAGTGCAGGGTATGTGTCAGGAGGAGTACACAAAAGAGAGATAAAAGGGATGGGCAAAGGCTGTAAAAAAAGGAGGAGGTACCGAGACAAGAAAAACGAATACAACTGGACAGAAGATGCACACAAGGAAAGTATGGAAGACGCAATGGAACAACGGAACGAATTGGAACGGAAAAATGGAGGGGGCGGCAAGGATTGCAAAAAGGAGAAGACACCGGAACAGAGGGCACACACAGGGAAAGCACGGAAGACGCACAAGAAGCCACACATGAAAACACCTCATATATATTAAGGTGGAAACCGGGAAGACAGGGAAAGGACGGAGCACCCACCGGTTGACCGAAGACAAGAGAAACAACTATCCGGAAGAGAAGACCGGGCAAGGAAGGCCGAAAACGGAAGGGAAACGACGGACACCCAACCAAAAGACCGCCCGGGACTGAAAACGGAAAACGACCTCAGCATCCACCGAAACAAAGCGGTACTTAACCTCCACCGTGCACATAAGTCCGGCCACAGCCGCCCCCGCAAGCCCCCACCCTGCAACATCACGGCTGCCCGGCAGACAAAGGAGGATTTTCATGGGCTGCTTATGGGAACGACGATACGGGACGGACCGGACAAGCCCGCCACGGCAAAAGCGAATACCCATACCTACAGGACAAATCACCGTAAGACGGAACAGGAAGGGCCGTCGTCCCATCCGGTTACAGTCGCCATGGAAACCGTCCCCAAGCCCGACAGAAAGACAGGAAAAGAAAGAAAAAACAATCAGAAAGACAACAAAAACGCCCAAAAGCGGGGCAAAGAAAACCTTATCCGAAGCAAATCCGTAGCCTTGGAGCTGAATATTTATGCAAAAGCACATCCGAAACCTGAATATATGCCGTATATCATACACTCCGTCTCAGCCAAACGGAAAATCAATCGGAAGCGAACGGTTTTACATTCGGCGCACAAAATGGAGACGACCGGCCAGATACGGAAAACGGCACGGCTGAAAACGGGAAAAGACAAGCATCCGGGCCACGGAAACACCCCCTCAGAACCGCAGCCCGGATTTATCCGAAAGAAAAACGGGACACATCTTGAATAACCATAAGGCACCCAAAAGCACCGTTCCACGACACGACGGAGGACCGCCGGCGCACACCCGAACCCCGCACACGGCAAAAGGAAAGCAAAAGCCGCCCCTACCCTGGCAAAACGGTAAAACCCGACACCGCGAGAATCGAATAAAATCCATCAAGGCCGGAACCACTGACGAATACGGCAAACATAAAGGCCTAAATCTGACGTTCTGACAAAAAGACAATGATAAAAAACAACTGGAACCAAGAAGGAAAACAACACAATATAAACTCTTCCTCATGTAACTTTCATCGGCACAAAAGCTACAAACGAGAAAACATGAATAAATTTCAAGAGATAATTATATGCAATACATGGCAAATTCTCAATTATTTATACTAATTTTGCAATGGTCCGCCATTACCCGACACATTAAGCGGCCATCCAATGTCTGCTTCATGAGAACAAAAACACCAGAAAAGCGAAAAACCGCCATTATCATCGGAGCCGGCCCCGCTGGACTCACGGCTGGGATAGAACTGCTCCGCCAAACCGATATCATCCCTATCCTTTTAGAGGAAAAGGACTGCGTGGGCGGACTTTCACGTACGGTCTTTTACCACGGCAACCGTATGGACATCGGTGGGCACCGCTTTTTCTCCAAAGACCCTGACATCATGAAGTGGTGGACTACGCTTCTCCCCTTACAGGGAAGTCCGGCACAGGACGATTTGCTTACGCCTTGCATGAAAACTTTTGTCCCCGGAGGACCGGATCCGGAGAAAGAAGACCGTACCATGTTACTGCGTCGCAGAATTTCACGTATTTTCTATCTGAAGAAGTTCTTTGACTATCCCGTCACTTTCAACGCCAAAACGATACTCAACCTCGGACTGGGACGGACCGTACGCGCCGCGATAGGATACCTACGTGCCACCCTGTCCAAACGCCCGGAACTCTCCCTTCAAGATTTCTATATCAACCGGTTCGGCCGTCCGCTCTACAAGATGTTCTTTGAACATTACACCGAAAAAGTTTGGGGAGTGCACCCCTCCGTGTTAGGTGCCGACTGGGGCGCACAACGTGTCAACGGGCTTTCCATCAAAGCCTTACTGAAAAACATGTTGGTCCGCAAGAAACGAACGCCCGGTGATATCCGGCAAAAAGATACGGAAAAGTCACTTATCGAGAACTTTCTTTATCCCAAATTCGGCCCCGGCCAACTTTGGGAAACCGCCGCGCAGGAAATCGAACGCGACGAAAAAGGCACGATCCTTCTAATGCACCGGCTTGTAGGCATTCACTACGAAGACGGACTGATACGTTCCATCACCGCCGCCACCCCGGACGGACACGTGGACATCCCGTGCGACTACGTGCTGTCGTCCATGCCCGTCAAAGACCTTGTATCCACTTTCACGGGAATCACCGTACCTCCCGAAGTCTTTTCCGTAGCGACCTCTTTGCCCTACCGGGATTTCATCACAGTAGGCATCCTCGTGGACCGCCTCAAAATCCGACACAACGGACAGCCGCCCACCTTCGGAAACCGCATACCGGACACTTGGATTTATATCCAAGAACGAGACGTACGTATCGGACGGCTCCAAGTTTTCAACAACTGGTCACCTTATTTGGTAAAAGACTACCGGAACTGCATTTGGTTAGGATTAGAATATTTTTGCAACGAGAACGACGAACTTTGGAATAAAACCGACCAGGATTTCATTTCCATGGCCATAGGCGAACTCGTACATATCGGTATCCTGGAGGACGAAACGCACGTGAAAGACTCTACCATCGTACGCGAAAAAAAGCCTATCCCGCCTACCACGGAAGCTACCACCGCCTGAAAGAAGTAACCGCCTGGCTGGATCGTATACCCAACTTATATTGCATCGGGCGGAACGGACAGCACCGATACAACAACATGGACCACTCCATGCTTACGGCCATGGAGGCTGTGGCCCATATCCGAGATGAGAAAACCGACAAACAAGACATTTGGAACATCAATACGGAACAAGAATATCATGAACGCAAAAAACATTGACGACACCTTCAAGACTGTCTGCACGCAGCTCCGCACTGCGGCACAACGCATACGAGGGTTCGACGACCGGCACAACCTTGCCTTGCTCACGCGTGCCGCCATTTGCATCTACATCGCAGAAATGCTGGCCAACGGATTCCGTATCGGCACTTCGCCCGACACCGCTTCTTACTACAGAGCCGGTGCGCGGTTGTTTGAGGGGGAAATCGACTTCATCCGTACGCCGGTAATGCCTGCCGTCTGCCACACCGCCCGTCTTCTTTTGGGCGAATGGAATCCTTACGGAATCTCAGTATTCCTGTTTGCCGTATTCCTGGTTTCTGCAATCTACTTTTACAAAACGACTACTTACATAACCGACAAGCCACAAGTGAGGCTCATTTCCACCGCGCTTTACGCCTGCAACCCAACCGTTATCAGTTGGTGCATAGAAGACATTGGCACCGAGTCGCTCGCCCTCTCGGGAGTAGTCTTCTTGTGCTTCCTGACCTGCAAGTCCATTTATACGAAGCCCACCCCCACCTTTTCATTCCTGACTTGCGGCCTTATGTTCCTGCTCATCATGCTCCGCCCGTTCTTTATCTGTTTCGTCCCGGTCGTCCTCCTGTCTTTCGCCTTATCATGGAGAGGCCGACGCGCCAGTGTCGCTACAAAATGGACCACATTCGTTTGCCTGGCGACCACTTGTGCCCTCACTCTCCTTTACTGCTCGGCCATCCAACAACGATACGGACTATTCACCCTCTCGCAAGTTTCCTCCGTAAACCGTGTCATCATGGCTGCGCCCGAAGAACATGACCGCGTGCAACAGATGTGGGGAGCCACAGAAGGTTACGTGGAATATTTGGAAAGCATAGACCAACAAATCAAACAAGACAAAATCGGCTATCTCAAAGAACGTTGCCGAGATTTTCTCCTTTCTCGTCCTGCCTATTATCCCAATGCGGGATTTGGGATTACCGGTACCATAATGAACCGAATCATCAACGTCCCCTTATGGTTTACCCACGCATTTATCCTCTTCTTCACCCTGCGCCTGTGGACAAGGCGGAAACACAAGCAGGAAACCGCGTTGTCCTTTTTGCTGTGGGCGTTCTGCTGTGCCACAATATTCACAGCCTTTTGGGGAGCATACGCCGAGTTTCCACGCCTCATGATGCCCATGTATCCTTGCCTGTGCCTCATGGCAGCCGTCGCGTTCCATTCCCATGCCCAGGCACATTCCTCCAAGACCGCCCCGCAAAATCCATAACGCAAGCGGTCTCCCATACGGAGTTTTATCCTCCGACGGAGCTGATTTAAACATTATTATAAGGTATAACGTTTGTAAATCGTAGACATTATTGTACATTTGCGTAATTGTGTAGCTTTACCTACTTTATACAACGTATGAAAGATTTCGTCAAATATACTTTGGCCACGCTCTGTGGCTTGTTTCTGGCCGGCATAGCCCTCTTCATATTAGGCATCCTGTCCATTGCGGGGATGATGACCATGGAAAGTGCCGCCCCATCCATCAAACCCCAGTCCGTACTTCGGCTGACGCTAAACGGCGAATTACAGGAAGATGCACCGAACGATCCTCTCGGAGACCTGTTCGGCAGTACTTACCCCACCCTCAGTCTGAGAGAAATACAGACAGCCATCCAAGGTGCTAAAGAAAATCCGAACATAGACGGTATATATATAGAAGCACAAACCCTTTTGGGAGCAACTCCCGCCATGATACGAGACATCAGGGAATCCCTCGCTGATTTCAAGAAAAGCGGCAAATATATCATCGCATACGGAGACAACTATACCCAAGGGGCTTACTACATTTGCAGCATAGCCGACAGCATCATCCTTAATCCACAGGGACAGGTGAACTGGTGCGGTATGGCTTCGCAGCCTATTTTTTACAAAGACCTGTTGGAAAAGATAGGCATTAAGATGCAAGTGTTCAAAGTAGGCAGCTACAAATCGGCCGTGGAACCGTTTACTGCCACCCAAATGAGTGACGCCAACCGCGAACAGGTCACGTCCTACCTGAATGACATCTGGCAAACCATGCTGACGGACGTATCCCGTTCACGCTCCATCAAGAAGGACTTGTTGAACGAATACGCAGACAGTATGCTCACATTCCGTCCCGCAGAAGAACTGGTACGGAATGGCATGGTAGACAGCCTTTGCTATATTGACGGGATAAGCCGAATGTTACGCGCAAAAACCGGAAAGGACAAAGGCGCCCTACTCCTCGTCAGTGTGAAAGAACTGGCGGCTGCCACCGAAGCAACCCCGAAAAAAGGTGATAAGATTGCAGTCTACTATGCATACGGAGACATCGTAGACCGAAAAACAGAATGGAGCGAAAATGTGATAGACGCAGAAACCGTATGCCGCGACCTGAGAACACTGCGTGAAGACGAATCGGTCAAAGCAGTAGTATTTCGCGTAAATTCCGGAGGCGGAAGCGCTTACGCCTCCGAACAGATATGGCATGAAGTGAAATTACTCCGTGAAGCCAAACCCGTGGTCGTATCCATGGGTGGAATGGCAGCCTCGGGGGGGTACTACATCTCCTGCGCCGCCAACTATATTGTGGCCGAACCGACTACGTTGACCGGAAGCATCGGCATTTTCGGCCTCATTCCCGACGCAAGCCAACTGCTCAGCGACAAATTAGGCTTGCACTTCGATGTTGTAAAAACCAATGCACACGCCGATTTCGGTACGCCGGCACGCCCATTCAATCCTTCGGAAGCCCAAATGATGCAAGGATATATACAACGGGGTTACAAATTGTTTACCGAACGTGTAGCAGCCGGACGGAATATGAAAACCGGCCAAGTAGAAAAACTAGCCGAAGGACGGGTCTGGACCGGACGGCAGGCCGTAGAAAACGGATTGGCCGATGCCAACGGCAACCTCCAGACCGCCATCAAAAAGGCTGCTTCATTGGCCCAAATAAAAGATTACCATACGGAATACGCACCGACTCCGTCCCCTTGGTACGAGGGTTTGTTTGACCAACAGAAAAAGGACTATCTGAACACGACCTTACAAGAGACCCTCGGAACATATTACGCCCCGCTGATGAACCTGAGACAGATCCGGCAAATGAGCGTCCTGCAAGCCCGGATACCGTATGAGCCGAACTTTATTAACTAAACCATCATGGAAGGAGACTTAATCAAAATCAACGAATGGTTGTTACCGGTAGCTTGGCTTTACGGAATAGGCGTAAGGATTCGTAACGAGCTTTTCGATATGGGAATCCTGAAATCCAAAAGTTACGACATACCCGTTATTTCGGTCGGCAATATCACCGTAGGCGGTACCGGGAAAACACCACATACGGAATATCTCATCCGCCTGTTACGAAAGAAGCATAAAGTAGCCGTGTTGAGCCGGGGATACAAACGTAAATCAAAAGGATTCATTTTAGCCACATCCGAAACGTCTATGCCCGCCATAGGCGACGAGCCTTATCAGATGAAACAAAAGTTTCCAGATGTCTATGTCGCTGTGGACAAAAACCGCCGCCGGGGAATTGAACGGTTATGCGACGAGCAAATCGCACCGAGGACAGAAGTCATCCTGTTAGACGACGCGTTCCAACATCGCTATGTAAAACCAGGTATCAACATCCTGTTAGTAGATTACCATCGCTTGATTTGCGATGACAAGTTGCTCCCCGCAGGACGTTTGCGCGAACCGAAAGAAGGAAAAGACCGGGCCAATATCGTAATCGTAACCAAATGCCCGGAAGACATCAAGCCCATGGGATTCCGGGTCATCAGTAAGGCCTTGAAGTTGTACCCTTATCAGAAGTTGTTCTTCTCGACACTGAAATACAGCCGTCTCATACCGTTGTTCGAAGAGGGAGAATATCCTTTGGACGAGTTGCTGCCCCACAAGCATGTCTTGCTGCTTACAGGCATCGCTTCGCCGGAACAAATGAAAATGGACCTCGAACATTATGAAACGGATATCACGCCGCTTTCTTTCGGCGACCACCATTACTTCTCGGCCAAAGACGTAGCCCTAATCAATGAGACTTACGCCCGAATGTCCTCGCCGAAGCTAATTGTAACCACTGAAAAAGATGCGACCCGCCTGAAGGACCTCAACGGCCTGAGCGAAGAGGTTAGAAAATCTCTCTATGCCCTGCCGGTCGAAATAGAGATACTGCAAAATCAACAAGAATCGTTTAACGAAAACATTACTGGTTATGTATTCAAAAATTCAAGAAACAGCATCCTGGCTAAAAAGTAGGATGACAACAAGCCCCACAACGGCTATCGTTTTAGGTACCGGATTAGGTAAACTGGCCAACGAAATCACAGATGCGACCCGCATTTCATACAAAGAAATTCCCAACTTCCCAGTCTCTACGGTAGAAGGGCACTCGGGTAATCTTATCTTCGGAAAACTGGGAGACAAAGACATTCTGGCCATGGAAGGCCGATTTCATTACTATGAAGGCTACACCATGCAAGAGGTCACTTTTCCCATTCGTGTCATGTATGAGCTGGGTATCAAAACCTTGTTCGTCAGCAATGCTGCAGGCGGCACCAACCCCAAGTTTGAAATTGGTGATCTGATGATAATCACCGACCAAATCAACGCACTTCCGGAGAATCCGCTACGCGGTAAGAACTTCCCGACCGGTCCCCGTTTCCCGGATATGTCGGAAGCCTACAACAAGGGACTCATCCAGCAAGCACTCGCCATTGCCGAAGAGAAAGGAATCAAGGTACAGCAAGGCGTATACCTCGCTACACAAGGACCGACTTTCGAAACTCCTTCTGAATATAAAATGTTCCGCATTTGGGGCGCCGATGCGGTGGGTATGTCTACCGTACCCGAGGTCATCGTAGCTAATCATTGCGGAATCAAATGCTTCGGTATCAGTGTCATCACCGACCTCGGAGTGGAAGGAAAGATTGTGGAAGTCAGCCACGAGGAAGTACAGAAAGCAGCCGATGCCGTACAACCCCTTATGGCTGAGATTATGCGTGAGATGATAAACCGCGCTTAAAGCCCATAAATTTATGCAAGAAACAAACAGGACAGAAATCTCTACGCTCGGAGAGTTCGGGCTTATCAAACACCTGACAGAAAATATCCGGCTGAAAAACTCTTCCACCCGCTATGGAGTTGGTGACGACTGTGCCGTCATGGAATATCCGGCCGACAAACAAGTCCTCGTCACCAGCGATTTGCTGATGGAAGGCATACATTTTGATCTGACATACGTCCCGATGAAACATCTCGGATACAAGGCTGCCATGGTCAATCTCTCGGACATTTATGCCATGAATGGTACCCCCCGTCAAATGGTGGCCTCCATTGCTTTAGGCAAACGTTTCTGTGTAGAGGACATGGAGGCTTTCTACGATGGTCTCAAAATGGCATGCGAAGCTCATGAGGTCGATATTGTAGGAGGCGATACGACATCTTCGCTTACGGGGCTGGCCATCAGCATTACTTGCATCGGGGAAGCAGACAAAGACAAAGTGGTTTATCGCAACGGAGCCAAAGAAACCGACTTGATCTGTGTCAGCGGAGATTTAGGAGCAGCCTACATGGGATTGCAGTTGCTCGAACGCGAAAAAGCCGTTTTCAACCAACAGTTGCAGGAAGCACACAGGAACGAAAAAACAAAAACAGCAGAGAGATTATACGAAGCCCAACCGGACTTTAGCGGAAAAGAGTATTTACTGGAACGACAGCTAAAGCCAGAAGCACGACGCGACATTGTGCAAGCATTGGCAACCGCTAATATCCGTCCGACTTCCATGATCGACATATCAGACGGACTCAGTTCCGAATTACTGCATATTTGTACGCAAAGCGGTGTCGGTTGTAGGATATATGAAGAACATATTCCCTTAGATTACCAGACGGCTGTTATGGCAGAAGAGCTGAACATGAATGTCACGACCTGCGCTCTGAATGGCGGAGAAGACTATGAATTATTATTTACAGTCCCCATTGCCGACCACGAAAAAGTCAGTCAGATCAAAGACATTAAAATAATAGGCCATATCACCAAGGCCGAATTAGGCTATGCACTCATCAGTAGGGATGGCCAGGAATTTGAACTGAAAGCTCAAGGCTGGAACCCGCTTAAAGGCTGATGTGCCGCATTGTTTCAGCCAGGTTGGACAACAATCCTCCTTGCTATCAAAGACAATCCGTCTGCATTTAACTACACTCTCACCTATCTTCTCCGACCCAGAAAACAGGTGAGAGTTTACTTTTTTCTCCTACATTACACAAAAATATATCGAATATATTTGGCATTTCAAATTAAATCGCTACCTTTGCACTCGCAAAACCGAAGTAAGTCGGTGCCATAGCTCAGTTGGTAGAGCAAAGGACTGAAAATCCTTGTGTCCCCGGTTCGATTCCTGGTGGCACCACTTGAAAATCAGAGAGTTACATTTTAGTAGCTCTCTTTTTTTATGCTCTTTTATGCTCAAACAGGTGCTGAAACAGAGAAATGTTTTCTCCAATGTTTTACCCAAAATGACAACAGCAGATGTTATATGCTACAAGTACAAACCATTGAAAAATGGAGAGTTACCCCTAAAGATTAAAGTATGTAAGGACAGGAAGACAAGGTATATCAACCTTGGTGTTTCTACCAAATCGGAATATTGGGATTTTGAAAAGAATCAGCCTAAGCCAACATGCCCTGATAGGGAACTTATTGAAAAGCTGATTTCCAACAAGATAAGTGAAGTAAAAAGCAAAATTGTAGAACTAAAGTCGAATAATAAGGAGTTCTCAGCCACTACACTTGTAGAGAAAGTGTCACATCCAACCAAAGCTATTACAGTCGGGGAATTATTCAAGCAACACATTCATTGTCTTGAAGAGGAAAAAAGAACAGGTTACAGGCTATCCATCCAACAGACCTATAACTCACTAATCAAGTTCAACAGCCACTTGGACATCCCTTTCTCTGAAATGGACTGTGGCTGGCTGAAAAGATATGAGACATGGTTAAGGAAACAAGGCAAGTCAGAAAACACCATTGGAATAAGATTCAGAAATATCCGAATGATATTCAATTCGGCTATCAACATGGGATTGGTAAAACCTGAAAACTATCCATTCAAGCAACTCAAAGTTTCCAAACTGCATCAGGAAACAGCTAAAAGAGCTTTGACTAAAGATGAGATATTGTCTGTTGTGAATTACAATATCACAGGAAAGGACTTCTATTGTAAACTGGCTGTTCATTTATTCACATTCTCCTACTTCATGGGAGGTATCAACTTTGTTGATATGGCGTATCTGACTGGGAAGAATATAGTGAGCAATAGACTGATTTATAACAGAAGAAAAACATCCAAACTGATAAACCTGCCAATGCAGGAAAGAGCCTTATTGGTCTTGAAGGAGTATAAGGATAGTAATAAGCCATACTTATTCCCTATCCTTTCAATCTCCCATAGGACAGAGCAGCAAAAGCTGAACAGGCTGCATAAAGTGATAACCAAAGTGAACAAGGCATTAAAGTGCATTGGTGAGGAATTGAATATTCCAATCAAATTGACCACCTATGTGGCCCGCCACTCTTATGCAACAGTCTTAAAGAGAGCAGGTGTAGCTACTTCTATCATCTGTGAATCTTTGGGGCATAGTTCAGAAAAGGTAACTCAAATCTATCTTGACAATTTTGAAAATAATCAGATTGACAAGGCGATGGAATTGCTAAAATGAGTATATTTGCGCATCTAACTCGGAATATATATAGAAAATTTCTAAAGTTAGGTGCGCAAATCAGACAACGTATGGAAGAAAAAGCAAAATCACTTAAAAAAGCATGTTATGAGCTGGACACTGATTATCCATCACTGTTTTCAATGGTGAACGGGGCAAGATTCATCAAAAAGGACGGAGTTGAATTAGTTACGCTTGATATGGTCAAAGACCATGATGGAGAATATTCTGATTGGACTATAACCATTGAGCAAGGACAAAAGATAGGCGAAGTAATGGACAGAATTCCTTTTGGAGTATTAAACAAAACCATTACAGGCTTAGGAGCTACGACTTTAGAGATAACGAACCAAGAAAGGGATTCCATCATAGTAGTTCCGACCAAATCATTGGCATATGGCAAGTACAAATCAGCCAACAACCATTTTGGAGATGGATATGCTTTCTATTTTGGAAGTCCGATAAAGGAAATCAGAAGTGCGGTGAAACCAGCTCAAGTAAAAAACTATTTGGACAGCAACAATCAGTGGAAAAAGAAATTCCTTGTAGTTGCTGACAGTCTGCCACGTCTTATAGAGATTCTTGACTCCTACAACATAGATGTGTATAACAGTTATTTTTTAATGGTGGATGAAATAGACACCATGCAAGCTGATAGTGCCTATAGACCTAGGTTGGAGTATGTCATGGACTATTACTTCAAATTCAACCAGAAGTTTAGAAGTGCGGTATCTGCGACCCTGAATGATTTTTCCAATCCTAAGATGGAATATGAATCAAAGATAGTCACCCGTTGGAGAGAAAACCCTCGAAGGAATATAGACCTAATATATACCAACTATGTGGATGATACGGCGGTTAAAATCATAACACAAAAGCTGTCCGAGAATACAGATGCTAAAATACTCATAGCATATAATTCTTTAGATGGAATACTTAATATATTAGAACTGCTTAAAAAGAGGAATGTTGATGGTGTGAACAATTCAAATTGTGGAATCTTGTGTAGCGAAAGGAATAATGACAAGGTTAAAGAATACATTGAAGACGCAGACAATGTAATCAGTGAAGATGCTAATCTCCAAAAGAGAATAGTGTTTATGACTTGTGCTTATTTTGCGGGTATTGACATTCAAGACAGATGCCACCTTATTACAATTACATCCCATTTGCAACCATTTACTTATCTGTCCACCCAAAGAATGGAGCAAATTGCGGGAAGATGCAGAAATGGCAACCTATCTGAAACCATAATTTATGATATACCCCAAAATATACCGAAAAGTCATTTCCGCGACAAAGAAAAATATAAAAATTCATTACTCTCTCGTGCCGATGTGTATGCCGAATTTATGAATAGTACAATGAGAGTTGTAGAGAACAACCCTGAACTGAAAGAATTGGGCAAATTTATTGATTCTTTTGTTGATTATTCCGCAAAATCAAAAGTAACCAATGCGGATTACCCTATAAAAATAATAAGAAAGAGTGCTGTTGAAAAGTGTTTTGTACCATCATATTTCAATATAGATGCCCTCGTTGAAAAATGGCATCTTGCATACTCTTTATATACAGACCGACAGAATTTATATCAAGAGCTTTTGTCGCAAGGGCATGAGATACGTCAACTTGACGGTTATTGCATGAGAAGAGAAAAACACGATTCTTCAGCTATAATCGACATTAAGGCACGTAACAAAGAATATAGAGCAGAACGTGTCAGGGAGTTAAGGCCTCTGTTGTTAAATTGGAGCCAGGGTGGGCGGAATGAGATGGAATATCAAAAAATATACAAGTCGCAGGATAAGCAAATACAGAATCTGTGCCATGAGTTCAAGAAATTATCACCATATATAGATAATGAAATATTGTTTGACGGACTTGCAGAAAAATATGAGAACAGGAAAGAGCTGAGGAACTATGTAAATGCAGCAGTATTCCATGCCATGTCATCAGATAATGCTTTTAAGGCAGATGTGTTGGCAAAATTTGACTATCACACAATTCAAAATCATTTAAGGGAGAGAAACATTGGAAGTGTCAGGAAAATGGAAAAATTATCCAAAATAAAAGATGTGTTTCGCATCCAATTAAGGAAAACGGACCTCTCAAATGATGTGATACCTGAGTTCTTCTCCTGTTTCTTTAAGACCTCAAGGAGTGGAAGTGTTGACAAGATATTAGGATTAAATCCTTTAGATTTACCAGCCCCTCTTCAATATATAACAAGTGATGTCAGCCTTTTAGACTTGTTTATATTCCCATAAGTAAACACCTATTCATATTCCCCTGTTTTCACTATTGAGTACAGGGGATTATTATACATAAACATCAATAATGCATAACTATATATACTGAATCAGCCACATTACAATATCATATAAATCAAATATAAATTGAGATATATTCATCCACCCAAAATCTTGGATTTTATACATCAAGACTATTACTTTCATTTGAAATTTCTTCCCTCTCATAATGCTTTTTATTTTAGAATAGTCGAGCTAATGAATTTAAGTTGAAAAATTTTCTGATTTTTTTTTTGCAACTTTCTTGTCTTTAAGAGCATGAGTTACACCATCCAATCACCCTCCCCATCATTCAGAGTGGGGATAGTCCCCCTCACAACAATTAAAATCATAAATTTATGGATAGCTTAAAGTTCATTGAAACAATGTCTGTTGCAGACTTCAAGACCAAAATGGAAGTGGAAAGAATTGATGTGAAACAGAATCCTCATACGGGGAAATGTTTCTTTGTGTATGGCTGTGAAACAGGTGCAGTGAGTGAAAGATTCCTCAAAGGAGACATCACAAAGCCTGTCATCTCACAAGTTTGTTCTCCTGAAACAGGGGATATGTTCTACATGCTTCATCAACAAGGGGACGGTGGAGCACCTACATTGGCAACTTTGTGATATACGAGTTGCATGTCTTACATGGGCAGTTGGATGAAAGTCTGACTGCCCTTTTATTTTTCTGATTGTAAAACCATTAATAGTTTTTCATATGATGCAGTTAAGAGTTTCATCAAAGAAGCAGGCTAAGATAAAACTTGCTTTACAGGGCTGTGCAGGCAGTGGTAAAACCATGTCAGCACTCCTTTTAGCCTATGGACTGTGCAATGATTGGGGCAAAATAGCCATCATTGACAGTGAGAATGGAAGTGCAGATTTATATGCCAATTTAGGCAATTATAATGTGTTAGCCCTTCAAGACAACTTTACTCCCGAGACCTATATGGAAGCCATTGGGATATGTGAAAATGCTGGAATGGAGGTCATTATAATAGATTCCATATCCCAATGCTGGGATAATCTGTTGGAATATCATGCCAACCTGCAAGGCAACAGCTTCACTAATTGGCAGAAGGTCACTCCAAGAATCAATGCTTTCATGCGGAAGATATTGCAAAGTGAAAAGCATGTCATTTGCACCATGAGATGCAAGCAGGATTATGTCCTCAATGAGAAGAATGGCAAGATGATTCCTGAAAAGGTTGGTCTAAAGGCTGTGATGAGGGATGGCATAGACTATGAGTTTACCATAGTCTTTGACATCAACATGAAGCACCAAGCCATTGCAAGCAAGGACAGGACAAATCTCTTTATGGGAAAGCCAGACTTTACCATCACACCAACCACGGGACAAATAATCCTTGATTGGTGTAATGATGGTGTGACTGTTGAAATGATAAGACAACAGATAAATACGGCTAAAACCATAGAGGAACTCACAGCCATTTATCATAAATATCCCGAATGGTATCAACAACTGACCTCTGGCTTCATGCAGAAGAAAATGCAGTTGCAAGAAGAACAGAATAAACCGAGTATTAACTATAACCCCAATTTTATAAGATATGGAAGCAATGCAGCTACAGCCAGTCAAGGCTAATCTGATTTATCCAAGCAGGGTAAACAGGACATTGGAATTATCCCAGCAACAGGATATTATTGAAGTTGAGCCTGTTTTGTCAAGAAGGGAAGTAAAAAGACTTCCTTTCATTGAAGCCAACACAAAAGAAGTGACCATCGAACATCTGAAAAATGATTGCATTGTACCTGTGTTCAGCAAGGACAATGAAATCACAATCAGCCATCCCCACTTCATTGAATCTGTTTGGGAAGCAGCCAACAGGGTATTTCCCAGTGAGCAGGTTGAAACTCCTGAAATCAGGGTGAGCCATATAATAAAAGGCAGAACCCCCGAAGCCATCCATAAACCAGTAAGGGATTTGTTGGAAGAGGATAAGACCATCTACTATGAGAGGATGATGTTTTGTTTTGAGATACCCACCATCTATGAGGACATAATGGGCAACAGACTTAACCTGACCATTGGAGGAGTAAGGGCTTACAACCATGAGAACCTCTATTCAAAGAAAGGGGCTGAGAAGTTCAAGATATTCATAGGCTTTAAGAACATGGTATGCTGCAATATGTGTGTCTCCACTGATGGCTTCAAGTCAGAACTAAAAGTAATGGATGTACATGGATTGTTCAATGCTGCCATGCAACTCTTTCAGGAATACAATGCAGCCAAACACCTTTATTATATGGGTGCTTTCAAGGACAGCTACATGACTGAACACCAGTTTGCACAGTTCTTGGGCAAGTGCAGGTTATATCAATATCTTCCTGTGGAACAGAAGAAGAAGCTCCCACAAATGCTTATGACTGATACACAGATAGGCATAGTAGCCAAGTCTTTCTATAATGACGAGAATTTTTCAACCATTGAGAATGGGAATGAAATATCCATGTGGAATGTGTACAACCTGCTTACAGGGGCAAACAAATCATCCTACATAGATAACTTCTTGGACAGGGCTTATAATGCAACTCAACTTGCAGATGGGCTGAACAAGGCTCTTTATGGTGATAGTGAATATGCTTGGTTCATCCAGTGACAGATGTCCCGAGATTCATGTATTCATTATGGTAGGAAATTTTCAGTTTTGACCTATGGGAGAAATTATATTTGCCATTATAAACCTGCTGATAGGAGCTTTTGCACTCTGTTTTCTTGGCTCTGACAGCAATAAGAAACCATGATTTATGGTTTGATTGTTGGATGAAGCCTCGGAGTATATCAATATTTCGGGGCTTCTTTAATTTAAAATGCAATGAGAATTAGAGATATGTGATAAAGATGTACCTTTGTATAATACAAGGAGAGATATAAATCATCCCTTCATGACAAGCTATAGCCCACACCTCGGACACCAATATGGATTGGATTCTATAAAATTAGCCACTTGATTGTTTGTTTCTTGCAAAATTATCGTATTTTTGCAAAGACAATTATATTAGTGAACAATGAAATAGAAGTTTAACAAGACATATTGAAAAAGAAGTGTTTGCTTCTTGCTTGATGTTATCAGAGAAATCGCCAATTTCAACAGGATATAACCATCATAAGCAGGTAAGTGAATGCTCGCACCACAAGGTGTGGGCTTTCCTTGTTTGTATGGTTATAGGTGTTTGGCGATACCTTCTGATACACACCCAAGGATTAGCCCACACCTTCTTTTTGTGGTATGGCTACAGAAAGGCAGCATGGATAAGGAGTATATCATATTTCAAGAAGATGGCTTATTTGGAGCTAAAGACCAAAAGGGAAAAGTTATTATTCCACCTCAATATATGGAAATGCAGCCATTTAGTTGTGGATTGTCATTGGTTAGAAATCATCAATATCAGTATGCTTACATTGATATTAACAACAAGCAAGTGATTCCTTTTGGCAAATATTCTTGGTGTGACCCTCAATTTACTTGTGGTTATGCCCGTGTAATGGAATATCACTATTTAGAAGAAAAGAATCTATGGGGTATTATTGATACATTGGGGAGCATTGTTGCTCCATTGAAATATGATAAAATATGGGCTATAAAAGAAGAGTACCTTTTCTCAATCAAAGCATTTATAGGTGATATAGAAGAGAAAATTGACTTATATAAATCAGCCAATAAAATAATTCTTGATGGACTAAATTATATCTGTGCATATTCAGTAGAAGCATTTAAGCAATTATCCAATTGTCAGAAGATATTTGTCAAGGTTATGCCTATTTCAAGGCAACTTTTCTTTACGCATGGTTGTAATATTGGATATGTCGCAGGTAAGGGCATTCCTAAAGAACCGGTGATAGCTATTGTTGCAAATAGCAATGGTAAGATTTTTCCTTTATTGATGGATAAGTCAGATATAGGGAAAGTGACACTACAAATAGCTAAAGCTCCTATTAAAAAGGAATTTACACCAAAAACACACTCAAATAAAACTTCTTTTTGGGACTATGAGACAGGAAAAATGAATGATGCAGATGATTGGAATGACCCTTATGGGGATGAACAAGCTTACTACGGTGGATGGAGTAGAGAAGATGTTGAAAGTGGATTGGCTGATGCTTTTGAAGGTGATGAGAGTAATTATTGGAACATAGACTAAATAAAGAAACAATGAAAACCTTATATTATATCAATGGTAAGCAAGTAGATATAAATACTTACTACTCCGTATCAAGCTCAGATTATATTAGAAAACATATCTGGAAATCATGCATATCTTATTACAAAACTCATCCAAGTGAGTTTGAATTTATTGCAAGATTTTCTAATGAAAAGGACTTGGCTTCATCTTTAATGGAAGCCTACGAAAGAACAGATGATTATAAGGAACAGATGAAGAAAATAAATAGTAATGATAAAGGATGTCTTATTATCTTTCTATTGATTTTTGGGTTTCTTGTTTTGGTTTTGCCTTTAATTCTATTATTCTCAGGCGCATTAGATTAAATTGATTATGGAATTTCCACTGACCTTAGTCTTGCAAAAGACAGGCTTGCCACTAATAGTAACATCAGGAAAACTAAAGAACCTATGTTCCCTTATGGACACAGGAGCTACTCATAATGTCTATTAATTGTGAAACAATAATATTCACCAAAAAACTTAATAATTATACAATATAATATGTTCAATATATTTAATATGCGCAAATCTGCAAGTAGCAAAGACATAATAATGGATTTTGCAAAAGCTTGGCAAACACTCAACACCAAATTGATTGAAAAACATTTGTCATCCGATTTTATTTATGACTCCCAATGGGTGTTTGAATCCTTAGATTATAAGGGATATATAAAATATATACGAGGAAAATTTAAAACTTTAAGAAGAAATAGAAACAATATAGATGTTCAGATAGTTTCAGTTTCCGAGCTGGAAGGTGTTATTAGCATACAACAGAATAAAGGAGAGCCTGTATTTTATGTGATTAAAATAAAAAAAGGGAAAGTTGTAAAAGGAGATTTGTGTATGTTCGGTCTTTTTTGAAAGTTATGGAATTTTCACTTACATTCGGATTGAGAAAGACAGGTTTACCCCTGATAATAACATCAGGGAAACTAAAGAACTTGTGCTTTCTTATAGACACAGGAGCTACACATAATGTCCTATTTTCCTATGTATATGAACACTTTAAGGATGAGTTTAAGACCTTAAGTGAGAAGCAAAATATAATGGGTATAGAGGGACACTACAAAGAAACCCCTACTATTGAAGCAACATTCAATTTTGAGGGAATAGATTACACTTCTATCTTTTCTGTGCTTGATGCTACTGATGTTGTGCAACAAATACAAGAAGAAACAGGGATGCAAATTCATGGTATCCTAAGTACCAATTTTCTTTTAGAAAATAAATGGATAATAGATTTTGAAAATTTGATTATAAGGAAATAATACAATGGCAATAAAAATATATGATAATTATTTTTCGCTTATCATCAAAGTTGATAGTATCAAGCGAATATATGGAGAGAATAACTTCGGAGCATTCCTGAAAGAATTCTTTCCTAAACCCGTAGAAAAAATAAAAACAGAGGTGAAAAAGAAAGACAATTGGTTCAAGTCTTTATTCAGCAAACCCCAAATCACCTATATTGAAACAATTGAACCCAAGGAGGTATGTACTCTTGATGATTATTCTTTCATGCAAGGCGCTAAAAAATTCAATCACATAACAAGCATTTATGGCCATGATGGAAATCTTGTATTTATTTCTTGCTTTCAGGAGGATAATATATATGCCTATTGTGACCTTTTAGACAAAAAAGGATTCTATGGATATAAAAGTACAATATATATAGAGAATGTGGATTATGTTATATTTGAAAAGAATGGATTTCCCATAAGTGTTCAGTGGTTAGAAACAATAGAAGAGGATAAAGGCTCTGAAATTACATCTCCTTCGCACATTTATTCTATATCTCCATTTAAGCAGCCTATCCGTCCCATGTCATTTCCAAGTGATCAAGGTGGAATTGGGTATGATACCGAATTACAATGGGATTTATGTCAGAAACATATTCAAGATAAAAAGTTTAGCTGTTTTACAGACCTGATAGACATAAATATTATATATGATAATTGTTCTATTGCTCATAAATTATCAGAAAGTAGGGATGATTGGTTTAGAATATATGAAGCCCCAATAGATTTAACAAACTTTTCAATAGATTTAGCACACTTTTCATTGAACCGAGAATATAAATTGCTTACTCTTATCGGGGGGTGCATACGTTCATACAATTTCATTCCTCTCTATCGTTTTATGGATGATAATCTTACCTTCCGGATGAATGGAGGTAAAGGGGAGCAGCCTGTTTCAAAACATGAATTAATTCTAAAGTTAATGCGAGAAGTTCTCTCTTATAGAGATAGAGGGCTTGACATTCAATATCACATTCAATTCCAACACATAAGAAACAAATATGTTGGAATTATAAAACGGCAAAGTGAAAATGTAATAATAGAAATAGAAACAAACCCAAATAAAATCAAAGAATTTAGGATGCTTGATGAAGCCTTGCTTATTCTCAGCCAAATAGCAGAAGAATGGAACAATGGTCATGCTTTGTTTATTGAAAGATACCTTGCTGATGATTTTAAATACATTCTTTGTGAGGGAAGAGAAGTGTTTGGGAATAAAATACTAAATAAAATAGAATATATCATATGGTGGGAATGTACACTTAAGACAATAAAAGAGCGGGGTGATACTTTTTGTTCTTATTACACACACACAAATGTTAAGGGTATTGCTTGTTCTTTGAATGGTTTACCTAAATCCATCAGATTCAGCATAGAAGATGGGTTGATTATTTCGGCTAAAGAATTTTGGAAACTATAAAATGTAATTTTCAAAACAACAATAGACTTATACAACATGACAAAAGAAGAATTGCGTTCATTGACCATTGAGCAGCTTAATGGCATGACAGAAGAACAACTTGACGTGGTTGCAAACCAAGTTATTGAACTTCTTGAAGAAGATGAGATAAAACAGCTTCCGAAAGAAGTTAGGAACAAGCTGAAAATTTCGCGAGAGGGAGGTTTAGGCAGTTGGAAAACATGGATTGCCTTAATTATTTCTGCCTTGGTAATGAGTTTGATGCAGTTAATCATGGGTAAGTAGGAACCTGTCACGGATAAAAATAAGATGATTGAAGCAATAGCTAACAATGCTCCATCAGAAGCAACCACAATGAAATTTAATGCTTTTGTGTTGCTTACGGTTATTGGTGGTGCTTTATATTACTTTGGCAAAAAAAATAGACAATGAAAAGGACAACAATCATAGGAATAGCATTTGCTACATATGTTGTAGCAATGATTGGTATGTTTTTTGGTGTAGAGAAATATATAGAGTCTAAAGATAATAGACTCCGTAGAGAAATGCACGATAAGATTGATGAGCTGTTTCAAGGCCGAAAACAATATGTAGATGTTGCATACTCAGGCTACAAAGTTGGATACGAAAAAGTACCTATACCAACATTGCCTAAGCCATCAAAAGACCTTATTAATGCTGATACAACAGGACTCTTGGGTAGTATATCTAAAGAAATTGGCAATGAATATGAGGATAACTATGGTAAGTTGACTAAAATGTATAGAACTCACTATTTGAGATCAGATTGGGATAGTGACTTTGATTATGAGGATGGTTGGAACTTGGTTGTACTAGAGCACGACTATGAGGGCGTTTATAAGACTTGCATCTTTCCTTATGCTGTAGGGTATTTCAAACAAGACTATTATTTTGGAGACTCTTATTTACCTAGTGTAGCTAGTGCTGTGAATGATGCTTTTGAGTTTTATACAACCAATAACAAATCCTCATATTATGGCTCTTTTGAAAAAGGTTGTTTTAATAGAGTGTGGTCACAAATCAATGATGCTCAAAATGAGTACTATTATATGTCAGAGGATAAAACATCTCGCTTTAACATAATGGGTAAACCTCTTTTTGAGAAACATCCAACAGATGGTAAATACCACTCTTATCAAAATGGATATATGTACAATGGTTTTTACAAAGTATTTATTGCATCAACTCAGCCTCAAACCTATACCATAAAGAAACGGGGATGGAGACCTGATGAGCAAGATAAGAAAAATTTATGGATATACTGGGCTATAGGTCTCACTGTACTCTTGCTGATAGTAGTAATACCATTGTGGATTATTGAGGCCAAACATAACAAAATAAAGGAGGAGTCTTTGTATGACAAGTTAAAGCGTTTATGTAATCCTGCAAACTTTATTAAAGGGGGAAACTATGATAAGGAAAAAGTAGATAAAGCTAATGTGATTTACAAAAGGCTTATGGAGATTACAGCAGAGGACAAAGAGGCTTTGGAGGAGATACGGTTGCAAGCTGTGGCTGATTTAAGCATTATCCTTATTGACTCTGAAAAGTTGGCTGATCTCAAAGAGAAGGTCAATCCCAAGAACTATTTGACTCCTTATAATGCAGAAAAGGTAGCTTTGGCAAATGAGCTATTCGCTATTTTGTCAAAGGATGGATTGACATATGATGATTTTGTTGATGTAGAAGAAAAATCAAAACAATTATAATTATGAAAAAAATAATCACTATCGTATTATTAAGTCTCTCTTGTTTTTATTGTTCTGCTCAAGAATTGCAAACAACAAAGAAAGAAAACATTTACACAGTAATTCCAAATGTTGAGAATCTATTTGTCTTGATGAATTGTACCCTTGACCAATTTGAGTCAACAATGAAGAAATACAAGTATTATGAAAGGAACAGCAGAGGAACTTTGGTTACATATTGGAACGGAGAATCCTTGGACGCTCATCTTGCTAATGCTGAAATTAATTGGTTCTCATATTTTGCTGGTAATACGAATAACAAGAGCATAGTTTGTCAGATTGTAATTCCTAAAAGTGGACTTGCCCCTCAATCATCAGCAAACTTATTGAGACAAGTAAGACCATTCTATCAGAAAAATGCAGATGGAGCTGATGTTTTTCTTTTTAATTATAAAGGTCAAGCTGTCGGCGTTTTTCTTTCTTACACAGAAGGTTATGTAAATATCAGAATGTCTAGTTTTGGTCCTGCTGATAGCAGATTAATGGAAATGAAATAGTTGTTATGAAAAGATTATTTATAGTACTAATCCTAGCATTATCTGCTACTATCTCCAATGCACAAAGTATTGAGAAACAAGCTGTCTATAAGTATGGCCTTATTGTCTATCTAGATGGCAATGGAGTTCCAAAAGACTCTATGGAAGCACAAGGTATTATTTTATTGGCAAAGTTTGGAAACCAAGAGATGATATCTATAACAATTGGAGATCAAGAGGTCCATACAGGACTAATTATACGCAAGAAAGAGGAAAAAGTGGACTCTAATACAAAGCTTGTTGTATATCTTGCTATCCAAGAGTTTAACGGTTATAAAGTTCCACTACAAATATTTGAAGAGTACAATTTGGCAAAATCAAAGTTTATTCCAGATAATTTTACTGTGATGATTTGTAGTGCTCAAACAGGCGAAATGATACAAGGGCAATCTTTCCATAATGTATCAAGATTACGCTAATTGTTAGGGAACTGAGGTCAGAAGATGAATATGCACAGTTTGAACCTGATGATATAATTGAAGAAAAAGCAAAATTCAAAAGCATGTATGGATATGAATATAGAAAAGGATGAAATATTTATCAAAGTAAAAGGCATTGGTTTTGTATTCCTTCTTGACAAGAGAATGAAGCACAACCTTATCAGTCCTGCATTCTTGGCTTTCTTCGATTTTGGAAAGAGGCCGATGTATTCACTTCCAGAAAGTAATATAAGAGAAGTGAATACAAAACCTGTCTATGACCATTTGCAACCCTTTCTTTCTGAATATGTGAACTCCATTAGCACTAATGATGTATTCCATTATGTGGGGAAGAAGGTTGGCCTTTGTAAGGATAATAAATTGAAGAAGTGTAAGGCTGTCAAATTCAAATTTGAGTATGAGGGATGTCCTTATACTATGCTGTTCTTTGTGGACAAAGGCCCTGTGGGTCAACAGATTTGTGGAATAATAAATGGAAAACTCTAAAAACAAATCAAAAATGAAGAAGTATATAATAATGGGAATATGCACCATGCTTGTTGTGTTAACAAGTATAGTTTGGTATTTGAAGTTCCAAAAAGCATCTGATGAAGATAAGGATATGAAACCATGCAATGCCATATACTATTGGAAAACTCAATTTCAATTGAATAATTATGAAAAGTCCTTTATTGAGAAACATGATATAAGAAAAATATATATCAGATTCTTTGATGTTGACTATGGGCAAGATAAAGACGGCCTATTTAAGGCACTTCCCATAGCCACGACTTTGTTCCATGATACCGTACCTGCTGAAATTGAGGTTGTACCTACCGTTTACATAACCACCAAAGCCATAAACGCTGATTCTACATTCGCCCAATTAATGTACAAAAGGATTATAGCTATGGCTAAACGGAATAAAATAAGGAATATACATGAGATTCAAGTAGATTGTGATTGGACAAACAGCACCAAGGACTCTTTTTTCAAGCTATGTAAGGATTTACGCAACATACTACATAAAGACAGTCTAAGCCTTAGTGCAACTATCCGATTACACCAATTGGAGAAAGAATGCCCTCCTGTTGATTACGGAGTACTTATGTTGTATAACACCGGCTCATTATACAATTCCAATGCAAATTCCATTTTGGATTATAATGACGTGAAGCCTTATTTAAGTTCCAAACAAGAATATGCGTTGCCATTAGATGTCGCTTTCCCCATATATTCTTGGGGTATATGGATGCGGCAGAATGACTTTAAGTCTATTCTCCACAAAACTGACTTTACGGATACATTGTATTATAAGCAAATGGACAAATGGAAATACGTTGTTTCAAAAGAACACTATTTGGAAGGACATCACCTTAAAAAAGGTGACATTATTCGTTTGGAGACATCACCTTTGGAAGACATAATAAAAGTAAAGCAATTGGCCTTTTCCAAAATTAGGCGACATCCTCGCAATATCATCTTATACCATTTGGATTCATTAAACATAGCCCAATATTCAGAAGAAAATATTCGTCTTATTTATAAATAGTAGTTCATGAAACATTCCTTCTTCATTTTATTATTGACATTGCCATGTCTATATTCATTGGCTTGTGGCCCCTTTGACCGGTTATACTTACCGGAACAATATTATACATTCCGTATCTGTGGCTATAACATGAATGGATTAAAGTCTCCACAACAAGATTTGAAACAAAAAAATCAAAAATGTATTGAAGAAAATTGCCTATATTGGGGGAAAATAACTTCAAAAGACATACCTATTTCCGACATAAAAGCGGTTGTTTATGATTGGAATTATGAGCAATTGAGCCAACTCCATACTTGTACGAGCAATGGAATATACACACAATACAACAATGCATTTGCCCATTGGCTCATTAAACATAACGATACAGAGGTCACATCCTACCTATTACTTACAAAAAAATGCGAGATGGTACGTAACCAACAGGCTTCTGAATGGTATTATCCTGTAAAAGGGGACAATGAAAGCATGACATTGGCTGAAATCTGCACACAAGCAAAAAAATATCATTCCAAAAGGCTTTTAGACCGATATACACTTCAAATAATGAGATGTCTTATATCTATGCGGCAGTACAGCGAGTGTTTAAATCTTTGGTTGGAACGAAAACCGGATTTTCAAGAGAAGGTTATCCTTAACATGGCCAAAGGATATGTGGCAGGCGCATTCTTTCATTTAGGAGAAACAGAAATAGCAAAAAGGATGTTCATTGAAGTGGGAGATATTTATTCTTATATATTCTGCTTACAAATGGAGGGAAAACCTTATAATAACTTGGATTTATTATCGCTATTATGCAAAAATGATATTAATGACAGCAGAATATTACCTTTGCTACAATATATAATCCATACTATTGAAGGGTATAAAGAGAGCTATGACTATTCTACATTAAATAAGCTTGCAGTGGAAACCATTCCAAAAGTGACAGCCATATATAAGGCAGCTTGGTATTATCTTGCAGCCTATACTTATGACAAGCAAGGATACAGTTCTGTGGCTTTGAATTTTATAAGGCAAGCCTCAAAATACAGAGCTAACCAAGACTTGAAAGATGCTATTCATGTACTCCGTACTTACTTAACTGTCAAATGTGCTCCTAAATATGACAGTTATTTGGAAGATTACCTTTACAATGACTTATTGTGGCTTCATAAAAAAATTGTTTCTAATTTAGACTCTACAGTAGTTGTGAAAGCTTCAGAACAAAGGGATGGGTTCAGTCAGTATTATTGGAATGACATGATGAGGAAGATAGTAATTTCGCAAATAGTACCTAAATGCATCACTTCTGGATATAAAGTCCGTGCACTGCAATATCTAAATTATGCAGACAACTGCATTTGGAAATTACGAGGAAGCCATGCGAACTGGAAGACATCAAAATGGTCCGACTACAATGAATATGACTATCAGACGGATTTTTTCATCAATCTGGACTCCATAGGAGTAAAGCATGTCAAACGGTTGGCATACAGGATGAGGAATCCATTATGCAAATTAGACCATTTTTTATATAAATACAGCTATAATGACATAAATTATATCTATGATATTATTGGCACACAACTCATTGCAGAAATGAAATATAAAGAAGCTATACAATACATTACATTGATTCCTGACAATTTTATTCAAACAAGAAATATTTACAAAACCATTGAATATGACGCGTTTAGTAGTGGTTATATAAAAAATCAAAATGGCAAGTCTTATAAATTAGACTTTGCAAAAAAGATGTATGCTTTAGAAAAAAGTATAAAGGACGCAATAAATCCAAATGACAAGGCAGAACTCATGCTTGAATATGCCCGTGGTTTGCAAAATTCCATAAGCCATTGTTGGAGGCTTACATCATATTATGATGGAGAATGGATATGCTATCCTTTCCATAGCATGTATCAAATACATTTGCGTGACAACATTGCCAAACGTTCCTACAGAATAATAGGAAATGCTTTCAAGTTATTTACCGATACAGAAAGAGCTGCAAATGCTTTATACAAATGGAATATGTATAAGACTGCGGTGAGAAAATATCCCAAGACAAAGATAGCACAATATATACGGGGACATTGCGATGAATTGATTGATTATAAACCTATTCAAAAATACTCCCCTTCTACATTATTATACTAAAAGGAGACGGGTTATGAAACCAAAGAATCAATATTCAGATTAGTACAATTATTATATATAAAAATAAACTTAGTATTAACTTGAAAATACTCTTTGTTTTATCCACTGCATTAACCATAAGAGAGAGGGAACAAGTATCTAATTGATACGCAGTAATTTCAATGCTTATCTATTTATTACTGAAAATCCTTGTGTCCCCGGTTCGATTCCTGGTGGCACCACTTTGAAGAAAAGCAAAAGACAGTAAAATCCTGATTTCCAAGTGAAATCGGGATTTTTTGTTTTCCCTAAGCACGCAAAAAACGGCAAAATATTACCGTTTGAGGTGGAGCAAAAGGTGGAGATAAAAGGTGGAGCAAAAATCTCCACCGAATTAGAGTCTTTCTCGCTGATTTGCAATGTTTTGCGTATCAAGAAAACGTGGTCGGTTTCCTACTTTTGTCCAAACTAAAAACTGTAGGAAAATGAAAAGAAGTTCATTCAATGTGCTTTTCTTCTTGAAGAAGACCAAGCTGCTGAAAAACGGAGAAGCATCCGTTTGTATGCGTATCACTGTAGATGGTACGCGAGTTGAAAACAACATCCGCAAAAGCATTGACCCGTCTCTCTGGAGTCAGGCTAAGGAATCCGCCAGAGGCAGAAGCCGCAAGTCATGTGATCTGAATGCCTATATCGAAAATGCGAGAATCAAATTACATCAGATTTTTTGTGAGCTGGAAGAACAGAACCAGCCTATAACGGCACGTCTGTTACAGGAAATATTTTTCGGACAGGACAAAGAACCGGAAGCGGTACGCACTCTCATCGGTACCATGCAGGAGCACAATGATCAATGCCGTGCCTTGGTCGGTAAAGACTACGCCCTGATTACCGTTCGCCGTTATGAAAGCTGCAAGCGCTACCTTGCCGAACTTATCAGACAGAAATACGGAAAGGATGATCTGCCGCTGGCGGAAGTCAACGGTGAGCTGGTACGTGCCTTTGAATTTTATTTGAAGACTGAAAAGGAATGTCAGCAGAATACCGTCATCCGTTATATGAAATGTCTGAAGAAGATTACCAATCTGGCACTGGCCAATGAATGGATAGCCAAAGACCCGTTTATCGGTATCAAGTTCCACGAAAAAGAAGTAATCCGTGAGTTTCTTACTATGGATGAACTGCTGACCATCTACCACAAGGAGTTTCCTCTGGAACGAATCACCGTAGTCCGTGATGTTTTTATTTTCGCCGCCTTTACCGGTCTGGCTTTCATCGACGTGCAACAACTTTCCCCTGAGCATATCGTAAAAGACAATAACGGAAACCTGTGGATCAGGAAGCCACGTCAGAAAACAAAGAACATGTGTAACATTCCGCTACTGGATATTCCTTTGGAAATCCTGAGAAAATATGCAGATTATCCTGCCTGCAAAAAGAAAGGAGTATTGCTGCCAGTTCCCTGCAATCAGAAGATGAACAGCTACCTGAAAGAGATTGCCGACCTGTGTCTGATAAAGAAGAACCTGACTACACACACCGCCCGCCACTCGTACGCCACATCTGTCTGTTTGGCCAATGGGGTAAGCATTGAGAATGTAGCCAAAATGCTCGGTCACTCCAATATCAAGATGACGCAACACTATGCAAGGGTACTCGACAGTTCCATTCTGAAAGATATGAATAATGTTAGGGATGTACTTTCAAATTGCCAGTAGCTTATGAAAAGAGAAATTATCCATATAACGGAAGACGGCAGGATTGTTATTCCTGCTGTCCATCCTGATAAGATTCGTATGGACGAAGCCGAACTTGTCGGCTTGTTCAATGTGATTGCACCTACTTTAAGGGCTGCGAAAAGAAGAATATATAAACTTGGAATATTGCAACCATTCACCGCAGAACAACGTATTCCGTTAAAAGAGGGGTATCAGGTAGTCTATAACTTGGAAATGATATTTGCGCTTGCCTTTCAGATTAATACTTATCCGGCCCAACAATTACGTGAGTATATAATAAGCAGGCTGTTCCAATCTGAAAAGTCAATGATTATCTGCATGATGAATGGTAATCATAAGTCATATCTAAAATGCTGATAAATATTGATTTCACTATTTCATGCGGATAATAAGACGCAAAATTTGCGGTTAATTATCCGCAAAACCGTATATTTGCAGAAAACAGTGATGCCTATGTATATACATGAACATAAAGAATGGCCTTCTTTTTCGTGGAACAAGGAACTTGTCGGTGAGAAGCTGAACAAGGTAAACAAAGCTGTCGGTTATCTGATGGGACGCCTTAGTGTAATAGGTTTTAACGACAAGATGTCTGCCGTAGTTGAATCCATCTCTCATGACATCATTGCATCATCAGAAATTGAAGGAGTGGAATTGAACAATGAGCAGGTACGTTCATCTGTAGCCCGCAAACTCGGAGTACAACTACCGAATCCGACCGAATCCTCACGATATATAGACAGAGTAGTGGAAATGGCACTTGACGCAACCGTCAATTTCAACAGTCCGCTTACCCATAAAAGACTCTTCGGCTGGCACAACTGCCTGTTTCCTACCGGATGGAGCGGTCCAACGAAAATAGATGTAGCCCGATACCGCAGTGGAGAGATGAAAGTTATTTCTGGAATGTTCGGTCGGGAAAAGATACATTATGTAGCGCCTGCTCCTGAAAGAATAGACGAAGAAATGAATCGGTTTTTGGACTGGTTCAATTCAGATTCACATAACGGCTATGTAAAATCGGCGATAGCCCATTTGTGGTTTGTCTGCATCCATCCTTTCGATGACGGAAACGGACGAATCGGACGAGCCATTGCTGATATGGCACTTTCACAGGCCGAAAACTCAAAGATGCGTTTTTTCAGTATCTCACATCAGATAAACAAGGATAAAAAACAGTATTACGACATATTGGAGAAAACACAGAAGGGAGATTGCGAGATTACTGAATGGATCATCTGGTATCTTGACTGCCTGCTCCGTTCCGTCGAGCAATCCGACGAAACATTGTCGAAGGTTCTTAACAAGGCTATATTCTGGCAAACACATGCCGAAACAGTCCTGTCCGAACGACAACGTGAAGTCTTGAATTTATATTTGGACGGTTATCCCGGCAAACTGACGGCTAAGAACTGGGCAAAACGTGTAAAGGTATCACCAGATACAGCAGCACGCGATATAAAAGATCTGGTAGAAAAGGGTATTCTGATACCTCAGCAGGGGCGGGTTCGTGACGTATTCTACGGAATCCGGTGCAGTGAGTCTATCCTTGTCATCCCCATGCCGGAAGATGTATAATTGTTCATCATACAAGCATAAAGGCTGTGTGCCGGTTTGGATAAACCAATGTCACACAGCCTTTATTTCTTTCTTTTATTTACTACTCATATATGCTTCCCGATAATTCTCCTGAAGCATTTTCTCAATATCACTCTCCCGGTAAAGTATCTTACCTCCCAACTGGTAATAGGATATTCTCCCTTCATTACGATAATCCTGAAGCGTGCGTCTGCTCAGTTTCAACTGTGCCGACACTTCCTTGTCGGTCAGATAGCGTTCACCGCCCAGTACGGGACGGTTTCCGACCGCCAGATTCTCAATCCCGACCAGCATACGGTCAAGACTTCCCATGATACGGTGTACCCATTCTCTGCTGTCTGTTCTCAGTTCACTCATGTTATTATGGATTTAGTGGTTATTGTTTAACTGTTATATGTTACGTCCTCTGTAAAGAGCCTCTTTTCTTCTGTCCTCAACTTTCTTGACGATACCCTGCACATCTTCCGGCTTATAGAATATCTTGTGATTGATTTGAGAAAAAGGCAGGGTACCGTTATCACGGAGTGTCTGTAAGGTGCGGGGCGAGATGTTCAGATACCGGCATACGTCCTGATTGTCCATCCACTTGTGCAGCGTCCTGTCGTTCTCCCGGTTGCAAACTTCCATGACCCGATGCTCAAAGTATTCAAACTTACGTACCAATTCCTCAAACAGTTGTTTTTCTATTCCTACAAATTCCATATCATTTCCTTTTTTGTTGATTGATGTTTATTCTTTTTTCATTGTTTACGACAAAGAAAAGCCATATATTCTGAAAGGCAATGGTTTCCGCTTAACTGGCAGCATGTGGCGCTGATTATCCTTGTTATGAGGCCACTTTCATATCCCTTTCTTCAAATATCCCTATATTCAGGGACTCCATCCGATAATGAATTACAGAATAAAATATCTATGAATCTGATTTAATAAAGGTACATAGCAATGGATAAGGAACGACTTATTTCCCTGTAACTTTACTTCATCACTTTTCCAAGTCATTGATTAGCTAAGGAAGCAAAGAAGTGTTCCTTCAATGATTTACAGACATGAATATTTACTACAGTACGACAATACGACATTAAGTCAGTAAATATTCAAGTCAATAGATCAGTAACTGTTTGACTCCCCGGTTCATTGTTTCATCAAACAGGAAAAATACCGCATTCCACACCGATTGCCCTTCATGCAAACTGCAACAGACCACATTGTTGCCACATCCCGACCAACTGTTTGACTATTGGAAACTTATATTCTTTTTTTGCCAGACAATTCATTCCGAGATATATCGAGACATGATAAACCAAATGAGAAAATACATGATGAACAGAAACGGAAAAACAGGCCTGTCCCCTCCATAAGATGATACCGACAACGGTATTATTTCTCCCCCATTTATAGGGAGTATATTCAGAGACGCTCAAAATAGCAGGACTCAGATTTTTAGTGGAGCAAGTTTGTGTTTCGGGCAGACCGAAACCGCTTGCTCCCACTACTGGACGCAGTGAGAGGTTCATCCCGCTGGTCTAATCAGTACATTCATTTTATACAATAGTCAACAGATGGAAAAGAAACAGAATACAGAAAGAAACAACAAGGGTGGCCGTCCTCCCAAGAGTACGACTGACAAACTGAAATACCGTGTTACCGTGAAACTGGCGACACCGGATTACTACACGCTGAAAAGCAGGGCAAGAAGCGCAGGCATATCGGCAAGTGAATACCTGAGGGAATGTTTCCGTAAGGGATATGTCCGGCAAAGACTTACAGCGGAACATTCCGACTATATCCGTAAACTATGCGGTATGGCGAACAATCTGAACCAGCTGGCTCATAAGGCAAATGCCGGAGGATTCGATACGGCAAAGCTGGAATGCCGTGTACAGGTGGCAAGAATCGAAGAACTGCTGAACCATATCCTGCTATGATTGCGAAGATTGTAAAGGGAAGCGGATTCCGTGAGGTTACCGGCTATATCATTGACAGTAAAAAGAATGCCAGGATTATCGCACATGCCGGCTTGTTTATTGAGGATGTTGACACAATAACAAAGGCTTTCGAAGCACAGGCCGGCATGAATCCGAAAGTATCCAGACCGGTCGGACACATTGCACTGGGATTTTCCAAAGAGGATGAAAACAGGCTGACCAGCCGGATTATGGCAGAAATAGCTTTGGAATACATGGAACGGATGGGCATAAGGAACACACAGTTCTTTATAGCCAGACATTTCGACAAGGAGCATCCCCATATACATATTGCCTATAACCGGATAGACAATGATGGCAGGACCATATCCGACAAAAACGAGCGGTTACGGAGTGCACGCATCTGCAAGGAACTGACCTTGAAATATGGTCTTCACATGGCTAAAGGCAAGGATCATGTCAAGACTGAACGCTTAAGAGAACCGGACAAGACAAAATATGAACTTTACAATCTGCTTAAAACGGAAGTCAGAAAAGCCGGAAACTGGAAGGAGCTGATTGCCGGATTAAGCGAAAAGGGAGTGAATGTACGGTTCAAATACAAGGGAAATTCGGATGAAGTACAGGGTATCGTGTTCATCATGAACGGCTATTCCTTCAGCGGTTCCAAAATTGACAGGCAGTTCAGCTATTCCAAGATAGATGCCGCATTAAAGACACCTCCACATTCGGAAACTCAAAGACAGGTAGCTGTTCCGAGTGAACCGGCATATCAACAGGAACCGCATGGCAATAAATTATACAGCGGTTCTTTAGGTCTGTTCACACCGAACCCGCAACCGGAACAACCTGAAGGTTATCCGGACGATTATTTGAGAAAGAAGAAAAAGAAAAAACAACGTAAAATAAGATGGTAAAGTATGGAAAAAGACAATGTATATGTTTTGTTTGAAGAAATCAAGAACAAAATTGAGATGATAAACGGGAAGCTGGAACAGAAGACCGAAATACCTACTGACGGACAGGCAGAAAAAGTGATCCCGACATGCGTAAGGCATATTCACCGGCATAGTTTTGACATCAGGTCAAGCAAAGTATTTTCTCTTTTGGTCGGAATGGGAGTGGTATGCAGCCTGTCCTTATGGGGAAATATCAGACTTTGGCAGTCCAACCGGCAATATGCAGACGACGCCCTGAAGTTCCGTGCCATCCGCTCCTGGAGCGGATGTACTCCGGGAGATATTCTCTGGTTGAACAAGGTTTTTGACATCCATCGTGACGAAAAGGCTATCGAATGGGGCAGAAAACAGGCCGACGGATACGAGAACGAGCTGAAAGCTGTTTCCGACAGCCTGATGCAGGAGAAACTTAAATTACAGGTAGAATCTGAATCCGATTGATATGGCCAGTGTTAAAGTAAAATTCAGACCTTCCACCATAGAGGGAAAGGAAGGCACCATCTATTATCAGATTATCCAGAACCGTGTAATCCGTCAGTTAAAGACGGATTACCGGATATTTACGGATGAATGGAACGAAGCTGGAAGCTGTATCATTGTCGGTAGTTCGGAACGAAGCAATCTGCTCCTTTCCTTGCAGGAACGCATGGAGTGGGACCTGAAGCGGCTGGACATGATTATCCGACAACTGGATAACCGGAAAGCCGGATATACGGCAGATGATATTGTCATTTCTTTTCAAAGCAACACAGAGGGACAGTCGCTTTTCAACTTCATGCAGGGCATCATAGCCCGTCTCAAACAGATGGGCAAGATACGCACGGCCGAGAACTATTCCTGCACCCTGAAAAGTTTCATGCAGTTCAGGCAGGACCGGGATATTCTGCTGTCTGAAATTGATTCGGATTTGATGCAGCTTTATGAAGCCTATCTTCATGGGAAAGGTGTCGTACGGAATACCAGTTCATTCTATATGCGTATTCTGAGGGCGGTATATAACCGTGCCCTGGAAAAGGAACTGATGGAACAGCGCAATCCTTTCAGACATGTCTATACGGGAGTGGACAAGACCGTCAAGCGTGCCGTTCCCTTATCCGCCATCAAGCGCATGAAGAACCTGGATCTGTCTTTGCAGCCTAATCTGGAATTTGCAAGGGACATGTTCCTGTTCAGCTTCTATACCCGTGGCATGTCGTTCATAGATATGGCTCATCTAAAAAAGAAAGATCTTCAGAACGGCTTCTTATCGTATCGCAGACGAAAGACCGGGCAGCAGTTGGTTATCAGGTGGGAAAAATGTATGCAGGAGATTGTCGGCAAGTATCCGGAAAACAGTCTCAGTCCCTATCTTCTGCCAATATTGAAATATCCTTTTGAAGATACGAACAAGCAGTACAGGAATGTGATGTCCGTAATAAACCGGAAACTGAAAGAAATAGCCGGACTGGCCGA
>ENA-OROD01000576-OROD01000576.1-human-gut-metagenome-genome-assembly--contig:-NODE-576-length-35097-cov-8.135723_pt1 | contig 35097 bp, 58 predicted proteins | sample MGYA00242123_ERZ509038 | MGnify/ENA primary metagenome ERZ509038 (study PRJEB26280, sample SAMEA2338719) | human gut metagenome | biome: human gut; feature: human-associated habitat; material: faeces... | reverse complement strand
ACGCTGAGACCCGCTATATAGCCGGAGACACGGTTGAGGGCGGATATGTCGCCCTCAAATACAGCCGCAACAAGCCCCCCGCTGCAAACCTCGGCACATATTGGGCGGTGCAGACCGTGACCTATCCCGCGTGGGGCGACATCGAGGACGGCACGGTGATCGAGGTAGATACCATAGTGACCTACAACGGAAAAACGTGGCAATGCACCGAGCAGCACATCAAATCCACCGTCTACAAGCCCAAGGCGGGAAGCTCCAAGTGGAGCGAATACACGGATTAAGGAGCCGCACGGCTCTTTTTTCATATAAAAAAACAAAAACAAAGAAAGGAAAAAATCAAAATGAAGAAACTCACTTGTATCCTCGTGGTTATGCTCATGCTGTGCCTTTGCACCGTAGCCTACGCCGCAGACCCCGTAACTCTGGATATAACCGCGCTGGACTACCAGACCGGCAAGGCGGTATCCAAAACCTACGTCAACAACGAGCTGTTTTTGCTCAAGGTTGACCTGGGCATCCCCCGGTTTTACGACCTGACCGACATGGAGCTTATAATCGAGCTGGACGGGGTAAAGCTGGACACAAACGACCTGAGATTGGAGGCTGGCACATATTACCTGAGCGGCATAGTTACCGACCAGCCCGCCGCCCTCCGTATAACCGTCAAGGACATGGCATACGACAACGCCACCACCGCCGAAGAACTCTACAACGCCATGCAGAAAAACAGGACTGTCAGCAAAACCTACTATTTTAACGCCGCGCAGCCCGCCGAACAGCCCAGTGCAAAAAATCCCGTGGTGATACCCAAGACCGGCGATATATCTATTATAGCCTATGCCATCCCCCTCTCCCTGATAGGCTTTGGCCTTTTTGTGGCAGGTAAACGCAGATGACCTTAATACAACAGTTTATAGCGTACCTCGGTGAGCACATCGGGGACGCATACGTTTGGGGCGCAAGGGGGCAATGCCTTACCGATATGAGCGATCCCGAAAGGTGGATACGGAATAAGGAGACATCGAGCACCAACACTGAGCGGGCCATAAGGTACATGAAAAATGCCGGGAAACGCCCTCTGTATGCCTTTGACTGCTCCGGCCTTATATGCGGCTTCCTCATGGCAAAGGGGCTTTCCGGCAGAGTAAACAGCCGCACCATGTACGCCAAGAGCAAGCGCATACACCGGGACGAGCTTCAGCCCGGCGACCTTGTATTTCGCTACCGGGACAAGGACAAATCCGGCGGCGGAACGTATAAATACATCTACCATGTAGGCGTATACGTCGGCAACGACAAAGTGATAGAGAGCAAGGGCAGAGACGACGGCGTTGTGCTTCGGGGCATCAACGCCTCCGGCCCCGCCTATTGGAACGAATACGGACGCTGGGACATAATCTCCGGCGACGCGAAGGAAGACGAGCCCGAACAGGCAGTACCCGCCGCGCCCCGGATAATCGAACTTACCTCGCCCATGATGCGGGGCGACGATATCAAGGCATTACAGACCGCCCTTAACGCCCTGGGCTATGACGCGGGGGACCCTGACGGCATAGCCGGTAAAAACACCATTGCGGCCATACAGCGGTTTGCACAGGCACACAGTATGACACCGACAGAGCTGCCGGACGTGCTACAGGCTACTGTATCTGTGGACGGCAAAATCTATGTAGGCACACTAAAAAAATAAGGAGGAGCACCCATGACCAAAGAATGGATATGGGCAATCGTAACGGGACTGAGCGGCATTTTGCTGGGCTGGCTTGCCCACATAAAGACCGCGAGAAAGGACGCGGTTGATGCGGCTACACACGACACCGCCATTGACACCGCGCTTAAATCGGACGTGGACTACATCAAACGCGGCGTGGACGATATCAAACTCGATATGCGGGCGCAGGCTACAAAAATCGAGGACATAGACCGCCGCGTGGCCCGTGTGGAAGAAAGCGCGAAAAGCGCCCACCACCGGCTGGACAGGCTTGAAGCACACAACAACTAAAGGAGGAAAAGAAAATGAAACTCTCGAACAAGGTATACGACATTCTCAAGGCAATCGCCCTGATCTGGCTCCCCGCCATAGGCACTCTCTATTTCGCCCTTGCGGGTATATGGAGCCTCCCCTATCCTGAGGAGATCGTCGGCACCATCACCGCCATTGATACGTTCCTCGGCGCGGTGCTGGGCATATCCTCGGCAAACTACAACAAACAGTAGCCCCCGGATGGGATTCCCTTTCAATAGCCCCCCTTAATTGGGGGGCGTACTTTTATAAAGGAGGTATAGGCTTTTGGAGAAGCGGGCCTCTTTGAAATGGATAAAGCATTGCTTAATTCCCGCTCCCGCACGGAATGGGAAGCACTCATACACGAATGGATACATAACGAAAAAGACCGCTGGCTGATAACCCGCCGCCTTTTAGACGGAGTGCCATACGACGCTTTGACGGGCGAGTACCAGCTTAAATTTGAAATACCCCTTGAATATGACCAGATACGCAGGCGGTGCAAGGCTGCCGAAAAACAACTGAAAACGCACTGTAAATAGCCGATAAATAGCCGATGGGAGCAATCCTGTCGGCTCTTTTTTTATGCCAAAATTCAGGTAGAAGGGAGCGTGAAACAGTGTATCCATACCAACCTTATTTTAACCAGCAAACCCAATATCAGCGAACCGAAGTAGTCAAAGTGAACGGTGAGGGCGGCGCAAAGGCGTATCAAATGCCCCCTAATAGCTCCGCTCTTCTATTAGACGAAACGGCCCCCATAGTGTGGCTTAAAACAACGGACGGGGCGGGGTTCCCCTCTCTCTCGCCTTACAGCATAACCCCGTATAAACCCGCTCCGCCTGTCGACGTGAACGGCCTTGAACAGAGAATAGCCAGATTGGAGGAAATGATAAATGCCAAACCCGATACTACAAATGCTAAGCGGAGGAAGTCCGAGGAAACTCAACCCACAAATGATAGCGCAGGCTAAACATATGATGTCCGTTCCCGGACAAATGCAGAAGATAAAGCAGATGATAGGCAACGGCGACCCTAAACAGATGTTTTATGCGGCCTGCAAGCAATACGGGATAGACCCCGAGGATATTCTTTCTGAATTAAGATAGACCATTACCCGAAGCGCGCGCGGGATTGGAATATAAATCGAAAGGAACTTTAGAACTATGGATAATATGCCCTCTCTCGCGGATATAGCCGCGGTAACTGATGGCAAGACTGACGGCTTCAACGGAGGCTTCTGGATATTTGCCCTTATCATACTTTTTGCTATGATGGGCGGCGGCTTTGGCGGCTGGAACCGCCAGGGCGAATTTGGACAGTATGCCACCGCTGCGTCTCAGCAGGAAATTCTCTTCGGTCAGCACTTCGGCCAGATCAATGACCGCTTGACTAACATCGGCAACGGTATATGTGATTCCACCTTCGCGCTGAACAACGCTATCACCACCGAAGGCCGGAACCTGTCCAACCAGCTCGCAAACTGCTGCTGTGAACAGAGGCTCGGTATAGCCAACCTCTCAGCGCAGATGAGCCAGAACACCTGCGACATAACCACCGCTATCCACGCCGAGGCCGAGGCCACCCGCTCCCTGATACAGGCGAACGAAATGCAGGCTCTCAGGGACAAAGTGTCCAGCCTTGAGATGGATAACCGCATGTACGGAGTAGTCCGCTATCCCAACGGTTACACCTACAACGCGGGGAACTCTCCCTTCTGCGGTAATAATTGCGGCTGCTGCTGCTAATTCCGGCTATGCCGTGATATATCGGGGCGGCGTATGCTGCCCCTTGATTTTTGAAAGGAGCATAAAAAATGGCTTGTAAAAATGTATGCAAACTCTGCCCCAACCTTATAATCTCCCAGGCCGTTACCTTCACGGCGGGAACCGGGCTGATAATCAACCTCCCGGCAGGCAACTATAACGACAATCAGAAATACTGCATCGTGGTAGCTCAGTCTATCCCGGCGGCTACCACTATAACCGCGCCCGTGTTCGTCACCATAGGCACCGGCACGGAGCAGTACCCGCTGATAGATAGCTGCTGCGCCCAGGTCACAGCTTGCGCCATACGCACCCGCACCAGGTATGCTACCATCGTCAAGACCAACGCCACGGGCGGCAGTTTTAAACTGCTCAATAAAACTTGCGCACTCACCAACAGCCTTGCAAGCATTAACGGAGGCGCAGAGTAATGAGCTTTAAGGAGATCATACGCCTGATATCCGAAAGGCACACCGATATGACGGAAGTGACTGATGCGCTCTCTGATATGATGCACACGGTAAAAGACCGCCTGCCGGAGGTGTACAAGGAAACAATGTATTGCCTCGAAGAGATAGCATATCGGATAACTCCTGAAGAGGCGCGGCAGATAGTCAAGGGTATGCGCCCATACGGTCAAAAATGGGACTATGATACCATCAAGGCGTTTCTGGCGACGAAGGGCATAACGGCGGTATGCAAATACTATCTGTGCATGAATATGTACTACAACGACAGCCACGATACCGCCGAAATGGTAGGCAGGGGAGAAGACCCTGAGTTTTATTTCAGCCTTGCAAAAGATTTCATTAACGATATAGACAGTAAGGATTTCAAGGTTGAAAAATATTTTACTGCGTAACTGGCAACCTTCCGGCAACTTTCTGGCAACCTTTTATTTCAAGCCCTAAAACGAGCGTAAACGAAAAATATAGATGAACAGCCGCTTTTTACGGACGAGAAACTGCAAGGAACTGAATAAAAAACGGGTAGCCGCCGGATACCAAACATCAAAAACGCCTGTGTTGCACGGGCGTTTTTCTTAGGTATTTAGGGCTTTTTCGCTTGCTTGTGCTCATTTTGTGGTTTCGCTTTGGCAACTTTCTGGCAACCTTTTTTTGAAAGCGTCCATAACCGCGCCCGCACTCGCGTCCTCTTTTTCCTTTGAAAGGTGTGAATAAATTTCAAGCGTTACCTTTACGTTGGCGTGGCCGAGGAATTTCTGCGCGGAAAGCACGTCAACGCCGGCATTATAGAGTATGGAGGCGTAATTATGCCGGAAGTAGTGCGGCGTGAGGATAGAGGCGCCGTCCTCTCTCGTTTCGATGCTTGGCCCCAACTCTGCCATGCGCTCCATCAGCGAACGCCAAAGCCTATTTGAAGAGGAATTGCGGTAGTATGTTCCATCGGGGGCGGGGAATACAAACGCCTGCGGGAATCCCCGCACGAGCATTTCTGCCAGCTCGTCCGGCAGGGGTATATCCCGTATGCTTTCCTTCGTCTTGGGCGGGGTTATCGTGCCCTTCCTTAAATTGACCTGCTGCCGGACGTGTACGACTTTCCTCCTGAAATCTACACATTCCCATTGCAGGCCGAGGGCTTCGCCGAGCCTCATTCCGGTATAGTATAGTAATGCCACCAGCAGGCCGTTTTCCTCCTGCATTAGCTTCTTTGCCGCCACTTCCTCCGCTTCCGTCAGCGCCCGGCGGCTCGACTTTTCTTTCGTGGGCTTGACCAGCCCCACGGTCACGTCCCGCTGGATTATCCCCTCGGAGTATGCCCGCTTAAAGACGGATTCTAACACATGATGTACATTTTCGATTATGGTTACGCACGTATCGCCCTTGGAGTTAAGCAGCTCCTGCAAATCCATAGTGGATATTGCGGTGAGCCGCTTGTCCCCCAGAACAGGCAATATGTGCTTGTTGAGTGCCGTCTTATATCCGCTCTGCGCCGATTCCTTTATGTTCGGCTTTTTGTAGACATTATACCACTGTATGGCGTATGGGCCGAAAAGCGCGTCCTTCTGCGCGGTGCGCCCGGTGATGAACTCTTGTTTGACCGCCTCCTTCGCGGCCTCCAGTTCCTTCCTTGTGCGCCCGGATACATATTTTATCACGCTGCCGCCGTTCATATCCTTGCCGACGGTTACTTTAGCCCTATACCTCCCGTCGCTTTGCCTTGCCATTTACAAAAACCTCCCGTTATGTTAAAATCGGAGGCGGAGAAGCATCCACCTCTAATCCCCCTTGCGCTGTGCCGACAGCCGGGGGATTATTTTATTTTGTCAAGCAGAATAGCCTTTTTCTCTTCAAACTCCTCGTTACTCAGAATACCGCTATCTCGCAAATCGCCGAGTTTGCGAATTTGGTCAACGGCATCGATGGAAAGCGCGGACTGCACGCTTGGGCCGTATATTCTGTCGCGCTGCTTGTTAGAAAGAATTACGGCGCCATCACCGTCCGTGAAAGTGCCACTGGCTATACTGCACAAGTCCGCAAGGGTTCCAAGGCCGAAACAGCCTGCCGTGAGCAACCAGAGAAGAGCTGTGAGCGGCTTATCGACATAGAACCTGTGTATTCCTAAACCGCCTAAAAATATACATAAAAGCAGAGTGGTTAGCCAACTCTTTTCAGACACATCATGGTTGTGACCTTCGGCACCATCCACACTTTCGGTCACGTCCATTTTTTCTGGTTCAACATTCACACGCTCCTCTTCCGAAGAGGGCGAAACGATCATTGCCCCCTCGCGTCTTGCTCGTTCCGCCTTATTCTTTTTTATACATTCCTCACAGTGCCCAAGGTTGTTGAGCGGCAAGAACAACCCCTTTTTCCCACACTGAGAGCACTGATGTATCATACCCATTGACCAAACCCTCCTATTTTAACCTTTTCCATTCTTTTATGCTGATGTATATGAGAAAGCCTGCGAATATCGCGAAAACCAGCATTATACCCCCTGCTATTGTCGATAAATGCTTAGTTTCGGGGCGTATCAGCCCCATGCTCGGATATCTGCTATCTATGATAAATATTCCGCTTAAAACCACCATCAATAACACGGAAACACCTGACAACAGGGGCAATTGAATGTTTTTACGCCGCCCTTCGGCTACCAGATCGTTTATACGCTCCTTGTTAGTGGCGATAAGTTCTTCGTATAAATCCTCTTTACTATATCCTTGCGGAACTCTCACAAAGTCAGAATCTATATCCCGCAGACTTTTGCCAATGGTATTTAATATCCTTATCAGCGTATCTACGCCGGGATTTGATGTTTGCCCGTGAAGCACCTTTTTGACAGTAGCGAGCGACAGCCCGCATTCGTCCGCGATCTCCTGCTGCGTCTTACCGGATTGCCGCACAAGCTCCTGTAATCGCTCAAAGTCCATTATTTTACCCCCCATTTAAACAATTTTTACCCTGAAAGGATACTATTTGTGGCTTTAAAAAACCAAGGGAACGAGATATGCTTAATTCAGACCGGGGCGGCTCCCACGAAGCTTCTCCGCCGTTCTGGCCGAGGCGGAGGTGAGCGGCTCCCGCTCCCTCTGCCGGTTAAAGGCGAATCTGAGGCACGATTTGTGCAACATCGTTGAGTACAGTCCCGTTTATGGTACTTTCATACAAATTCCCCCTTTTTTGCTTATTGTGAGTATGCTATTATCAAAAAAACAGAACAAATGTTTGGAGGTGGAAACAAATGACGAAAAAAGAAGAATTAAAGGAAATCATAGATGGAATGACGATAGAGGAAATCACTTTGGCATTTTTGCTGCTTGCCAAGTCGCCAGAAACAGAGCGGCTTGTTCTTCGGTCATGCTGTCAACGACCGCCTTTAGCATAGCTTTACTGGAGGTGGTTTCTTCTGGGATATCTTCCCAGCCCATTAGATAGGCCGGCGTAGTATGCAAAGCAACTGCAAGGGCGGGGATACGTTCATACCTCAAATTCTTAATCTTACCGCTTTCCCATCGCTGCACGGTGGCCTCTGAGACACCAACTGCCTTTGCAATATCGGCGAGGGTTAAATCCAATTCTTTCCTGCGATTCCTCATTCTTTCTTCCAAAACCATTTTACTATCCTCCTCGTAAGCCTATAATACACTTCTTTATTTTGAAATGCAATAAAAATTACTCAAAATGCAAAAAAACTTTCGCGCCACGTATTGACTTTTGGGCGCGACGGGGCTATTATAAACTTACGCAATACGTAAGAAACGGAGGCGGAAAGGTTGTACGAAATCAATGTCCCCAAACTTAGGGGGAAAATGACCGAAAAGAATTATACGATATCATCATTGGCGAATACACTGGGGATAGACCGAAATACTCTGGCGAAATACCTATCGATACCGAGTAAAATACCGTATGATGTGATGGTCAAAATTGCCGAATGCGTATGTGACAGCAGACAAGAAGCGACGGACATTTTTTTTGCAAACCAACTTACGCAAAACGTAAGGACAAACGAACAAACCGCATAGGAGGTGAGCGGCATGATGAACCTTGAACAACTGGAAGCAACAGAAAAGAAAGTGGCGGCCATATTAGCGGAATCTGGCGCCACTCTCCCCGAAGTGGAGTGCATCTTAGCACATTGCAAATGTTACCTTACTGCCTCGTATTGCGAGATTCCAGAACATCAGCAATCCGATTAAGAGCCACAGCGATCCTCACTATTGAACAATCATTATATTGAGAATCGTATAGCGGACATTGCACAACACAAACGTTATGCGAAAACGGACAAAGCATTACCTTCACCTCCTTCCGAGGTGATTATACCACAGAAAGGAAACCACCATGGATAACTTTGACAAGCTCCTGCGGGACATGATAACCGCCGCCGTGGACGAGCGTATAAACAGCGTCGAGGCGCTGGAGGAGCGCATGGTGAAGATGCACGGCGAGTATGTCACCACCAAGCGGGCATCCGAGATCATCAACGTAGACCCCGGCACCATACGCGCCATGTGCAGGGATGGGCGCCTCATGGCGACCGCCGCCGACGGCCACGCCCCCCTCATACTGGTGCGGAGCATGGCCTCCATGGTAGAGGATAAGACGGCGGATCAGCCCAGGGTAAAGGCTACCCGCCGCCATAAGTACGACGATTGTAAATACAAAGTGCAGTAGCTCCCCGCACGAAAGGGGAGAGCAGAGGGCGGCATCTTGGGCCGGTGTCCGATGGGCAGAGTTTAAAATCTCCTTTTTGATATACACAGACCACCTGATATGTCCGACAAAACGCTGCTTCTGCTCACCGCCCTCTGCTGTCTCCTTTCGCCGGAGGTGATGCGAATGACATAACAATTCCACAACAGCACGTTAGCAACTCGACCGGGCGAGTATAAACAGGATTCAGGCCCGGTGCGTCTCCTGCGGACGGGTTTGCCGATAGCCCGCGCCGCCGGAGGGTATCAGATCATAAGGAGGACACAAAAATGAAATTAGGAGAAATGACATTCGGGGCAAACATCAAAATTCCCGAGCGACAAGAAGATGGCAGTTATAAGCTGGCTGACTACACCCTCGGCTGCCTCAATAATTTTGACGTAGGCACCGCAGGGCTTATCCGCAAAGACATACACAGCTTGTGCCGGTTCGGCGACAGCGTGGAGTACGCCGGTTCTGACCTAGACAAACGCATGGCCGAGATATACGACAGCTACCCCGACGAGTTTAAAGAGCTGATTATCCCCAGCACGATCCCGTTGTATAACGGCAGCGGCCCCGAGGATATAACCCGCAAGGTGTTTGCTCCCACGTTGACCATGGTAGGCGGCGGCGAAAATGAAGGAGTGGACGAGGGATTCACATGGCCTATATTCACGGGAAGAAATAGCCGCGAAAAGACCTTTAACGGCTCGGCTAATATCTGGTGGCTTTCTTCGCAGTTCTCCTCTGACGTCGCGTGGTTCGTCGGCACGGGCGGCTCCGCCTACTACTTCGGCCTCCCGTCGCTCACGCTTGGTGTTGTCTCCGCTTTTGCAATCCTCCAATCGGTACAGATTGACGACACACCGGATAATGACGGCAGCTACAGATTGACGGTGCTGGAAAGCTATTGCTCGTAAAAAAAGCCATGAAAAGCAAGCGCACCAAAGCATGCGAAATACCTCTCAAAGTCAAACGGTGGGTATGGGAGAGGGATCATCATTGCTGCGTCCTGTGCGGCAGGCCCGGCAACCCTGACGCGCATTTCATCCCTCGCTCCCATAACGGGAAGGGAATAGAAGAGAACATCGTCACCCTATGCCCTGAATGCCACAGGGATTACGACAATTCAGAACGCAGGCCGGAGCTGAAAAAGGTCCTTCGCGCCTACCTTATGGCCAAATACCCGGATTGGGACGAAGAGAAACTGAAATACCGCAAATGGAGAAGTGATTACATATGCAAGTAAAGGATATCCTTCCCATGTTGGCACTACTCAAGAGCCAGAGAGTAAAGCTCTACCACGCCCCAGGCGGGGAACTGCTGGGCAGCTATAACAGGATAGACATACAGCCCGGAACGTGCGACGAAACCATCGGCAAACTCATGGACGCAACGTTGATATGCGTTGACGCCAACAATCAAAACATCAACTTACACATTGCGACAGGGAGGGATTGATATGTGGGGAGCATTTTTTAGCTGGGGAGTGCCTATGTTTGTGATCGGCATAATGACGGGCTTTGCCTTCGCGCCCCGCAAAAGGAGATAGATATGGAAGCGTGCATAACCGGACAAACTCTGTGCTGGCGTTGCCGGAGGGCGACCAACGCGCCGGGCATGGGCTGCAGCTGGTCACGCCGCACCGATCCCGAACCTGTTGAGGGCTGGGAGGCGAAGGAGACAACGCTGAAGGGCAGCGATTATTACCACGGCAAAAACTACACAACAATTATACAGTCCTACGTCATCCGCGCCTGCCCGCTGTTTTTACCGGACGAGAAAAACGAGCCGCCGCGCATATACAGGAAGTGGATCGTCGAAGTGGACGGCGAGTGGCTGACAACGCAGGAGACGAGGGAGCGGCTGGGCATCGACAGACGCGAAATATACAAGCTGATCGAGCGCGGCAAGCTCAACGCCAGACAAGTGGAGCAAATGAGTTAAAAACAGATCATAGGGAGGACATAAAAATGAAATTAGGAGAACTACCATTCGGAACCAACATCAAAATCCCCGAGCGCCGCAAGGACGGAACCTACGAGCTGGCGGACTACACCCTGGGCTTTTTCGGCGCAGGCGTGGCTGCGCTTATCCGCAAAGACATACACAGCTTTTGCCGGTTCGGCGATAACGCGGAGTACGCCGGATCAGACCTGGACGAACGCATGACCGAAATTTATGATAGCTACCCCGATGAACTTAAAGAACTGATTATCCCAAGCACGATCCCGCTGTATAACGGCAGCGACGCCGAGGATATAACCCGCAAGGTATTTGCCCCCACAATGACCATGGTAGGCTGCGGCGACAACCACGGTGTGGACGAGGGCTTCACATGGCCTATATTCACTGGCCGGAATAGCCGCAAAAAGACCTTTAACGGCTCGGCTGCCTACTGGTGGCTTTTCTCACAGTACTCCTCTGACCGCGCCTGGTACGTCTACACGGACGGCTCCGCCAACTACTACGGCAGCCCCTCGGTCCCGAATGGTGTTGTCCCCGCTTTTATAATCCCTCAATCGGTACAGATTGACGATACGCCGGACAAGGACGGCAGTTACAGATTGACAGTGCTGGAAAGCTATTGCTCGTAAAAAGACTGCGAAAAAACATATCAAAGGAGGACAAACAAAATGGAAACAACGGAAAGGATTCACGGCGCCTGCCGCTACTGCGGGCAGATAATCAACATCAAAAGCTATTTGGCGCTGCACCCAAACCTCAAGGACCCGGACGAGGACGCGATAGCTACCCTCATGTGTGACTGCAAGGAGGCCAGACGCGACCGTGACACTCATGAGGCTGCCCTTCGGGGAGAAAGCGACCGCATTGAGGCCCTGCAAAAAGCAAATGACGTGATCGAGGAGCTTTTTACCGGCAACCCGCACCAGAAGCGTATAGCCGTGGACGAACAGACGCGGGAGATATTGCAGCAGCTTGCCGAGCGGGTGTACGGCGGATTTGTGGATAAAGCGGTCATCACCACCACGGACGGAGTTAAGGCCACCATAAAAAGCACCGGCTCCGCCGCTATCGGCATAGCCATAGAGCGCAGCAAGACCAAAAAGGAGAAAAAGGAGATATAACCCATGGAAAGCCGGGAGATATATGACATGCTCCTGCGCAGCATAGGGGAGCACATGGACGCAAAAGGCCGGGCCGCTGTCAGCATCAACGGCAGGCCCGCCCTGATAATAACGATAGACCGGGAGACCGGAGAGGTTACCGCCCGCAATGCGATCACTGACACGACCGCCGCCGACGCGGTAATAGACTACCTCAACACTGTTGCCGGGACTAAATACCAAAAAACGCCGAAAAACCGCAGCTATATCAACGCCCGCATTGCGGAGGACCATACGCCGGAGGACTGCCGCCGGGTAATAGACAGCCGCTGGGCAACGTGGAGGGGGACAAGCATGCAGGAGTATATGCGCCCCTGCACCCTGTTTAACAGCGAAAAATTTGAGGGCTACCTGTCGGCAGCGAAAACCAACGTCAAAAAAATCGCTGGGAGTTATTTTATGAACCACATTCAGCACCAATACTCCGCCGACGAGCTGGCGAAAATAGGCGTTGATCTAATCGGGGATTTAGGGGAGGACTGAAAAATGTCAAAAGAACAATTTCACAGTAGAGTTTATACGGACAGACCGGCTTATGCCGATTTTGCAGCACCTGAGAAGTTTGAGGCCATAAAAAGCATAGTTGCAAAGCGCCTCGTGGAACACCCGAATGCGATATGCTCCTATTCTGGCGGCAGCGATAGCGATATTATGCTACACCTGATCGAGGAAGTGCGGCACACATTCGACCTTCCGCCAATTAAATATTGTTTCTTCAACACCGGCCTTGAAATGGCGGCTACAAAGCGTCACGTCCGCGAGACGGCAGATAAGTACGGCGTGGAAATTACAGAATATCGCCCGAAGAAAAATATTGTGCTGGCGACAAGAGAGTATGGACAACCGTTTGTATCAAAAATAATGTCCGCCGGTTTGGAAGGCGTACAGAAGAAAAACATACCTCTGAGCATCGCGGATGAATATGCCGAAGCAGAGGACAAGGCGGCAAAATATGCGGAACTGTGCGAACGCTATCCGGGCTGCAAAACAACGATAAGTTTTCTTTGCTGCTGTAACGGCAAAGGCGAACCACGCCCGGAAATTCAGCTCGTAATCAACTCGTCCAAATATATGTTGGATTTCATCAAAGAAAACCCGCCACAGTTCAAAATAAGCAACCACTGCTGCGACGTTTGCAAAAAGGCCGTTGCGCACAGCGTCCAAAAAGGCTTTGACATGGTTATAACCGGCGAACGCCGAGACGAGGGCGGCATGAGGTCTGTGCCCAGAAAGGATAATACATCGCTCTGCTTCTCCCAGGCGGCAAACGGACAATACCGGCTCAAACCTCTGTACTATGTATCCGATGCTGATAAGGCATGGTACAAGGACTACTACGGTATCCGCTACTCCGATGCTTACGAGGTTTACGGCCTGAAACGTACTGGCTGCTGCGGATGTGCGATATCCGCGAAGGCGGTAGAAGAACTTGAAAAAATACGTCCCTACGAGCCTAATCTTGTAAAGGCCGCGTGGAACGTATTCGGGGACAGCTACCGGTATAGGGCGATGTACAACGAGTACAAGGCGAAAAGAAGGGAAGAAGAAAGGAAAAGAAAATGAAAAAAAGAACGCTACCCACCTACACCGTTCTAATCCGCACGCCCGCCGGGACGCAGGCCATTATTAAGACCAACGATTTTGCGAAAGCCAGACGGACATATGCCCAGTACAAGGGCTCATGCCGCCTCTGCATTGACGGGCGGGAGCTGAGGATACTCGAGGCGGACAAACTGATGGACGACCACAGCGACAAAGTGATAGAGCAGATATTTATCCCGCGCCGCACGAAGAAGACCGAGGACATACACGCATTAAAGCCTGCCCGGTAACACGGGCAGGACTTGACCTTTTGCCGGGTGCGGCAATCACCCGGTCCTCCATTGATAGGGTGGCGGCAGGTGCGGCCAACGGGGAAACGCCCGCACTGCAAACCACCGCCCCCGGCAAAGGGCCAAGACCTGATTATTAAAAAAGGAGGCCGCCATGCAGCGGGTACGGCGTGATATATATTCTGGCGTGGTGCTGGAGCGGATCATATACTCCGTGGGAGACAGGACACAAAAACCCTACCGCCCGCGAAAACCGAGGTTTAAGACGGACGAGGAAAGGGCGCGGTTTAACTCTGAGGTAGCCCGCCGGGCACATACCCGGCTCGTGAATGAGAACTTTACCCCGGCCTCGATGTACAGCACATTGACACAGGACGACGAGCACGAGGTACACGATTTTAAGGATTTTCGCCGCCTCTGCGTCAATTTCCGCCGACGGCTGCTCTACGCCTACCCGGAGGCAAAAATCGTTATCTACATGGGGCGCGGCAAAAACACCCACCGCATACACGCCCATATGCTGACGGACGGAGTGCCGGAGGAGGCCATACGCAAACAATGGACGCTGGGCAGCGTCAACCGCTGCGAGCACCTCCGGGCGCATGTCCACTATGACGGCATAGATCACGGCCCGGACTATACGGGGCTGGCCAATTACTTGTTTAGTCACTGGACGCCGGAACAGGGCGGGCACCATTACATGGCCACCCGCAACCTTGCCCCCTGCGGCAGGGAGCAGACAAAACCAATAAAACGCAACTACACGCCGGCCAAGCCGCCGCATACGCCGAGGGACTATATCCTCGTCGAGAGCGGCGCGACAGAGTTCGGCTTTACCTATTTCAAATATGTCAAAATCCCGCCCAAGCGGCGGTGTTAAGCGGCGCAAAGCGCGAGGCTTTTGCCGGGGCCTTGTAAATGCGTCGGATTTTACGACGATATCAAAAAGGAGGTAAAAACAATTGCTGAAAGACTACACCATGACCCTCAACCGGGCGGGTATACCCGTATGGCGGCCTGCCCAGCCGGTAATAGGCAAAGAGGACGAGCACCAGACCGCCCTGACCAACTGGGCGCGGATGATGCGGACGCAGTATCCAGCCCTGACGCTCTACCACCACATACCCAACGGCGGCTTACGCGATAAGCGCACCGCTGTGCGGCTGATGTGGCAGGGGGTACATTCCGGCGTACCGGACGTATTTATCCCTGCCGCCCGGGACGGCTACCATGGCATATACATCGAGCTCAAAACTGGCGCCAATAGTCCAACGCCAAATCAAAACGAGTTTATGAACGGCGCTATGGCCGAGGGCTACTATTGCGCGGTCTGCTACGGCTGGCCCTGCGCGGCGGCGGTGATTGAGGAGTATTTGAAAGGAGACACTGAGCTGTGAACAGTAAAAACACAATAAAAATTCTGCGCAGAGCCATCGAGAAATACGGCGAACCCATCCAGACCATAGTCGCCATCGAGGAATGTGCAGAGCTACAAAAAGAACTGACTAAAGCGTTGCGGGGAAAACTGGACGCCGAACACCTTGCGGAGGAAATGGCCGATGTACAGATCATGCTGTGGCAGCTCTGCTGCATGTTCGACATAGACGGACAGATGCTGAAGTGGATCGAAAAGAAGGTTGAGCGGCTTAATGAGCGCATGGAGGCGGCAGAAACAGGAGGTGAGCGGCATGACTAACCACGAATACCTAAAACAGCAATCCGCCGAATGGCTGGCGGACAAACTCGCCGAGATAGTGGACTGCGACTGCTGCCCGGCGGTTTATTGTGCCAAACGGATCGAAATGCTCTGCGAACTGGGCATATCGGAATGTCAGAGAACGCTGGAAAACTGGCTGAACGCAGAAAGGACGGAGGGCAACAATGGCCAAAAGCGATAACGATTATTATAGCTACTTACTTTCATGCGGATTTGATGAACAAGAAGCACAACAAAAAATGAAGGAAAGGGAGAATATGATTGATTTATATCAAGGCAAAAAAGAGCAGAGAGAAATTACAAGTCACGCATACGAATTGAGCAAAAAACGGTTAACCAAAGAAATTCAAGATTTTTTATGGGGCGGGAGGAGGTGCTGACAATGCCTAAAGAACATATAGAGCGAGAAGCGGCTAAGGCACGGCTTAGAATGTGGATCACAGATTGCGTATTAGACGGGGACAATGAGGAGGCAGCCGATGTCTAAATTCTGCATACACGAACAACACGCTGGGGTATGTGAAAAGACCGGTGGTTATTGCAGTGAAGGGCCTTGCCCGTATGAAGAAATGGTGGATTATGCCCCTATGGTGCATGGACGGTGGATAGGCATTGATAGCTCGTTTTGGAAACCTACACATAGAGGTGATATTCCTGTTTTTAGAAAAACATACAGATGTTCAGAGTACAGAAGGAGAACAGCCATAGCAGAAAACTACTGCCCCAATTGCGGGGCGAAAATGGACAAGGAGGAAACCAATGAACTGGATTAAAGTAAGGGACAGACCACCAGAAGAAAAGGAACCGGTGATTATCCTGCTGCAAGATGGACAGATTTTTCGCGGCGAGATACGCATGAGACAATTATTGCCGGAATGGTGGTATTACTACGATGCCGGCAGCAGTGACATCGACATACTGGGGCTTGTATATCCCATAGAAAAGTTTGAAGGACTATGGTTTAAAGGTAATCCTGTTATTGCGTGGATGCCATTGCCAGAAACGCCGAAGGAGGAAAGCAAATGACTGATAAAGAAGCGATTGAAATGGCTATAAGAACCTTAGTACATATTAAGGATTCCAGCGACACACCGCACATAATTGCTGCTTGCAGTATTGCCATTTCTGCCCTGCAAGAGCGCAAGGAACGGCAATGGATTAACGTAAAGGACAGACCGCCGAAGGAGGAAAAATGAAACGAGTAATAGCAATAACAATATTAACCCTGCTGACCCTCGCCCTGTGCGGGTGCGGAAAGGCTGAGGCTGGCAATCGTAGACTGTGGATACTGGATGTGGGTGCGACGTATGGAATATATGTCGATAACCTCACGGGGATACAATACCTGAGCACAAACCAAGGCGGCGTTTGCGTAATGGTAGACGCAGAGGGAAAACCGCTGATATGGGAGGGAGAAAAATGATAACGATCCACAACAACGAGGAGCCGCTGCACAAGCTGGCGAAGGAAATACACGAAAACGCCGTTGCTCATGGTTGGTGGGACGAGGAGCGGAATTTGCTGGAGATTGTCGCCCTTTGCCATAGTGAGCTTTCGGAGGCGATAGAGGAATACCGCGCCGGCCGCGACATGATTTACCCCGGCGTGGGCGGCAAGCCCGAGGGCATAGCCGTCGAAATGGCCGATTGCCTTATTAGGATACTGGACTGGTTCGGACATGAGGGGCTGGACGTGGACGGCATTGTACGTGAGAAAATGCTCTACAACAAGGGCAGACCATACAAACACGGAAAGAAGTGTTAAGATGAATGATAGAGAAAAGCGTTGGAGGGTTCGGGGGCAACTCCGCCGGTGGGGAACACGGCGAACCTGCGCCGGAGAAAACAGGCCGAAATAGAGGGGAGGGGGCATCAAAAAGCTAAATCAATCCTCTGTGGTACCGGGGCGGCCCATCGGAAGAAAAATTTTTCGATTTTTGAGAAGCTTCAAAAATGAATGGCAATGGGGCGCCCGAAAACGACAAAACTACAAATAAACGGCGGCGGCAAATTAGCCACCGAAAAGATTTGTAAAATTACATCAAAAACGACGGTTTTTAATCCAAAAAGGAGGCGAAAAATTGAATCCGAAAAAAGCAACGCGGGAAAGGCGAGATGAGCGGGCAGCCGTGCGGCGACTGCTGATGTATTGGGGTAATGCAGAGCGCACGAGGACGGAAAAAGAGCGGTTGTTAATTAGCGTTGACGAGGAGATCGAAGCGCAATACGATCTTCACCCGCAGCAGATTACGGGCCTGCCGCACGGTACCGAGCTGCCGGACAGCACTCCGGCCACGGTTATAAAAGCTACGCGGGAATTAAAAAGACTGCGAAAGAAGAAAAAACGGCTGGAAGACGAATTGCAAAATCTCGACCATTGGGTGGGAATGATAGAATTTGAAGTGATGTGTTTGCCGCCGCTGGAATATGAGGCAATAAGACTGCGGTACGTTAAATACGGAGTGGCAAAAGGGGGATATTGGGAGCGGATAGCGCAGCAAATGCACGTCTCGATTGATTGGGCGAAGACCCTTGAGAGACAGGGGGTAGACAGACTGATAGGCAGAATAGCAGCGTAAAGAGAATACCGTATAAGAGGGCTGATATAGCCCTCTTATATCATTCAGCGCGCCCCGATGATGTCGGGGAGCTGCGCCACCATTATATACCATACGCCCGGCCCAGGGCCTTAACCGTGTTGTCTGTAACGAGATAAATAAAATTCAACACTTTCCCACACTCTTTATGTGCTATAATAATACCATCAAAAGGGCTGCGAAGAGCGGCCCTTTAGCATTTTGAGGGAGATGAGCGGCAATATGGCAAGCCGAGCCCTACGTTTTTGCCAGTACCCTGGATGTAATGCGCTGACCGCCGGACGATACTGCGATGAGCACCGGACGGCGGGCGAACTGCGGCAGCAGGAGCAGATACACGCCCAGGACGAGCGGCGGGGCAGCTGCCGGCAGCGCGGATATGATGCCCGATGGAGCAAATACTCCCGCTGGTATTTGTCGGCCCCGGAACATCAACTCTGCGCCCTGCGGCTGGATGATGGCTGCACTATGGTGGCGCGGTGCGTGGATCACATAGACCCGCCTGACGGGCCGGGCGACCCGCGCTTTTGGGATACCGCCAATCACCAGCCCGCCTGCATACATTGCAACAGCGTCAAAGGACACAAAAAAATCATAGGCAAATACAGAATTTGAGAAAGGAGGAGCCTATGCCGACAGGAAGAAAGCCGAGGCCGCTAAAGCTCGTCGATAACGGCAAAAACCGGTATACCAAAGACACGATGGAAAACCGGGAGAATGGCGAACCTACCGGCTGCTCCGACAAATTAAAACCACCCAAAAGCCTGTCCCCGGAGGCGAAGAAGGAATGGAAAAGGGTAGTAAAGCTCTACCGCCAGCTCGACACCCCGATAATTAACGATCTGGACATATCCGCCCTCGCTGCCTACTGCGAGAGTGTGGCGATATACCAAAAAGCCGAGGCGGAATACCAAAACGGCCCGCTTATATACCGGGCGGCGGACGGCAAGCCAACGGAAAACCCGTATATCACCATCATGCGCCGGGAGGGGCAGAATATCATAAAATACGCCGAGCAGCTGTGCCTGTCGCCGGTGGGCCGTGCTCGCATGGGTGTAGCAGCAGCGAAAAAAGCCGCAGAGAGCGACCCCATGGCCGCATATCTGAGCAAGTACGGTGGTTAACTCGAACAAAGCCCTCGAAGTTATCGAGTTTGTACAGGCCCTTAAACATACCGGCGATTTTTACGGCAAACCCTTTGTGCTTTTACCATGGCAGATAGGGGTCATAAACTCCGTATACGGCACCGTGACCGCCGAGGGCGTGCGGCAGTACCGCATGGCATATTTGGAGATCGCCAAGAAAAACGGCAAGACCGAACTTATCGCCGCGCTGAGCCTGTATCACCTGGTCATGGATGCACCGGGCGGCGAGATATACTGCGGCGCCGCAGACAGGAACCAGGCATCAATAGCTTTTAACGCCGCAAAGAGCATGGTGGAGCAAAGCGAAGTATTGTCCAAGATAATCAAAATCAAAGACAGCACGAAGGAAATGCTGAATCTCCGCACACACAGCCGCTTTAAAGTGCTGTCGGCAGAGGCGGCGACCAAACACGGCCTTAACCCCTCCGTGGTCATCATAGATGAACTACATGCCCACCCCAAGCGGGACTTGTGGGACGTGCTGACATTTGGTACGGGTGCTGCACGGAATGAGCAGCTCATATGGTGCATCACCACCGCGGGCGACGACCCCGACCGCAAAAGTGTGGGATGGGAACAGCACGAAATAGCAACAAAGGTGCTGAGCGGCGAACTGACAGACCCGGCGTTTTACGCCAAAATCTATACCGTCCCTGAGGACGCGGACATATACGATGAAGCAAATTGGTACTTAGCCAATCCCTCGCTGGGCGTATCCATCAAAATTGAGAATGTGCGCAGCGAGGCGATAAAGGCCCGAAACAGCCCGGCGGCAGAGAAACTCTTCCGGTGGCTCCGGCTCAATCAATGGATCTCGCTTAAACGCACCGGCTGGCTGCCTATCACCCTATGGGATGATACCGAAGGGGGCTGGCATAAATCCGATATGCTGGGGCGGCCCTGCTATGTAGGCATAGACCTGTCCAGCACCACCGACCTGACCGCCGTGGCGGCCCTTTTCCCACCGCCGCCGGAGGAAACGGAGTGGCGCTTTTTTGTGGACGCGTGGATTCCCGAGGAAAACATGCGGGAACGGGAGCACCGGGATCATGTGCCTTTTAGTAAATGGGTGCAGGCGGGGCATATGCACGCGACCCCCGGCAACTGTGTGGACTACGCCTATATTGCCAACTATCTGGACAAGCTCATGCTGGACTATGACATCAAATATATTGCGGCGGACGAGTGGCGCATAGATTCCCTGCGCCCCCTCATGCAGCAGGAGGTTGCGGCACAGAAGATAATCACCATACCCCAGACCATGAGCGGCATGTCCCCAGCAATGAAGGAAATTGAGCGACTCCTACGCGAGGGCGAAATGACCCACGAGAGGAACCCCTGCGGGCGCTGGGCGTTTGGCAATGTAGTAGTAGCCCAGGACGGCAACGAGAACATAAAACCCATGAAAAACAGGAGCATAGAGCGAATAGACCCGATGTGCGCCCTGATAGACGCGATGGCGGCGGCGGTAAAACTGGAACCCAAGCGCAGCGTATACGAGCACCGCGGCCTGAGAATAGTGTGAGGTAAACAGTGAAGAGATTTAAACTTTTTGGCAAAACATACGAAATACGGGCGGCGGACGTTAAAACACTGCCCTCCGTATCAGATGATAGCGCATGGCAGATGTACCTTGCAGGGCAGGGTTACGCCATAAGCGCAGAGGGGGCGCTGCAGGTCGCGGCGGTATTCAGGTGTGTTGACCTGATAAGCAAGACCATGGCGGCGTTGCCCCTGCACATGTACAAAAATGCCGGGGAGGGCAAACAAAAGGCACGGGATCATCCCCTGTATAAGCTGTTGTATGTGCTGCCCAACCGCACAACCACGGCGTATGAGCTTATGCAGATGCTTGTGGCAAACATGCTGCTCACTCGCGGCGGGTATCTCCGCATAGTGCGGGACAGATACGGCTTTGTGCGACACCTCAAAAATCTGCCCACCTCCTGCTGCTCGGAAGTGTACACCAACCGGGAAAACGGGGAACAGTATATATACGTCACCTATGACGGCATAACAGAAACGCTCCGGGAGGGCGATTTTGTCTTTATTCCCGGTTTTAGATTTGGCGACCGCACGCCGGAAGACCCAATGACCATAGCCGCAAGCGTGCTGGGACTGAATAACAGCATGACACAATACGCGCAAAGGGGCTTTTCCGGTACTTCCCCCGGCGGCTATATAACCTATCCGGGGCAACTCTCCGATACGGCATACGAGCGCTTCAAAAAGGACTTCCAGAGCAACTACGGCGGCGCAGAAAACGCCGGGAAATGGATGTTTCTGGAAAACGGCTCCACGGCGCAGCCGTGGGACAGGGACATGTCAAAGACACAACTCCTTGATAGCCGCAAATGGGCTGTAACCGAGATATGCCGCATTTTCGGCGTTCCTCCGCACATGTGCATGGATCTGGAAAAGGCCACCTTTTCGAACATCGAGCAGCAGAGCGCCGAGTTTGTACGTGACTGCATAAATCCCCTATCCGTGCGTATAGAGCAGGCCCTTTACCGTGACCTGTTGAGCGAGGCGGAGCAGGCGAAGTATTATTTTAAGTTTAATACAAACAGTCTGCTACGCGGCGATACCGCCACCCGAACGAGCTATTACAACACAATGCGGCAGAATGGTGTGATGAACGCGGACGATATCCGCGAGCTGGAGGATATGAACCCCATACCCGATGGGCTGGGAAAGATATACTTTATCAACGGCAACATGCTGCCGCTGGAAAACGCAAAACTCAACGCGCCTAAAAGCGCGCAAGCGAAAGGAGCGCCCCTAAAAAATGAATAAATTTTGGGAGTTTAAAGCTCTCGGCAATGCCGGCGAGCTTTTTTTGTACGGAGAGATCAGCGATACGTCATGGTGGGGCGACGAAATAACCCCTGCGCAATTTCAAAAAGAATTGGCGGCGCTGGGGGATATATCCACCCTTGATGTGTATATCAACAGCCCTGGCGGGGACATCTTTGCGGGATTTAGCCTGTACAACATCCTCAACCGCCACCCGGCGACAAAAAACGTGCATATAGACGGCCTCGCCGCCTCCGCCGCATCAGTGGTTGCCATGGCGGGCGATACCATCAAAATGCCCGAAAATGCCACGTTGATGATACATAATGCATGGACATACGCCGGCGGTGGGGCGGAGGACTTACGCAGGACCGCCGACGAGCTCGACCGTATCAACGACCAGATAGCGGGCATATACGCCGCCCGCACCGGCAAGGAGAAGGACGAGATATCCGCCCTTATGACAGCAGAAACGTGGATGAGCGGCACCGAAGCGCTTAATATGGGCTTTGTAAACGAACTCATCGAAAACAAAAAGGTCGCGGCTTGCGCGGATACCGAAAAGTGGTTTGCGCTGTACAAGCACGCGCCGAAGGAACCGCCGGAAAACAGGGAGCCTGACAACGGGGGAGCAATCCAGCCCGCAGCAGATATAAACACCGCACTGCAGGAGCAGCGCAAGAGATTCAGAGCGACTAAACTAAAAATTTTGGAGGTATAAGTAACCGATGAAGAAACTCTACGAAATGATGCAGGATCGCGCAAATGCCGCAACCCAGATGCGCGAAATAATGAACAAATTTGAAGACGGCGTGATGGACGCGGAATCCACCGAGACCTATAACCGGCTCGAAAAGGAGTTTGACGCGCTCAACGCCAACATAATCCGCGAACAGAAGCAGCTCGAGCGGGAACGCGCCGCCGGTGAAGTGATCGACAAGCTGGACGACAAGAAGGACGAGCGCATTAAAGTATTTGCCCGCGCACTGCAGGGCGATCCCGAGTCCATAACCAGATACAAAAACACCACCATGACCCTTGGCACAAACGCTACCGCCGGTTATCTGACCGCGCCCGTGGAGTTTGTCAACCAGCTCATAGCCGGGCTCAAAAATGACATGTTTATGCGCCAGATATGCAACGTTGTGGGCCCCATAGGTCAGGCACAGAGCCTTGGGTATCCCAGCCTGACTACCGATGCGTCTGATGTGGCATGGACAACCGAGGTGGCGGCAGCCCCCGAAGAGGCGACCATCGCCTTCGGCCGCCGCGAATTTAAGCCCCAGCGCCTTGCCAAACTGATTAAGATATCCAAGACCCTCATGCGCCACGCACCCAGCCCTGATCAGACCGTGCTTGACCGCATATTGTACAAGATCGAGGCGGCGCAGGAAAACGCCTTTATGAGCGGAACGGGCACTAACCAGCCTTTGGGCATCTTTACCGCCTCTGACAGCGGCATAGCCACCGGGCGCGACGTTACCGCCGCTTCCGCCACCGCCGTGGCCACCGACGACCTGATAGAGTGCAAATACGGCGTGAAGGGCCAGTATATGCGCGGGGCCTCCTGGGTAATGCACCGCGACCTCTGCAAGATGATCGCAAAGCTCAAGGACAGCGACGGCCAGTATATATGGCAGCCCTCCGTGCAGGCAGGACAGCCTGATATGCTGCTGGGCGCTCCCGTGTATATGTCCGAGTACGCGCCTAACGCCGTAGCCACGGGCAAGTACGTGGCAGTATACGGCGACTTTAAAACCGGCTATTGGGTATGCGACAGCGACGGCCTCTACATACAGGTGCTTAACGAGCTGTACGCCGTCAACAACGAGATAGGCTACGTTGTCGAGTACTATGGCGACGGCGCACCCGTAGTAGGCGAGGCGTTCAGCCGCCTGAAGATGAAGGCGAGCTGATGAAAATCAAAATGTTGACCTTGGCAGCCGGGCCGGAGGGAGTAACCCCGCCCGGCTCCATCATTGACATAGACGAGGCAACGGCGCGGCAGCTCATCAGGGGCTGTTACGCCATAGCCATGGAGGCCGACAATGGTAATAACAAGACAACCCCCAGCAGTGGAACCGCTAAGCCTCGAAGAGGTAAAACTGCATCTGCGGAATAACCCCGGCGATACCAGCGAGGACAAGGATATAATAGCTCCTCTCATAAGCGCGGCCCGCGAATATTGCGAGAACTATTGCGGGAAGTCATTTGCGGAGCAGTCCATAACCGCTTACCCGGAGGTGAGCGGCACTGCGACACTCCCGCGTGGCCCCGTGATAAGCGTGGACAGCGTTACAGTGGACGGCGAGGCGGTGGAGTATACCGCAGACGTGCGCCGCGGCACCGTGACGGTAAACAAGCCCGGCGCAGTCATAACCTACACCGCAGGATACGAGGAGACACCCTACCTTGTGCGACAGGCCATGCTCCTGCTCATAGGCCATTGGTACACCAACCGGGAGGCTGTGATACAGGGTTCTACGACCGAGATAGACATAGCGATTCGCGCGATGCTGAATCAATATAAAGGCTGGTGGTTTTGATGGCAATTAAAGCTGGAGCAGGCGAAATGCGAACGAAAATCACCATAAAAGCGCCGGAATACAGCATCGAAGCCGGATTCAGCGCGGAAAGCTTTAAAAATGTTTTCCCCGGCCCCGTGTGGTGCAAGTGGGTGAATGCCCACGGTACGGAGATATATCAGGCGGAAGAACTGCACTTGCGGCAGCCCGTGACCATAACCATGCGCTACTCGCCCCTTGTGACCGTCGAGTGCCGCATATGGCATGAGCGGGATGCCGAGCCTTACGAGATCATCAGCATAGATAATGTCGGAGACCGCCGGGAATATCTCGAGATCAAGGCGCAAAGGGTGGTGACGGCATGACCATAGCGGAGGAACTTAACGATAAATATACCGTTTGCCACCCGCCTTATATGGGCGACCAACGCACTTATGTCACATATCAATGCATGGGTCAGGTTGCGATACTGTACGCAGACGGCGTAGAAAAAGAAACTGGAGTGATGTATGCCGTAGATTACTACACTGATAATCCTCCGTTTGAAACTGCTGTTAATGATATAAAAAACAAACTCGCTGCGGCGGGCTGGAATTGCTCCGTTGACACGGAAATATATGAGACGGATACAGGATTATACCATATCGCCATGACGGCGGTAGGCGTGGGCGGCATATATGGCTAAATTTGAAATAGAAGGGCTCGACGAAGTTGGCCTTGCACTCAGAAACGTAATAGATGGCGTAGAGGATTTCAACATAGAACTGGCCCAAGAGGCCGCAGACATCACGAAGGAAGAAATTGAAAAAAACATCGAAAGGCACAACCATATTCGCACCGGCACGCTCCGGCGGTCTATAAAAACATTCAAAAAGAAAAAACGCGATGGCAGCCCGTATATAGAGGTGACCGCAACGGGCAGTAATCCAGGCCCGCCTGGCAGCAAACGAAAAAAATATGCCGGAAACGCATATATAGCATTCGTACTCAATTACGGGCGCTCGAACCTTGTGGGTAGCCGGTTTTGGACTGAAGCGGAACAAAAAGCGATTGAGATATTCCAGCCTCGGCTGGAACTAAAAATTCTAAACTTTTTAAAAGAGAAAGGACTGAAATAAATGCCTGCGATAGACCTGAGAGGTATAAAAATTGGCGAATACAAAAATAACGACGGAACGGTAACCTATGAAACACCAATATCCATGGGTGAGGCCATGACGGCGCAGCTTGAACTCACTTTTGCAGAGGGACGCCTGTATTCAGAAAGTAGGCTCGCAGAATACATAAAACTCGCAACCGGCGGTACCGTCAGCATAGGCGTAAAATATATACCTGACGCAGCACAGAAACTGATGTACGGAGCGAGCGAAAAAACACGCACACTGAACGGGAGCAATAACGCAAAGAGCCTGCTTAGTACCACTAAGGATATTGCCAAATACGTAGGCATGGGCTTTTATGCTCCGGACATGATAGACGGCGTTAATAAGTTCACCGCCGTATTTGTCTACAAGGTGCTTTTCGGCCCCCCAAGCAGAGCGTTTAAAACGAAGGACAACACCATCACATTCCAGACGCCTACTACGACCGGCGAATTCCTCGGCGATGATAGCGAGAACAACAACCTGTTCGAAATGGCCACGCTTGACAGCGAAGCAGATGCAAAATCATGGATTAGCCTTTGCTTTGGCGCGACCATTTAAAGGAGCGTCGAATGGACATTAGGCTAAAAACTGCGCCGTATACGTTTGACGGCATGGAAATGACCCTCTGCTGCAACATGAACGTGTTGGCGGATGTGCAGGAGTATTTTGACGGCAGTTTCGGGCGCGCGCTGGAAAAACGGCGAACCCTTCAGGCCAATATAGTATTTCTGACCGCCATGATCAATGATTATCTCGACAGCATCGGATCAACTAAACGTTATGAAGTGAGGGAGGTGGGCCGCAAACTGCCCACCTTGCCCGCCGCGACGCGGGAACTGAGCGATATAATAACCTGTCTGGTGAGCTCCGCGCTGATACAAAAAGAGGAAAACGAGGACGAGGAAAAAAACTTGAACGCCACGCAGAACCCGGGCCTATAGATTTTGCGTGGTATTTGACTATATGGGTAGTGTATTTACATCAAAACGAAAAAGACTTTTGGAAATCGGCGACGCCGCGCAAGGTGATAGCCATAGCAAAAAAAAATAGCGAAATCAAAAACGGACTGGCAAAGAAAGAAGAACCCTTTAGCCTGTCCGCTTATTTTTTGGGAGGTGCGCAGTAATGCCGACCATCAGTACTAAATGGGAGAGCGCGGGAGACAAGGAGTACAAGGACGCGCTCAAGGAAATAGAACGCGGCTTGAGCCAGACACGGGCGGAGGCTAAAAAACTGGCGGCGCAATACGAGGACGATGAGGACAGCGTAGAGGCGCTGGCAGCGACGAACGAAAACCTTGCGGACGTAACCAAGGGCCTTAACGATAAACTCGACCTCCAACGTGCCCGCCTTTCAGACCTCGCCAATGCATATGGCGAGACCGATAGCCGCACACAAGCCATGAGAAAGTCAGTTACGGAAACGGAAGCTGCTCTCATAAAATCCCAGCACGCCCTCGAAAACAACGCCGAGGCGCTGAAGGATGCGAAAGACGCAGAGGAGGGAACGGGCCGGACAACGGAGCTGCTCAACGGCTTGTTTGAGGGACTTGGCGATGTAACGGGCATACAACTACCTAAGGGGCTCGGCGAACTCGACGACACTTTGGGCGACGTTGATTTGACCATGCTCGGGGTTGCCGGTACGCTGGGTACAGTGGCGGGGGCGCTTATCAACCTCGGCAAAGAGACCCTTGAATATAACAAAAAATTACAGGAACTGAGCGATGTGAGCAACATATCCACCGAGCAACTGCAAAAATTGGAATATGCGGGCGGCATGGTGGGCGTCTCGCTGGATACCATAGTGGACACCACGAAGGACCTCGGCAAAAACGTACAGGCCGCAATAGAGGGAGACGAAGAGCTCGCGGAAACTTTTCGAAAACTCAAAGTGCCAATCAAAGATGCACACGGCAATATGCGAGATATGGATGAGATATATCAGCGCGTTATATTCTCCCTCGCAGACATGGAGGAGGGTATAGAGCGCAATAATCTTGCAATGAAACTGTTTGGCGAATCCGGCATTAAGCTTAACCCGATCCTTAATGAGGGAAAAGAAGGGATCAAACAATGGTATGAAGCGGCCGAGGAAATGGGCTATGTCATAGATGCGGTATCGCAAAAAAACATGGAAAACATGAGCCGTAAAATAGATACCCTAACCACAAATCTTAAGGGCGGTTTTCGCCAGGCGATAACGAGTCTGATCGAAATTTTGAGCGGCGACGTGACGCTGGGAGACATGAGGCAGCGCCTCATATACGAAAACAGCAATTCTGCCTATAAAAGCGGCAGGGCGGGCCGCAACGCCGCCGGCACCGACAACTGGCGCGGCGGCCTGACTTGGGTGGGAGAAAACGGGCCGGAACTGATAGACTTACCGAAGGGGAGCAGAGTGTTGAATAATCAAGAGAGCCGCAGCGTGGGCGGCGACACCTTTAATATCAGAGTTGATATGTCGCAGATAAGCGACATACAAAAACTCATTGACATGGCGAACAACTACCGACGCAGCGTGCGGATGGGGTACGGAGGATAACATATGGCGACATTAGCAGATTTGCCGCTCGGGGCAACAATACTCATCCCGGTAGGCACCGAAGAAAACAGGCTATGCGAGGTGGCGGATAAAAATAACCTCGTATCCGGAGGCGCGGTGCTGGTATACAAAAGAGAGTACGAAGGACGGAAGTTTGGAAGCTCGGCCCTATACCCGGACGGAACACTGGATAATCTTATAAAAAATACGATATTCAACAGTTTCCCGCAAACGCTGCGCGAAAAAATGATAGATGTTACCTTTACTCTCGAAGGCAGCGGTAGCATAACCCGCAAAATGTTCGCCCTAACTTACACCATGGCGGGCTTTGGCAATCACAACGGAGTTGCGGAGGGCAAGGCGCTCCAGCTATACACGAGCGATGACAGCAGGATTAAGACCCGCGACGGCCGGAGTACTGAGTGGTGGCTTTCCTCACGGTACTCCCCCAAGGACAACTGCGCACGGAACGTCTACGACAACGGCTCCGCCGGCTACAACAACATAACGAACCCGTACGGGGTTATCCCCGCTTTTGCAATCCTACAATCGACGCAATTAGAAGATGAACAGAACCCCGACGGCAGCTACAGCATAAGGGACTTAAGGCCGAACGACAAAATAACAGTAACGGCAATAAAACCAAAAAACACATACGCCGGAAGCTGGGATGCGATAAATTTTGAGTGGACATACGCAAGCCGTGAGGGGTTAGCACAGAAAAAATACGAACTGCAATATAAGGACACATCTCACACTGACTGGGCTGCGTTGGCCTCCGCAGAATCGGCAAACACTAATGCAAATATACCTCCAAACACTTTTGCTGCAGGCATCGTAAAATGGCGCGTGCGCTGCACGAACGCATACGATCAAGTTAGCGCATGGAGCGAAGAAGCGTCATTTACGGCCCAGGGCAAACCACCGACTCCAACGGTATATGCTACCTCAATCCCGAGGCCGGAAATAACATGGACCGGCGAGGGGCAGCTTGCCTATCAAATAAAGATCGACAATGCAGTATTGCACACTGCTTACAGCACTGACGGGCGGTATAAGGTTAAAGAATATCTGGCTGATGGCGCGCACATAGCCGCAGTGCGGATACAGAACGAATACGGTCTTTGGAGCGATTGGGGAACGGCTGAATTTACCGTTGCCAACACCCCCGGCGCGCCAATAACACTTTTTGCCGAGGGCGGCGAAAAAGCGACCCTTGCGTGGACGGAAACGGATCACAAAACTTACTATATCTACCGCGATGACATACCAATAGCAAAAACCACGGCACACATATACTCCGACCAAATGGCCATAGGGACGCACAAATATAAAGTGCGCGGCGTTGCTGGAGACAGTTACTCCATGTCCAATGAGGTCACGGTCACGCTTTCGGTAGACGCGCCGGAGATAGCGGCGCTGGGCGAAATGCAATGGTTGCGGCTGGAATATTCCACCGCGCAGAATAGCCCGCTGGGCGTGTCGACGTATCAGGATGTAGCGTATCAGTTTTACGCCGGGCGGCGGTATCCCGTGGCTGAGACCTCGCAGCAAATAACCAAAATATACAGTTTTAACGCTGCCTTTAACGATGCGGCGCAGGCAGCGGCTTTTGAGGGGCTGCTGGGCAAGACCGTGATATACAGAGATCAGCACGGCTGCCTGTGCACCGGCCCGCTGATGGGCTTCGAATTGAGCGCAGACCAGTTTTTCAGGGCGTTTTCGTGCAGCGTACAGCAGACGGACAACAATGAGAGGATTGAGCATGATTGATACGATGAGCGTAGTAACCAGCCGCTTTGAGGTGATACGCAACGGGGCTGTTACAGAGCACAATCTGACGGCGGTGGGAGATGACTATCCCACCGTCACCATGGCTGCCGACGGCGAAATAAAGACCTCCATGTACGGCGTGTTCGAGCATAACGACAATGTGGATTATCTAAACGATGAAATAAGGCCGTATTACATCAAGGACGGCATAGAGTATCCTCTCGGCATATACATGGTGGGCACGCTGACCACCAAACACACTAAATACGGCAAGGACGAGGACACCATAGAGGCATACGATCGGGCACTGAGGCTCAAACAGACCAAAACCGAGACCCGGTATTATATTGCGGCGGGGACGCCATACATGACTGCGATACAGAGCCTTATCCGGGACGCCGGAATACCGCGCATACGGATGGACGATTGCGAGGACACTCTTGCCACAGACCGTGAGGATTGGGAAATAGGAACGGAATATCTCACCATCATCAATGCACTGCTGTCCGAAATAAACTTTTCGGATGTTTGGTTTGATTTTGATGGGGTAGCCCGCCTTGAAAGGTACGAGGCTCCGTCCAGCTCCAACATAGACCGGGAGTATCGGGACGACGAATATAGTATTATCGCCCCGGAATACACAGAGGAAATGGACATATATGAGGCCCCCAACGTTTTCATCGTCAACGTATCTAACCCTGACTATGACAACCCCATGACCGCAACGGGCATAAATGACAGCATGATCTCCGCTTTGTCCACGGTACGCAGGGGGCGGCGCATATTGGCGACGCCGGTTGAACTGGATAATATAGCAAGCCAGACGGCGCTGCAAAAATACGCGGATAATCTTGCTGTGAAATCCATGTTTGCAACGCAAAAAATCAAATTTTACACGGCCGTAAACCCGGCCCATGGCGTAGGAGATGTTATCGGACTGCACAACGGGGAGCTGGTAGGCGTATACGAAGAAACCGACTGGAAAATAGAGATACGCCCTGGCGCCCTCATGGAGCATCAGGCAAAAAAGGTGGTGTTCGTGTGATATATCAGGAGCAGGAAGCACTGTTTTTACAAAAGCGCAGGCCATCAGCGGCGAAATTTGCCTCTGTGGTGGCGGTGTCCGGCGGCAAAGCCACATTAAAATTTGACGGTGAAACTACCGCTACGCAGAAACGCTATAAATATAACGCCGCGCTCTCGTTGAAAGCGGGCGACCGGGTAAAAGTGAATAAAATATCCGGCACTTATGTCATAGAATACAAACTGTAGGAGGGCGACTATGCTTACAGGCATTATACGCGGACAGAGGCTTATGCTGCGCACACCCATTGTGGTGGCGGACAGCATAAACTATCTGACTGCAAAATTTGCGTTTGACGCCGACTGGAAGGGCCGCGTTATCACGGCCTATTTTGTATGCGGAGATAAGACCATAACCGCGGAACTCACAAGTGGCGAAATCACTGCAGCGCAGGGAATAAACCTCACTGCAGGACGCTGGGAACTGAAACTATCCGGCATAAAGGCTGACAGCCGCGTGACGGCGGGCCCGGTATGGTTTGACGTACTGCCGTTCGGCGCTGCGGATGGCGAACTGCCGGATATATCCCTGACGCAGTACGAACAACTCCTTGCAAAAATCGGCGACATGGACGATCTGGCCACCGCGGACAAGAATACCCTTGTAGCGGCCATAAACGAGGCGGCGCAGAGTGGCGGCGGTTCCGGTGGCGGGGGATTGCCGGCGGGCGGAACGCCAGGGCAGGTACTCACTCGAACCGCAAACGGCTCGGCGTGGCAGGACGGCACTCCAGGCCCCGTCGGCCCCCAAGGCCCCGAAGGCAAGAAAGGCGATAAAGGCGACACAGGAGCCGCAGGAGAAACGGGCCCCACTGGCCCCAAAGGTGAGCAGGGCCCCACTGGCCCCAAAGGCGACCCCGGAGACAAGGGAGACACGGGTCCCAAGGGCGATACGGGAGCCACAGGCGAACGAGGCCCCGCAGGAGCGCACTATACGCCCTCTGTGACCGCTGACGGCGATTTGTCGTGGAGTAATGACGGCGGGCTGGATAACCCCGCCACAGTCAATATACGGGGGCCACAGGGCGCACAGGGAGCCAAAGGCGACACGGGCGAAGGATTTGCCGTGTTAGGCTATTACGCTTCCCTCTCCGCATTACAAGCCGGAGTATCTAACCCCTCCGCTGGTGACGCTTACGGCGTGGGCGCGGGCGAACCGTATGATATATATATCTGGGACGGCGTAAACTCCAAGTGGGTAAACAACGGCCCCTTGCAGGGCGCAAAAGGTGAGCAAGGCCCCACTGGCCCTAAAGGCGACACGGGCCCAAAGGGCGACCCCGGCGCGAAGGGCGACCCCGGCGTAAGGGGCGAACAAGGCCCCACGGGCGCAGCCGCCGGATTCGGCACACCTACCGCCACGGCGACCACCCTTGACGCGGGAGCCCCCGCTACTGTAGAGGTGACAGCTTCCGGCGCAGATACCGCAAAAGTGTTCACCTTTAAGTTCGGCGTTCCCAAGGGAGAACAGGGCGCGACTGGTGAGCAGGGCGCAAAGGGAGAGCAGGGAGCGAAAGGCGACACCGGAGCTAAGGGCGACCCCGGCCCCTACTTTACCCCCTCGGTATCCGCCGAGGGCATACTCTCATGGAGCAATAACGGCGGCCTGAACAATCCCCCCCGACGCCAACATAAAAGGCCCGCAGGGTGAACAGGGCGAACAAGGTATCCAAGGCCCCGAAGGCCCGCAGGGCATACAAGGCGAACAAGGCATACAAGGAGAGCAGGGAGCCAAGGGTGACCCCGGAGCAAAGGGCGACCCCGGCGCGAAGGGCGATACGGGTGAGCAAGGCCCACAGGGTATCCAAGGCCCAAAGGGCGCAGACGGCCCCAAGGGCGACACCGGGCCGTATTTTACCCCCGCCGTCTCTGCTGAGGGCATAATCTCATGGAGCAACAACGGCGGGCTGGATAACCCCGCAAGCGTCAGCATCAAAGGCCCGCAGGGCGATACGGGAGCGAAAGGCGATCCCGGCATACAGGGCGAACAGGGTCCCGCTGGTCCTAACGAGATAACGGCTAATACAGTGACTAGCATTAACGGCCTGCTCAAGGGCGCAAACGGCAAAGTGGCACAGGCCGAAGGTGGCACGGACTACGCTACACCAGACGATGCAAAGGCATTTGTTGTAACATTCACAGAAAATACAGCAGGACTTTTGAAAGGCACGTTCACACCTGATAAAACATTAGCGGAAATATATGCTGCGTATAATGCTAATAAGAATATTATAGGTCGTTTTGCATCGGGCGATACGGCGGTTATGACGTTGATTAGGATTCAAGACGCAACCACTATAGAAATGGGTTATTTATCCTCTGATGGTATTGTCACACTTAATTCATCCCCAAATAATAACTGGAATGTGTTCAATTACGACTTTGTGAAATCGCCCAGCATCGACGAAAACTTATCTGGCTCTACTATTCCTCTCTCCGAAAACACTATATATAACGTATCCTCTCCTGTAGGTACGTATGTGTTTACCCCGCCAACATCCGGCTGGGCGCATGGCACATTTACTACTGGTGGTAGTGTATCAGTGTCATTTAGTGGTACATTCATTGGTGCGGCTCCCGCAATAGAGGCGAATAAGACCTACGAATTTGACGTATACAACGGTGTGTGGGCAGTACAGGAGGTTGTAAGCGCATGATAGGTATGCTACGAAGGAGGCTAATGAGTAATATGGCAAAGGCGAAAAATATAGCAACGGGAACGATAGATGCGGGAAATTCCCATTTGACAACAATATCAATATCTGCTCAAACAGGCTTTAGACCCGACCATGTTGCGGTGTTTATAGCGTCAGAGAGGACGGAATCAGCATTACAGTTTCATGTTTTGAGTACATACGATGGCAACGTATTATGTTTTGACATGGATACATGGTATATGAACGCATCATCCGTTCAGTTCATTGTGAACGACAGCGGGTTCACGATTACAAACGTTATCATAAACTCGAATGACCAATGCTACTTTACTGGCACTTACCGCTATGTAGCATGGCAAGAATAGGAGTACACTATGCGTAAAATAATTCTATCGGGGGGGGGCAGCCTCCGTAAAATAAATAGCGCCTATGCGCTATGATACCCTTACAGTTTGCTTTACGGCGCAGAATGATGATGACAGGGGGCGGCGGTGCGCCCATATCGGAGTTGCCGCTGGGAGCGTTGATAAATGTAGGTACGGACGGTGGAGCGGGTACGCCTAACTATGAGATAGCGGATAAGGATAATCTTGTGAGCGGCGGCGTGGTGCTGGTCAGAAAAAACATCTATTCTCTATCAATGTTTAATACAACTACAGTATATCCTGACGGCATACTGGATAACTTGATGAAAACTACTATCTATAATAAGATGCCTCAAAAGCTCCGGAATAAAATGATGGACGTATCGTTTCAACTTTACGGTCCCGGTGATATAACTCGCAAGATGTTCGCTTTGACCTACACTATGGTGGGTTTTGGTTCTAACCATGAAGTAGCGGAAGGTAAGGCGCTTCAACTATACACGAGCAACGACATTAGGATAAAACTGTTTAACGGTGTAGTTCATAGTTGGTGGCTTTCCTCGAAGAGTGACCCGGCTTATGCATACAACGTTAATGGGATAGGTATTTCAAATTTGTATGGTGCGTCAGGCACTATCGGTGCTGTCCCTGCTTTTGTCATACCTTCCAGAACACCATACGACTCTACACTAAATACAGACGGTTCATATAATCTAATCCTATAAAGGAGAATACAATGCTAAACAAAAACTATGCCAAACTGGTGGGCGGGTATCCCGAATATTTACGCCTGCCGGTTGAACTGAAGTCACCGCTTATAATCAACGGTGTGACGCACCCCGCAGGGGCGCACCTCTC
>ENA-OROD01000574-OROD01000574.1-human-gut-metagenome-genome-assembly--contig:-NODE-574-length-35121-cov-5.497576_pt1 | contig 35121 bp, 22 predicted proteins | sample MGYA00242123_ERZ509038 | MGnify/ENA primary metagenome ERZ509038 (study PRJEB26280, sample SAMEA2338719) | human gut metagenome | biome: human gut; feature: human-associated habitat; material: faeces... | reverse complement strand
TCAGACGAAAAATCCCTCGCTGTTGGTCATATTTCCGGTTTTCAGATAGACCCTAGGACATGCTTTCGAAAAGGAAATAGAATCATATTCCCATCTTCTTCATCAAAAGATACGGAAATAGCGCCACTTTCAGAAAATGTAAAATGTCTTACCAAAATGCATGATTGATCATATAAATTTATATGATGTGTGGCTATGTCAGAAAAACAAAGCGCATAACGTCCATCAGTAGAAACAGCAATGCTCTCCAGAAGGGCAGAGCCGGTGTATTCCAGATCGTCTACAGAAAGTAAAAAATCACACTCGTACACTTGCTGATCTTCTGGTGTAATGGCATATGTCGGCTCTGTTTTTGCCCATGCTGCAGTTGGTAGCATAATGACAATAGCTAGAATGGAAACAAGGACGAGGCCCAACTTTTTACCCACTTAAATACATCCTTCCATGTATATCGTGCGACCGTTTTCGTGTACGTTTGTGATACATGCACATCAAGTCCTGCACCCTTACTAGTTGGACCTCCCGATACTTGCAGTCCAACCAGCTTTCCCTTAGAACTAGCCACAGGTGCATCGCTTACGAGATCAAGGCCAACCGGTAAGGGAGATGAAACGCCCAAATACGTAGAAACACCTGTGAGATCTCTTACATTTTGCATATTGGTCACGTGGATTGCAGGCCCATACCCAACACTAAGCAAGCCAATAGATGTGGCCTCTCTCTTTGTAGGTGCAGAATAACTTTGCTGTATTTCAATATTTCCGTTTAAATCGATAGAAACTGCAACGGAATAGGAAAGGGAAATAAACGCCGTTATAGAGAAGCCATAACTAATAGTGACAGTTGCTTTCCCAGTGTGATCAAAGGAAGATACTGGGGCGTTATTGCAGTATGCGAACATATTGTTCCCAACAATTCTCTGCCCTGTGGAGACATACATATCTGTGTTAACAAACCGCGCTGTAACTGGATCATAATACCGACTTTGCAGATAGTAGAATCCAGTTTCCTAGTCATAGACATACCCACGATACCGCAAGGGGTTCAGTTCTGCCAATGTACCGGACATGGCAATGATGTTACCCCACGCATCATAGGCATATTGCGCTCCGCTGCCGCCATCAGCACGTTCCAGACTCATCACATCCCCCTGAAGGTTCGTGATGTAGTAGTAGACCGTGCCATTGCAGGTCATGGTCAGAGGCGTGCCGTTGGCATCGTAGCTGAAATCCAGAATGTCGTCCCCAACGGTCATCCGCATCAGCTTGTCACCAGCGTAGATGTATCTGTAGGTTTTGTCATCGCTGGTGCGCTTGGTACGGATGCCGCTGGTGTTGTACTCCATCTGCCAGTCCAGAATGTCCAGCTTAATAGTAGCAATTCAAGTTATGCAATGATGTTATTCTTCCCGTTTCTAGTGGGTCATGGAATTTGAAAATCCCATGACCCTTTAAGAAGTCGGTGAGTACTCAGCTTATCTAACTTGTGCAATTCAAAATTTCTACAATTACGCGCGTTGGTTCATCATAGTAAATGCGATAAGTCTGTTTAGACGAAAAACCGGATGGAATCATCTTATTGCATGAAATTACATCTAAATAAAAAACCTGGTTTTTTTCGTCATTTTCATTTGAGAAAACGTACTCATATGTCAGAGGGAGGGGCGGGGCTGCTCTTGAATTACGATTCTCTTCAACATATTCCCCCTCATAGTATAAAACATGGGGAAACGCAATTCGGGTCAGATAAAATATTCCCGAAAGAATCGAAAACACAAGCAACAAGATCCCGACTATGCAGTTCCGCATACGAAAAGTGTCGCTCCAAGGCTTTTCAAAAAGGATACAAAGTATGCCCAACAGGAACATAATTCCACTTACGGCTAAAATCCGATAAACAATTCCATCATAACAATACACAGCTTTCCTCACTGCATTGAAACATCATTTCGGCAAAACACAAAAACGTGCAAAACCATTATTGCGCTTTTGATTACAACACAAATAATCATTGATTGCGATCCAATCGGCATTTTTTAGCCAATTGAGCCTTTGTATTAACGCTCTGTCTTCTACGCCCATGCTGCCCAGAGACTCAGCAGAAAGGAGAAACAGAGAATTGAAATCAGAGCCATTTGCAAGGCAACTGTGCTGCATCAAAATCGACTTCAACACGTTTTCGGCGCTTTTTATATCACCGGATTTTAAGTATGGCGCGAATTTATTCAGGTCATTCCAAATGATAGATCCTCGGCGCGCAATATCCAACCGATTCATTTGTTGTATTAACTGATTTTGATCTAGCGTATTATCAAGAACATAGAAAACGGATTCATTCAGTGCTTGAATCTGCGATGGAGGAGAGATCACCTCAAACGTGTAAATACCATCGCCTGCGTTTACATTAACTGCGGATGATTTTCCGACAAAATTCATCACGGAATATTGAGGAATGCATCCAGAAGATGTAAACAACCTCTGCTCTAACTCGCTGTACATGGAATACAAACCAACGCACAAGCTGAGGTGAGAAAAACAGCGTTCATGTTCGAACTTCAATAACTGTAGGACGCCATCGCCCATGATTCTGAAATACGCATTACCACGTCGGAAAAATCCCCGGCCAGAAACTGCTGCATCCAGCAGCTTCTGCGCTTCAAACTTGTTCACGCCTCTTTCCTCCTGCCTACGAAATCAACATATAAGCACCAACACCTGGTATTGCATATGGGGTGACACACATAATAGCAAAAACTGCAACTGTGGCAATTACTTCGACGGTCTTACGCAAATCTGTTTCTGTGCGGTTATATCTATATCTTAAAATACCATTGTTCTCAGACCAATATGACACATCGTATATATACCCTGCCGCCTTGAACGAAAAACTACCACTATTTATCTGTGTCTCTTTTGGAAATCTTAATTGTAGATTGGGGTAATGCTTGAGTTTGCCTGTAGTATACCGTGTTAACTGCGCTAATGCACTCGATGTTCTACAAGATCTGCTTTGGCTTTCTTTTTTCAGCTCCCATACTTCACCCGTTGCAGTATTAAACAAGTCGCAGTATCCAAATCCACCCCAGATATTTTCACCGTTGTAATATATGCAAGTTTGAGTCATGGATAAATTTGGCTGCTCAAAGGCAATCATAGCCAATACAGCATCATGGACAAGTTTATCAGTTACTGCTTGGGGAAGATCTCCACTCGCATCAATATAAGCAACTGGGCTGTTATTACAATATGCGAACATATTGTGTCCAACAACGCCTTGCCCAGTGCTGGCAAAGTTATCCGCACTAATAAACCTACCCACCGCCGGGTCATAATACCTGCTATTGAGATAATAGAACCCAGTCTCCTGGTCGTAGACGTATCCGCGGTACCGCAGGGGGTTCAGCTCCGCCAATGTACCGGACATGGCAAGGATGTTGCCCCAGGCATCGTAAGCATAGCTTGCTCCGCTGCCGCCATCAGCACGTTCCAGACTCATCACATCCCCCTGAAGGTTCGTGATGTAGTAGTAGACCGTGCCATTGCAGGTCATGGTCAGAGGCGTGCCGTTGGCATCGTAGCTGAAATCCAGAATGTCGTCCCCAACGGTCATCCGCATCAGCTTGTCACCGGCATAGATGTAGCTGTAGGTCTTGTCGTCGCTTATCCTTCTGGTGCGCAGGCCGCTGGTGTTGTACTCCATCTGCCAGTCCCGCGTATCCAGCTTCACCGTGGCGATCCGGGTACTGCCCATGTCACCATGCGCATCGGTGATGAAGCAGCGGTACTCCGCGCCTTCGCTCTCTGCCGTCATCTCCACCCGCAGGGTGGGAGAAGTCTCTCCGGTCAGATACTCAAAATTTCTGGAGCCGGGAGCGCGGCACAGCCACTGATAGCTCAGGTTTGCACCTTCCGCTTCCACGATGAAGGTAGCGGTATCGCCGGGTCTGCCATAGTAATCATCCGGCTCGTTGATGAGGGTGAACTCCGGGTCAAACTCGCTGTAGGTGGCGACACTGCTGGTAACCGTCAATCTGCCTGCCTGAGAGGTTGCCACATGACCCATGTAGTCCTTGGCGATGCAGCGGTAAAGATTCCCGTTGACACTGGCCTGAATAGGGATGTTCAGGGTCGTGGAGGTGCTGCCGTTGACATTGGACCATGTCTCCCCATCGTCGGTGCTGCACTGCCACTGATAGGTCACCCGGTCACCGCTGGCCGCTACGGTGAAAGTGGCGGTGCTGCCCGTGGTGCCGTAGTAGTTTTCCGGCTGGGTGGTGATCACCACCGGCGGCTGCCTGGAAAGGGAGGTCAGCTGCCGCCCGTTTTCCCAACCAAGGGTCCACCGTTCACCATTATAGTAGCTGGTGGGGTTGCCAATGGCGTCATAGGTGATGGCTTCTCCGTCATAGGCGGTCAGAAGATCCTTCCACTCCGCGTCTCCATAGGTGTAGGTGTGAGTGGCCTCTCCATCGGAAGAAGTCAGAATATTGCCCACCGTATCGTAGGTATAGGTATTGCTGTAAGACACGGGCGGACCATCGAAGCCACTGACAGTGCCGCTCTCCGTAAGCAGCTGGTTCTGATCATCGTAGGTGTAGGTGGTGACGTTGTTTAGGTTATCCGTGCTGGTCAGGATATTGCCCGCGTCATCATAGGTGTAGGCATATCCGGCGAACTTACTGGTAACCCCATTTGACGATGTTTGGGAATAGTCTACGGATTTGACCTGGGTGGTAGTCTTGCTGTCGGAAATATCCCGATAGGCATAGCTGCGGGTAAAGACGCCGCTGTTCATGGACGTCAGTCGCTGCAGGCCGTCATAGCCCATGGTGAACGTTGTCAGCGCTGTCCCGTTCCTGGCAATGGAGAAAGTGTTCAGGCTGCCGTCCGAGGAATTATAGGTGAGATCCTCCGCGTAGCTGTCGCTGCCTACCTGCCAGCTTTGCTTTGTCAGCTGATTGCTGGAATTATAAGACTGACTGGTCCGCAGTACGGTATTTTCTCCATTCAGCTGCTGACTGTTGAGCAGACGGCCAATGGAGTCGTAAGTGTACACATAGGTAACAACTTCTCCGCCGCCGGTTTCCGTCAGACTGTGGAGCTGTCCTTCTCCGTTATACGCGTAGGTCAGCTTCCGCCCGTCAGAATAGGTTGCCGTCTTTATCCGACCCAGAATGTCATAGGTATAATTGACGGTAGCGCCGTTGCCGTAGGTCTGCTTGGTCAGCTGTCCGTTGCCATTGGCATAGATGTTGGCTGCCAGATTCCTGCTGCCAACCTTGACGGAGAGCATATTGCCAAAGCTGTCATAGGTGAAGTTATAGGTTTGGCTGGCGCCGCTGCTGTTGGTTCTCTGGATGGCACTTAAGTTTCCGTTGGTGTAAGTATACAATAGATTCGCGGTATTCGCAATACCTGTTTGCGTTACTCTGCCGGAGGTATCGTAAGCGGAAGTGGTGACGATCCCGTTAGGATCGGTCACAGAGGTTGGCAGAGACCGCATCACGGAATCGCTGTTGCCGTAGCTATAGGATACCGTTGCTCCGGCAGCATCCGTGACACAGGTCAGGCGGTTGCCGCTGCCGCCATAGGCCGCAGTGGTCTGGATGGTCTTCCCGCCGGAACCGGACAAGGTGGTCTATTTCCCGAGTTGCATCAATCAGACGATGGGTCTCGCCCGCGACCCCCAGTCGCGGAACCGCTGGCCGAAAAGATGGTCGCGCTGCTCCGCAAGGCGGGTTACGAGGTTGTCTTTCCCGAGAACATGGAACGTCTCTGCTGCGACACAATCTGGGAAAGCAAGGGCATGGCCGACATCGCCGACCGCAAGACCGCCGAGTTGGAAGAGGCGCTGGCCGGTGCTGTGCGACCAGAGCCCCTGCCTGCACCGCATGCGCGAAAAGATCGGCCGCATGAAACTCTACGAACCGGCGGAGTTCATCTGGACCTTCCTGCGCGACCGGCTGGAGTTCCGGCCCTGTCGCCGTGCATGTCACCTGCTCGATGCGCCGCATGGGGCTGTCCGGGGTGATCGTTTCGCTGGCGCGGCTGTGTGCCGACGAGGTGGTGGTGCCCGAGGAGGTTGCGGATTCACGCACCCCGAGGTCAACGCCTGGGCCCCGCGCAAACTGCGGCCCGTCATCAAACGCTCGGGCGTGAAGGCGGGTTATTCGAACAACCGCACGTGCGAAATCGGGCTTTCAGCCCGTTCGGGCGTGCCCTACGTCTCGATCGTCTACATGGTAGATGCCTGCACGACACAGAAAGCCCCCGGAGCCTAAGCTTCGGGGGGGGCTTTTTCAGATCAGCAGTTCGTAGTCGATGCGCCACACGCCCGTCTCCCCGGGAAAGCCTCAAAATAAGAAACTGATTTGAGTGTGGGATTGTGATTGCACGAATTGCTTGGCGTGATTCCATTGTATGTCAAAATCACAAGTCGAACCATGTTTGGGGAGTGTTACAATAAAGCATAGGAAAAGAAGAGATAGAAATATTCTTTAAATAAAAGGTATTCACACCGTTAAATTGATAACTTTATATTCTTTGTATCATGATATTCGTCTTTATATCTTTCATTAAATATTAGTTGTAGTACAGACTTTTTCAATAGAAATTAATATTCTAAACGATAGCATTTTCATGTCTATTCAAAAGGATAACGGTGATATTGAACTATTTTTTTACATTAATAGTGAGATAATTGAATAGGAAGTAGTTTTAAATTCTGTAAATAATAATTGATTTTTATTATTGTGGTGGGAACAAGAATTACGCCATACGTGTACTAAATAATCAGTTGACAATTATTTACTTTTAGAAAACATTGCTCTGTTCAGCATTAGTTCTGACGACTCTTGCCAGATGTTCGGATAATAGTACAAACAGCAATAGTTCCGCTCTTTCGATTTCAGTTAACCGAAAGACTGAAGAGCCATTGACGGTTTATCTTATCGGAGGTAGTACCCAGTCCATCGATGTAGTTTCGAGCGGAGAATGAATATTGACGTTTAGCGATGAAGGGGCTAAATACATGATGCCATCCCAAAATCGAACCTAACGAAGACAGGAGACAGATTTATTTCGATATCGAGCCGAGTACTACGGGCCGTAATGCAACCGTTACGCTTACAGCAGAGAGTCTTCTTGATGGTTTTCTCACAAGAACCCGCAATATGATTAAGATCGTGCAGAAGAGAGGGGAAAATTTACGATTTGATAATTTAGTCATTACATCTTTGTATAAGAGAATAAGCAACAGCATACAAGGGGCTTTTTTAATTTGTTACATTTAAATATTCAGTTTTAATAACCAATATAAGATAGGCAGATTTTTTGAAATCGGAAAATTAAACTGCTTACTATTTAAAAAATAGGATGATTACACCTGACTGATATGAGATTTTCTAATAAACATCCGCAAATATCATTCTTTTGTGTAAATTGGGTATAAGTTGCGGCCGTTAATTTTTGTCTCGTTTCCGTTTTTGATATATTCATACAATATAGCACGGCCTTCATTAACATACCGACGAATGATATCGCGTTGTGCCGCAATACACAGATAGGAAATATAGGTTTTCATACACCTTTGGCTAATATTCATTGGTCATACACCACTTGTCCCCTTTCCAATGGTTTATCGCTTGCAAAGCGATTGCCATTTATCTCACTCTAAAAGACGCATTTTACTGAACGTTTACGAGCCATCTGATCTATTTCTAACGAATCTATGACTTCCATTTCGTCTCCTGTTTACCCAACAAATTTAGGGAATTTGCATTAAAAAACGACTACTCAGTTCCTGTCTGCATCAATTTTTTTCTTTCTTTTTCTTGTTTAGTAATTTTTTATCACTATATTTGCATTACATCACACCACACCACACTGCTGCATAACAAACTACTAATTATAAAAAATTATGACTAAATTCTTAATCCTCTTGTTTATGTCATTTACCGGAATGTCATTCGCCCAAAAGAAACCTTATTCGGTAACATGGCAACAATTTAATGTTCATACACCTCCGCTTCTACAAATCGGGGAGCTTGCCACTAAACCTGCCGACGGTACAGGCAATTCCCGATGGTCGGTCGGTTGTGAGACCCTTGACCGTGACTATGCAGACTTTTCCAAATATAAACAATACGTTGGAGAGCTCGGTGTCGGCTATGCCCGCATCCAAAGTGGATGGGCTAAATGTGAACAAGAAAAAGGGAAATATGATTTCGCATGGCTCGACAAAATCGTTGACGGACTCAATGAGGAAGGAGTTCGCCCATGGATGTGCCTCTGCTATGGCAATCCCATTTACGGTGTAGACCGTAATTTGGGAGCCGGACTCTTTATAAAGGAAGAGGTGATGAAAGCCTGGTGCAAATATGTTCGAGAAACCGTCAAACACTACAAAGGCAGGATTGCCATGTGGGAAATATGGAACGAACCCAACTTGCGCAGTAAAAACAATCCCGAATATTATGCAGAAATGCTCATTCGCACGGCCGAAGAAATTCGCAAGATCGACAACGAGGCTGTAATCCTTGCATTCGGACTTTCCGGTATGCCACTCGGCTGGACCAAATCCGTCATGGATATTGTCAAAGAGCGTAAAAAACTCCATCTCATCAACTACGTCAGCTATCACCCCTATTATCCCAATCCCGACACTGCGACTACCGATATTCTGGCACTCCGGAAATTAGTGAAATCCTACTCCGAAAAAATCGATATTTTTCAGGGAGAAACCGGTTGTCCGAGCATCCTCGAATACGGTCATGCCATGAATCACTGGGAGTGGAGCGAATACAAACAGGTGAAGTGGGATTTGCGCCGTATGGCCAATGATTTCAACTTAGTCATTCCCTCCTCGATTTTCACCATGGTAGATCTCCAGTACGAGAATATGCTCCAATCGTTCGGACTGATTCGGATGAACCTGCGAAAAAGCGTGGTTTACAAACGTCCTGCATTTTACGGTGTGCGTCATATGGCCAACTTGCTGACGACAGAGGTATTCCCGAAAGAACTTACGCTGGAATCCAGCTATTCAGACCGGGAGATTTCGTTAGTCGGTCTTGCAGACAAAAACGGCAAAACAATAGGTGCCATGCTCTGGTTCAGCGACCAGATACCTACAGACCAACTCGAGAGAGAACTCGTCAGCCTGACAATCGACGGCCTTTCGCTCAAAGAGGCTGTATATGTAGAACCGATTACGGGACGCATATATGACTTGTCCTGCGTTATTCTCCGAGGTGGAATGTCCGGAGGGAAAATTCGTTTTTCTAGACTTCCATTGTGGGACAGCCCGATTTTCATCATGGAAAAATCCTGCGTTCCTTTCAAGCCCGGAAAGGAATAGCCCGTTAATTTGAAGGACTCTGTGATGAGAAAGCGCAACGGACTGACCAGTTGCGAGACTTTCCGGTTTTTTCTCTCAAAACCCATCTAAAATCAATAACCAAATGATGCAAAATGACTTAAGAAATTCCTACGATCTGAGTAGCCTCCTCTGGATAGTTGCGGTCTTATTGGCTGTATTATTCTCAGCCCCGGCTATAGCAGGGGGGAATAGTGTAGATTCGCCACAGCAATCAGCAATTCCCGATAAAATCACCATCAAGGGAACTGTCGTCGACAAGAACTCGTTGCCTGTTGCCGGAGCTACTGTCGTAGCCAAAGACCGACCAGCATTGGGTGGCACCGTAACCGATCACAAGGGACATTTCACTTTCGCAGCCCCGCTCGGAACCATACTCCAAATTTCTTTTGTTGGCTATGCTCCCGAGGAAAAAGCAATTGATGCGCAAACAGAATGGATTATTACGTTACAAGAAGATAACAATGTCATCGATGACATTGTGGTCGTTGGATATGGCGTACAGAAAAAAGAATCAGTTATCGGCGCCATTTCACAGGTAAAAGGCGACGAGCTGGTCGATTCGGGTACAACCAACCTCAAAAATGCTTTGGCTGGCAAGGTATCGGGCATGTCAGTCATCTCTTCCAGCGGTGCCCCGGGCGAAATCGACTCCCAGACATCGATTCTTCTCCGAGGCCTGTCAAGCTGGAAAGGCAACAGCCCATTGGTTATGGTCGATGGCATTGAACGAGATATGGCCTCACTCTCCCCCAATGAAGTTGCATCCATTTCCGTTTTGAAAGATGCTTCAGCAACAGCTGTTTATGGTTCAAAAGGGGCCAACGGTGTAATCCTCATAACGACCAAAACCGGCGTCAAGGGGAAACCAAAATTCAAAGTTAACGTAGAATACAGCGCAAACACCCCGATGTTTCCCGTCGAACATGTCGATGCCCCCACAATCATCAACATGGCGAATATCGCTTACCGGAATGCAGGCTCATTCGGTTCGCTCTATTCCGACGATATTATCAAGCAATATGCCGACCAATCCAATCCGCTCCGTTATCCTGACGTGAATTGGTATGAATTGATGACCAAAGATTTTTCATCAAGTGTCAACGCCGATTTCAGTATGGTCGGAGGTTCGAACAAGGTACGCTATTATATCGGGGTCGGATATGTTCACGACGGCTCAATTCTAAAAGAAGTAACCAAAGGCACCAACTATCAATACGATAAGTTCAATTACCGTGTCAATCTGGACTGGGATATCACCAAATCAACTTCTTTATCATTCAAATTCGGAGGTGCTACGCAAATCAGTCGTAGACTTAATTCAACGGAAACATCCTCTACTCTGTTCTCGACAATGTACCAAGCACCCTCTGTAAGTTATCCTGCTTATTATCCAGCCTGGGCTCTCGGATACTACCCGGATCCCGATTATCCCACGGCTGAAGAAATACGTATTGCCGACAATCAGGGTTGCGTCTATGAGAACCCCTATTCGTACCTCATGGATGCGGATTATCGCTCGACAATGACCAATCGCCTGATGACGGACGTAATCCTGAAACAGGACCTCAACTTTATTACCAAAGGACTCTCTTTTTCTGCAAAAGTAGGTCTTACAAGCAACTATTCCCGAATAGCCAAACAAGCCGATCAGCAGCAACTCCGTTGGGATATCGTATGGGATGCAGTAGATTTGGGCAACCCCCAGGTTTGGCGCTGGGAAGGAAACTCCAACTATGTATACAACGAAAAACCGTATGCAGTCACCCAGAATAACTCACCAAGCGGAATAGAATTTATCTCCTATTACGAGGCTTCGCTCAATTATGCACGTAAATTTTCCAAAAAACACAATGTAACAGCGCTCGCCCTTTATAATCAACGACAGGTCAACTCCGGCAGCTCATTCCCGAAGCGCAATCAATCTTTTGTCGGTCGTCTGACTTACGACTACAAGGGCAAGTATCTCTTTGAAGCGAATCTGGGAGTCACCGGCAGCGAACAATTCGCCCCGTCGAACCGCTACGGCGTATTCCCGTCAGGCGCCGTCGGGTACTACATCTCCAAAGAACCGTTCTGGCAGAAAGCAATGCCTTGGTGGAGTACAATGAAAATTCGTTATTCGAACGGTTGGGTAGGAAGCGATGCGTCGAGCGCTCAATGGCTCTATTATTCCGCATGGAAAAAAGACGGCAACTATATCAAGGAGGATGGTATAGCCAATTTAGAGGCCAAGTGGGAAACCGCACACAAACAGGACCTCGGCATCGAGATGGGATGGTTGCAGAATACCCTGACACTCAACGTAGACTTCTTTGACGAAACACGCGAAGACATCTTCCTGCCCCCAATCGTTACGATGTTCGTGGGAGGTGTAGGATACAAAGAGGTCAACATGGGCGCCGTAAAAAAACACGGTATGGAAATCGAACTCAATTACAGCAACTCAACGCGCAACGGATTCCATTACAACGCCGGAGTTATGTTTGGCCTCAATGAAAACCGAATTACTCGGTTCAATGATGCACCATACATTCCAGCTTATCAAAAAACAGTCAATACACAATATGGCGCTCCTCGCACCGGTAATACACTTATTGACGACAAATATTTCAATAGTATTGACGAATTGCATGGTTATCCGCTCTATACCAAAGAGTGGACGAATATCACTCCGGGTATCTACAAGTTCCTGGATTATAAACCTGACGGCATTATCGATATAACGGATCTGCATACGCTCGACGGCTCCACATACGCCCCCGTAACCTATTCCTTCAACTTGGGATTCTCTTACAAAGGGCTGACGTTCAAAACCCTGTGGACTGGCACTATCGGCAAATACATCAACTATCGCAGAGCCTCCATTATTCCATTCTACGCGGGCGATCTTGTCGTGCATGCGGCACATCTTAATTATTGGCGTCCCGACAACCACAACTCGGACATCCCCGCCTTATCGTTCAACGATCAAATGTACGCATGGAGTGGAGGAACATCGAAATATCCGGGCTACGATCTCGCTCTGCCCGGTTACACATGGCGCAAGTCGGATTATCTGACGATCAAGGAGGTAATGCTTGCCTATAAGTTCAGCGGTTCAAAAATCAAAAGGGCGTTAGGAGTAGAATCATTGGGCGTTACACTCTCTTGTAACAATCTCTGGACTTTCTTCAATTCCAGCTTGAAAGATACCGACCCGCAGCGACTTACTACTGCTTCAAATTACTATCCGACTATGCGGATACTCAAACTTAGTGTCAACCTCGCATTTTAAAAGCCGTGAAAAATAATATTTTACATACAATCAAACTGACCGCCTTATATGGTGTCGCCGGGATAATGGCAGGCGGATGCAGTTACCTCGATGTCGATCCGGAACTCGGATTGACGCAGGATGAGGTCTTCGAAACCTACAAAAACTACAGGAGTTATTTTGACTGGGTATACGAATCAAACGGTGGAAAGAACATGGAGCGCATCCATATCTCATTCCCATTCTATTACGACCTGTTCCAATCCCGCACTTTTTCCTGGTACCAAGCCACCGATGCTGTTGACTGCGGTTTATTAGGAGTTTCTCAATTGAATTTCAAGCAGGGTATTCTTTCGCAAGAGCTCATCGAACAATTGACATTCGATGTGAGTAAGGCCGATTATAAGCCCATCGTCAAAGCGATGTTCTCTATTATTCGCCGTTGTAACATTGCAATCCAGAACATCGACTTGTGTAAAAATGCCACCGAAGAGGAGCGAAACGATTTATTGGGACAGGCATATTTCCTACGCGCCTACGCTCACTTCACGCTCAGCCGGCAGTTCGGAGGAATGCCGTATATCGATCACACGCTCGAAGCCGGGGACGAATGGGATCTACCCCGTTTATCGAACCACGAAGCCTTTACACGGGTCGCCGAGGATTTTTATACGGCTTACGAATATTTCAAAGCCGCCGGTATTTTGCGCCGGAACTCCGCAGCGGATCTTGCCAGCAAGAAGTTACTCGAACCGGCAGGCGCAGCTGCCCTCGGATTACGGGCCCGCGCCCTGCTCTATGCCGCCAGTCCACTCAGCAACAAAAATGGTATCGAAGACTGGAAAGCCGCGGCGACCGCAGCAGCCGAAGCGCTGGAGATAGCCGACGAAGCCGAATTCGACCTGCTCCCGAAAGAGAAGTATACGCAAAATTTCGTGGGGACGGAAACTACCAACGAAACCATCTGGGGCTGGAGTTATCAGACTAAACAAAACCATAAGAATTTCATGGGAATACTTTGTTACCCACAATCATATCGTGCCGGTGCGGGAGGCAATTGTCCCACTCAAAACTTCGTAGACCGTTTCGAAACTCTCGACGGTGATCTACTCATTACGGAAGAAGATCGCAGGGCTGCAATCGAGGCCGGACATTACAATGAACAGAATCCGTATGCCAACAGGGATCCGCGGCTGAACCTCTTTATCGTGCACGATGGCTCGACACAAACTTACGTAAAAGGTCTGAAAAAAGGTGCTGCCGTCAATATCCATTATAATCCAGAAACGAAAACATATCCGACGACCAACATCTCAAATACAAACTTGACATTCGGCATTGCCTGGGGCAGCAAGGACAATGATAAAAACGGCTATTCGAATACAGGCTATTACTGCAACAAATATTGGTACGGACAACTCGGTTCCAAAAACACTACCAGCATCTGGCATATCGACCCGTTGCTGCGGGTAGCTGATCTCTACCTCATGTACGCAGAAGCCGTCAACGAAGCTTACGGTCCCTCGGGTACGGCTGAAAATTATCCGTTGACAGCCCGCGAAGCTTTCGACATCGTTCGCAAGCGTATCGGCATGCCTCGCGTAAAATCCACCGTCGGACAAGAGGAATTCAGACTGCGAATTCAGAATGAACGCTGCGTGGAACTGGCTTACGAAGGACACCATTATTATTATGATATACGTAGATGGAAAACAGCTCCGGAGGTCATGTCCAAAACACTGTACGGCATATATATTGAGTCCGTTCCGGTAAGCGAAGAGCATCCTATCGGACGCAAATTCGAACGCCGTCCCTTACCCAATAACCGGCAATCAACATGGAAAGATTATATGTATTATTTCCCCTTTCCGGATTCCGAGATGTACAAGTTGAAAAACTTCGTGAATTACGAGTGGAAATAATTAAAACATAACAAGCATGAAAAAATATATAGTTTTCTTGTTCCTGATTCTGACAGTTATTTTGACTATCTGTCCAATTTTCGCTGCAGAAACAGAAAGGAGAGATTCCACCGCCAATTTCCCATGGGCACAACAACGCTCCTATTACCAGACTACCGGCAGTTTCCTCACAATTGGTGAAGAAGAACTTGAAAGAAGGACACTCGGCGATTTGCGAAACAGGCTCACCGGTATGATGCCTGCCATCAGTGTTCAGGAAAAGGCAGGCGACTTTTGGTCGTCAAGCTATCAGTCTCCGAATTTGAACAGTTCTTCATTTCAGGTCTTCCTTAGAGGCTCTGGCAATCAAGTGTGTATCGTCGACGATATCTATATTCCGTTTGGTCAAGTACAGCTTGACCCGAACCAGATTGAGTCCATCACGGTTTTGACCGATATTCTCGACAAGGCGAAATACGGTCCGATGGCATCGGATGGAGCCCTGTTGATTCGCACCAAAAAAGGCGGATACAACACCCCGATGCAGATTCACGTGGATATGGAAGGCGGCATCGGTATTGCCGACCGCATTCCTGAATGGGTAAATGGTATTGAATACGCCCGGATGAATAATGCCGCGAGGGCAGTTTCGGGATACTCTCAGCTTTATTTGCCGGAAGCGCTCGAAGGATTCTCCCAAAAAGACCCCTATGACATGAAATATCCCAATGTGGATTACAAATCGCTAATGTTGAAAGAAACATTGCCCCTTTCACGCGTAGGTGTCAATTTCAACGGAGGCGGAGACCGTGTCAAATACAATTTCTCATTCAACGGACTTTACTCCGGGGATATCGTCAAGAACAGTGCCTCCAATGACTACAGCAAACTAAATGCTTCTGCAAGTCTGACGGCCAAAGTCGGAAAATACATCGAAGTAAGCGCTGACTTCAACACATTGCTCTCTTTCCGTCGAAAAGGCCGTACCTCCTGGTATAATTATCGTTCGGTACCGGCCGTCGCTTTTCCTTTGACATTAGGCCAAAGTCTCGGCGATGACGGTGCACGTCTGAACACGCCCATTTACGGAGTATCGCGTACATTCACACAGAACTATTACGCTTTGGGACTCGAGGGAGGCTTCAATACGGAACGCAACCGAACCGGTATGCTCAACACGTCCATCGACTTAGACCTTTCATGGCTCATCAAAGGCCTTAAGTCCAGGACATTGCTCGGACTGACCCAATTCGTACGAACGACTATAGGCAAAGAGGAAGATTATTTGGGCTATTACTGGACTTCTCAAGATGGTATCGGCGCTATTTCGACTCACACCGGCACCAAAAAATCCGGGAAAAGCATATTGAGTAGCTATACAATGCAAAGTCTGTCGTTTTATGAACGTCTTTCCTACGATTGGGCGGCAAATGGCCACAAGATAGCGGCAGGAGCAACTTTCGTCATGAACGACAACACCAATAAAAGTAACGATAATTATCAACGTCAATTGTATGTAACGGCCGACATTTCATATGCCTACACCGATAAATATATCGTTGAATTCGTGGCTCAGTATGCGGGTTCCTCCCGCTTCAACAAAGATAACAGATTCGCATTCTTCCCGTCAGCCGGTCTGGCATGGGTAATATCCAAAGAGAACTTCATGCGTGACATCCGGTGGATTGACAATCTCAAACTGCATACACAAGTCGGTCTGATCGGCGAAACCGACATTTTCGGCGCTCCCTATCTTTATCAGTCTGATTACAGCGCTGCGACAAACGGCATGTGGCTCGGTGCGAATTCCAAACAGGACAGTTGGTTTGGTACCAACCGTTACGTAACACAATACGTTACTATGAATCGCTTGGCCAATCCCGATCTGGGATGGGGCAAACTTTTCCAGGCGGATCTGGGTCTCGATTTTGATTTCCTACAGGCATTCTCTTTTAGCGCTAATTTCTATTATCGCCAATCCACCAACCGCATAGTCAATATTTCGGACCAACTTCCGGCGATATTCGGCCTGCGTGGAAGCGATCTTTATAAAAACTATACCAAAGAGCATCTGCAAGGGGCCGATTTCTCTCTGAACTACGCCCGAACATTGGGCGATTGGTATATCTCCGCCGGTGTAAACGCTTCGACATGGAAAATCGTCAGCGACCGACTAACGAATGATGAGTATATTTACGACTATCAAAAACGTACCGGCACGACAGTGGACTCGTACTGGGGACTGAAATGTATTGGCAAATACGAAACTCATGAGCAAATCAGTTCGCTGCCGGCATATACTTCAGACTTGCAAATTGGAGATCTAATCTATGCAGACATTAACAATGACGGTCAGATAGACACGAACGATCGGATTATTTTAAGTCACACGCTTCCTCGCATGAACTATGCAATCAATTTGGGATTCGGATACAAAAATTTCGAAATACAGATTGTGGGAACAGGAGCAGCCTTCTTTCAGACCCCTATGACCAACAGCTATTTCTGGAATGGCTGGGGTGACGGCAATTACTCGGCTTTCGTCCGCGACAATATCGGCGGTGACTATCCTCGGCTGGCATACACTAAATCGAGCAATAACTTTGTACAATCCGATTTCTGGCTCCGCGACGGCGGATGGTTCAAAATTCAGGATGTGGAGCTGGCCTACACGCTGCCTTTCAAACAAAATAATAAAGTCGGCATTAGAAATATCCGTTTCAGTTTGAAAGGACAAAATCTCGCAACTATCTCTAAAATCAAAGATGTCGATCCCGAATCAATCGATGCGGGAGTCACTGGTTATCCTCTATTCAGAATCATTACGGCCGGAATTAAATTCAATTTCTAACGGTTCTCTAAAAGCTATACCATGAAAAGAAAAATATATCTACTCGTACTGTCGGTAACCGCCGGATTTATGAGTGCCTGTACCTTTCTCGACCCGCTTCCCAACGGTAGCTACAATGATGAAAATTTTGAACTTTATCCAGAGTTGCTACGCGGATTCGTAGATGTTGTCTACAATGAACTCCTGCCAGAAACATATCTCGACAATTATTACATACCCATGTCCTGCGCGACAGACGATGCTATTTACAGTTCTCCGACGGCCGCATGGCGCATATTCTCTTCCGGTTCGGCAAAAATGTTGTCGAATCCTTTCGATACTAAATGGCGGGATAATTACCGCGCAATCAATTATCTGAACATGTTTCTTGAAAACGATCGCGGCTACAATACGCGGTATATGGTTGCAGAAGACTCTGACCTCGCATTGCGCAATTGCCTGCAAGGCAGTGCTTACGGACTCCGTGCGTGGATGTATTTCGACTTATTGAGAGTTTTCGGAGGAAAAGCCGAGAACGGAGAGTTGTTAGGAGTACCCATCCTGACCGAACCGACTGATCCGAAAACCGCCGACGCCTCGACAATCGAACGCGCAACATTTGACGAATGTGCAGAACAGATACTCAAAGATTGCGACTCCGCTTATAAATATCTGCCTCGCAATAACCGCGATTATCCGGGAGATCCGCAGCAATCCATCCAGATTACAGGATCGGCTCGTTACAAATCCCTGGATCAAATAGCCATAGACGGACTCCGGGCCATGGTTTACATCTTTTGGGCTAGTCCTGCCTATAACCCCGAGAACGACATGTCCCGCTATGACAAAGCCGCCAGATATGCAGCGGCTGTCATAAAACATAAACTCGAAGTGGAAAGCACACTGACAGGAGGATTCGACCCGACTCGTGGATTCTCTTGGCATAATGTCAATAGTCCAGAGATCATTTGGCCGTCCGAAATGAGGCAATCCTCCAATCTCGAAACTTCGTTCTATCCGCAACAATTCGGCGGTTCGGCGTTAGTAGCACCTACCCAGGACTTGGTCGATGCGTTCCCGATGGCCAACGGTTACCCCATCAACGACAAACGTAGCAATTATGATCCAACACACCCGTATGAGGGACGTGATCCCCGTTTCTATGCAACAATCTTTTACAACGGAGCGCAAGTCCGCCGTCTGAATAACGCATCAGAGGTCATGTATACATTCGAATGCGCCAACGGAGGTAAAGATGCCCCCGGTTCCAACGAGGTATCCGCTACCGGATACTACATCAAAAAGTTCATTTACAGAAATTGGAATACCAACGACACAACTAAAGAACTGGGTTATCGTTGCATCCATTTTATGAACTGGACCAAAATGTGCCTGATATTCGCAGAAGCCGCCAACAAGTATGTCGGGCCAACAGACGAGGGCACCTACGGATATTCGGCGAGACAGGCAATCGCATGGTTGCGCAATAGGCCTACTAACGATGACGAACCGGGCTTGGGGACATTCGGCGACCCGTATCTTGATGAATGCGCCGCTGAGGCTACAACATTCGAAGGCCTCGTCAAAAATGAATGGCGCGTGGAAACTTGTTTCGAAGGCGACCGTTACTACAATCTCCGCCGCTGGGCCACGGATGTTTCAGAAATCAACAAACCGATCCACATGGCAAAGATTTCAAATCAATCGGGATTGATCTCTTATGAGTACCCGGTCGTGGAAACCTTGAAATATCCGTCACTTTGGGCTCCAATACCGTATACCGAAATTCGCAAATGTCCGAAATTACTCCAAAATCAGGGATGGGAAACGTGGAAATAATCGTCTGTCAAAAATTACACTTAAACAAAATGTATAAAATGGAAAAAGCAAAGATACTGGCACTGCTGCTGTCGTTTCTCCTCACGAGTTGCTATGAAAAATACACAATGGATTATGAACATACAGCAGCATACGTGGCCTACCAATACGACTTGCGCACCTTCGTAATCGGAGAAGGAATGAAATTTAATTTCACCGTGGCCCTTGGAGGGGTGGTAAAGAATACCCACGACCGTTCCGTACAGGTTGTAATTGACGACGCACTCCTGACCGACGACCTGTCGGGCTTCTCCGAAAAGGCGACGGCCCCTTTCACTGCCCTCGACGGCCTACTCGGGAGAGCCCCATTCGGTAATCTCAGTCAGAGCTATGTAAGCAAAGAGGTCGCAGCACAAAACCTTGAGAAGCTGACCCCGCTACCTGCCGATTGCTATACAACTAGTAGCATGGACAATCTCTTCATCCCTAAAGGACGGCATACCACGACCGTGACAATTAAGGCTACCGACAAGATTCTCACGAAAGAGGAGGCTTTGAAACCATATTATGCACTGGCCTTTAAGGTTACAGATGCGGATGCCGACATATTGATTTCGGAGAAAAGTTTTGAGATTATCGCCGTAAAATGCGAACAGCGCTTCTGGGGAAACTGGTATCACGGCGGAGAAACCATTGTTAAGAACGACATAACGGGAGAAATCGTTTCCCGGGAAAGTTATCCGCTAACTCTTCCGCAAGATGACGACAAAATATATACACTCACGACAATTGCGGCCAATGCGGTCGAAAGCGACAAAATCGGTCTGGGAAACGGTAAACTAAAGCTGATTTTCGAAGACGACGACCAAATCCGGATAGAATCGGCTGACGGCTCCAAACCTATCCGTCCCATTACCGACAAACCGAGTCATTTCAACGGTGCAAAGTTGTTGCAGGACCGCAAACTGTACTTGAACTACCAATATTCCAATGGAGATGGCACCACGACCTATATCAACGACATCTTGGTCTTCCGCAATCGTATCCGTGACGGCATTAATGAATGGCAGGATGAAAATCCTGAAGATTACCAATAGGTTTTATTCAACTCTCTTTAATTGATACTGTAACTCATCCAGCAATTATAAAAAACAACCTTATCCAAAAACACAATGAAGAACCATTTATTCTGTTTTGTCCAAAAAATGCAAATGAAAAACCATTTACTCAACATCGGCATACTAGCTGTTCTAATTTTTATAGGAAGTCCAGGTTGTAAGCCATCGCCCTCTCCGCTTATTCTGACCGAGCAATCACATGCGGAACTTACCCCCTATGCCGACACCAGAATAGATACATTGAACCATATAATAGAACTCATTTCTCAGGGAGGATCGTCCGGAATTATATTCAAGGGCGAGTGGGATTTGAGGGGTTATAATCAACTTCAATTCAAAGTTCAAAACCACGACTCGGTTCAATATCTGCAAATGATCGTACAGATTCAGGAAGAGTTGAAGAAAGCTCCGATCAATGCCCGTGTCCTTCGTGGAACAATGACCGACCAACTCTACGTTGGTCCGGGTGAGACAAAAAATGTGAAGATTGAGTTTTCCTCGGACGTACCGTATCCCGAAGTGGACTCTTGTTTTACGGGGATGCGTAATACTCCTTACAGTGTAAATGAACATTACTCCTACTCATTGGATTTGTCGAAGATACAAGCTATAAAACTGCTAGCACGACGCCATACCGCCGGTATGCGTTATTCCATATCCGATGTTATGCTTTTACCCGGTAAACGAGCCGAATCTATTTCATGGATGAAGATGAACAAGTTGGAATTTTTTCCTTTCATCGACAAATACGGACAATTCAAACACAAAGAGTGGCCTGGTAAGACCCATAACGACGAGGATTTGAGGCAAGCCCGAAAAAAAGAGGAGAAAGATCTTGCCGCCCATCCGGGCGCAACTGACCGCAGCCGGTACGGAGGTTGGAAAAACGGTCCCCGACAAAAGGGCACGGGACATTTTCGCGTAGCAAAGATTGACGGCAAATGGTGGATGATCGATCCGGAAGGCTATCTTTTCTGGTCCCATGGCGTTGTGCGCGTTACCACCTCCTCCGGCATTACTCCTTTAGATGGCAGGAACTACTATTTCGAAGATCTCCCGGCGGTCGACGATGAATTGGGACAATTTTACTTTACACACGACGCTCTGCTGAACCCCTACTATACAGCTCGGGGAATCGATTCTACCTACGACTATTCATCGGCAAACGCCTACCGAAAGTACGGGAGCGACTATAAAGCGCTTTATGCCGATTTAGCGCACCGAAGGCTACGAAGTTGGGGCTTGAACACCATCGCCAACTCTTCGGATAAAGCAATCTGTATGATGGATCGTACAGCCTATACAGACCGGATTGAAATTCATTCCGTACCTATCGAAGGCACTACAGGCTGGTGGCCTTTCATGGATCCGTTTGATCCATCGTTCGCTGAAACGATGCGTATGCGTCTACTCGCACAAAAAGATCAACTCGATGATCCTTGGTGTCTAGGATTTTTTGTAGACAACGAAATTAAATGGGGCGACACGAAATCTCTGGCCTCTTTTACTATCAAAGCCCCGACGACTCAACGGGCTAAAATTGCAATGATCAACTGGCTTCAAAAAAAATACAAAACTATAACAACTTTGAACAACCACTGGGGAACTACGTTTGGTTCTTGGAAAGAATTGAGAGCCAACCGTAAAAAAGTTCCAACCGCGGCTAATGGGGATTTAACGGAGTTCAACAAAAAGATCATTGAAGCCTATTTCAGCACCGTACAACGCATTTTCAAAGAGATCGCCCCTCAAAAGCTCTATCTTGGATGTCGTTTTGCGGGTTCTAATGCCGATGTTCTCGCCATCGCCGCCCGTTATTGTGATGTCATCAGCTACAATATTTACCGGAATGATCTTCAGTGGTTCGAGTTACCTGCTGGAATTGACAAGCCTGTTATGATTGGAGAATTCCACTTCGGAGCCATGGATCGTGGTCTCTTCCACCCTGGGCAGGTTTACACAGAGAACCAAAAAGTCCGCGCCCAAATGTACTACAACTACGTACGCTCCGCACTAGAGCACCCGTCCGTTATCGGCACCCACTGGCATCAATTCTCAGATCAAGCTGCAACAGGGCGTTTCGACGGAGAGAATTTCCAAGTGGGCTTCACAGACATTTGTGACAAACCTTATTATGAAACGATCGAAAAAATCCGAGAAATTGGCTACGATATGTATGAAATCCGCTCACAAGTTCAACAACTCAATGAATAAAATCCGTATGCAGAGCATATTTCTGCTCCTAACATTTTTCTGGTTATGTCCGCAGGTTTCAGCCCAAAAACCAACAAATGTGTACTATATCGATGCACGCCGACTCACTGTCGTCGGACAGCCCCTCCCCTATCTTCAGAAACCTTTCTCCCGAATGGATGGTAGGGCTTACGGCCTCAAAGGTTCACTTGCAGCAAAGGCCGCACAATCGACCGGGATAGCCGTGCTATTCATGACGAACAGCCGTACGATACGCGCTAAATGGCACACATCCAATTTGCGTGTTGTCGGAACTAATACCGGCGCCAATTGTCAGAAAGGTCTTGATCTCTATATCCGCAAAAAGGGGAAATGGCTTTTTGCAGGTGTTGGAGCTCCTAATATGAAAGGTAACTGTGCTGATCATGAGGCAATATTAGTTGCTTCAATGGACGAAGATGTAAAGGAATGTTTACTCTACCTACCACTTTTCGATCAGGTCGACCAACTAGAGATCGGCGTGGACAAAGGGAGTGCGATCAAACCTTTGGAGAATCCGTTCCGACATCGTATCATTTTCTACGGATCAAGTATTACTCACGGTTCAGCTGCCAGCCGAGCAGGAATGAGCTACGTAGCCCGTTTCGGCCGCGACAACGGACTTTACTGTATGAATTTAGGATTCAGTGGCCAGGGGCGTATGCAGGAAGAATTCGCTCGTTATTTGGCCGATTGTGACACCGACGCGTTCATCTTCGATACTTTTTCCAACCCGGATTCTAAACAAATTCGCGAACGGTTCGATGCTTTCGTTGATATCATCCGAGGTTCTCATCCGAATACACCGTTGATATTCTTGCAGACAATCCGGCGGGAAAAGCGGAACTTCAATCTTAAAACCGACATCTATGAAGCTCACAAACAACAGACTGCCGAAGAAGTAGTACGCGCTCGGATGAAACGAGATAAACATATTTACTTTATACTCTCTGATAGCTTTCTGGGTGATGATGGTATTGCAACGGCTGACGGGACTCATCCGACAGACGTGGGATTCTCCCGTATGCTCGAAGGCATGACCCCGCCGTTGAAAAAGATTTTTCGTAAATATGGAATTCAATAAAATTCATACTAATAGACGATGAAACACTTATTATTATTTTGCTCAATACTGACAACGCTTTTTGAAATTATTGGCAACGGAACAGTAGCTGTCGCTAAAACTCCGCTTCGAGTAATGTCGTCAAATATCCGATTCAACAGTGAGCAAGACCTTGGCGATACTTCGTGGGATGCCCGCAAACAGCCTTATGTTAACATGATCCGAGACACCAAGCCCGATGTAATAGGAATGCAGGAGCCCCGCGATGCACAATATGCAGACTTGGAGCGTTTGCTACCAGAATATGACCGGTTTCGCCTATTACCTAATAACCAAATTACGCGCAAACAAGCGGCCAGTGGCATGATTCTTTGGTTAAAAGAGCGTTTCCAATGCCTAGATTCCGGCTATTTTTGGCTGGGGCCTACCCCTAACGAGCCATGCCTACCGTGGGATGCCACGGATAAATACCATTACCGCATGGCTATCTGGGTAAAACTTTTAGATAACATATCCGGGAAAGAGGTTTATTTCTTTTCGACCCATCTGCCGTACGATCCCGGGAACCGACCAGACTGTTTCGATGCTGATGGTAAGCGTATTCGCAATATTGAACAGCGCACAAAATGTGCCAAATTGATCGTTTCCCAAATTCAACAAATCGCAGGGAAACGCGCTACGGTATTTCTTGTCGGAGACATGAATTGTTCTGACAATAAAAACACTCTTACCTACCCGAGTCTCATCCCATTTTACCAATGGATGCAATCAGGCCGAGAGGAAGCTCCTCAAACCGATACAGAGTGCAGTTATAACGGATTTGGGAAAAGTCCATGTAAAGATACATGGCGCATCGACCATATCTTTTTTCGCAGGGCAAAGCCCTTAAAATTTCAGACTATCACGAATTCTGGCTATGGCGTTACTTATATTTCTGACCATTATCCGATTACACTGACCGTTGAGTTCTAATTTTTGGCTCTAATCTATTTGTAATTCATGAAAAACTTACTTTTAACCGTCATCATATCGTGTGTCGGGATTAATATAGTCATAGCAAGTCCGAAAGTAAAACTTAAACTAATTTCCTACAACATTCGTTTTCTGCACGCAAAAGACTGCGGTATGCATGCATGGGAAGCCCGCAAGGAGGCCTCAGTCAACATGATTCGCCGTGAGCATCCTGATGTGATAGGTTTTCAGGAGCCCGAACTGCCACAGATCGAATACCTCATAAAATGCCTACCTGAATATGTGCATTTCAAACAAGATCGTGAGGACGGATTGCGTCCTAATGGTCAATATTTAATGATCATGTGGTTGAAAAACAAATACGAACTTTGCGACTCGGGGCGTTTCTGGCTGAGTCCCACCCCCGATGAAGCATCGTTTGGTTGGGATGGTCGCTGCCGCCGTGTAACAGTATGGGTCAAATTGCGTGATAAAAAGTCTGAGCGTACATTTTATTATTTCAATACCCATCTCGACCATCGTGGCAACGAAGCACGACAAAAAGGAGCCGAAATGAATGTTAAAATGATGCAGCGCATCGCTGGCAAGCATGCTGTGATTTTCCATTCAGGGGATATGAATTCTCAGCGCGGAACTACAACCGAAGCCTACCTTCAACCATACGACAACTGGATGAAATCAGCTCGGGAAAGAGCTGTTGAGAGCGATCAACGAGCCACATTCGATGGTTTCGGAAAATCACAGCCTCGTTGGCTCGATCACATTTTCTACCGTCATGCCAAAGCCGTAAAATACGCGACTCTTGACGGAAAAGATTACGGAGTGTCCCATATCTCGGATCATTATCCGATTGCTTGTACCTTCATATTCTGACCCTGTTTCATGAGATTCATTAACTATTTCCGAAAAAGCGTTCCGGTAGCAACACCATACCCGGGCAATGAAGACGCTCAACAGCGCTACTACAAAAAGTTGCGGCTACAAGTGCTCATCGCGGCATTGTTGAGTCACAGTCTTTACTATGTCTGCCGGACCACGCTCAATGTGGTCAAAGAACCCATTCTCGACAACGGTGCACTCAACGCCACCCAACTGGGTATGATCGGCTCGGCAATGCTGTTCGTTTACGCCGTAGGAAAATTCGTCAATGGATTCCTTGCCGATTACAGCAATATCAAACGTTTCATGGCTGCCGGACTGATCCTTTCGGCGGCCGCCAATCTCATTATCGGCATTGCAGGATTTCTCAATGGAGATGGATACATTGGGAATGCAATCTTTTTCCTCACATTCATCATTCTATGGGGTATCAACGGCTGGGCTCAATCCATGGGTGGCCCTCCGGGCATCGTTTCCCTTTCACGCTGGTATCCGCTCAGCACCCGCGGCACCTATTACGGATTTTTCAGTGCCAGTCACAACCTCGGCGAATTTTTCTCGTTCCTGTTCGTAGGGGCAATTGTCGGACTATGCGGCTGGCATTGGGGGTTCGCAGGTTCAGCAGTAGCCGGAGCCATAGGAATAGCCATTATCATAGCCTTGTTGCACGACTCCCCTGAATCCAAAGGCCTCCCGCCTATTGAGGTTCTGACCGGCGAGGAGAAAAGTGAAGAGCATAAAGCTCGCTCGACCCGGAAAATGCAGCGTACAGCCGTCCGAAACCCGCTCGTATGGATGCTCGCCCTATCGAGTGCCTGTATGTACGTCGCCCGGTATGCCGTCAACGGATGGGGTGTACTATTCCTGCAGGAGGTGAAAGGATTCACCTTGGTAGAAGCGTCGCAAATTGTTTCGGTGAATGCCCTGTTGGGTATTTTCGGTGCCGTTTGTTGCGGCTGGCTCACCGACAGATTTTTGCATGGGCGGCGCAACGTTCTGGCATTCATCGTCGGCCTCATCAATACTGCGGCCCTGTGCCTGTTCTTCTTTTCCGGAAGCGGAATGTCCATCAACATATTGAGCATGGTGTTATTCGGGACGACCATCGGCATACTGATCTGTTTCCTCGGCGGCCTGATGGCCATCGACATCGTGCCTCGAGAAGCCACCGGCGCAACTATCGGCATCGTTGGCCTTACCAGCTATATAGGTGCAGGCATGCAGGATATCATCAGCGGCCGTCTGCTCGATGCACACAAGGTGATGATCGGCAGCGAAACCCACTATAATTTCACCCCGGCCACCCTTTTCTGGATTGCGGCATCTACACTCTCGTTCCTGCTTGTATTATTCGTATCCCGAAAACAACAAGGCAAAGAGCATGACAACCGATAAACTTACATCTGACTTACAAAACATATGAAACACATTCTTTCAACGCTGTTCCTGAGCCTGTTGCTATTCACAGGGAATACGACCACAGCAAAGACCTCATCAAAAACTTTTCTGCTGATTTCGCCCGATACCCGATTGAAAAGCGAAATCGCAATCAACGAGCGAATATCTTTCACCCTTTCCGATGAGCAACAGACAATACTCGCTCCGTCTTTCATGGCCATAAGGTTGCAAAATGGAGAAACGTGGGGAACAACTCCCCAATTGCAACATGCCCGCAGGAATCGTATCGATGAAACGATTCATTCTCCTTTTTACAAACGTGAAAAGGTACAAAATCGGTACAATGAATTAATCCTCTCGTTCAAGGGCGGTTACTCGCTTATCTTCCGCATGTACGACGACGGACTGGCCTACCGTTTCGCCACCGACCGCAAAGGAGAAATCATCATTGAGAGCGAAACCGCGGAATACTGTCTTTCCGAGGACCGGGACATGATCGTCCCTTACGTTCTCCCCAGCGGAAAAGCCAAGAAAGCCAAGAATCCGACGTTCGAACAACAGTTCTTCAACTCGATGCAAAATCTCTACTCATACGGCAAAGCCATGCAGCTCAATCCCGACCGAATGATGTTCACACCCGTCATCGCCAAACTGGACGACGGCATGAAACTTTGTATCGCAGAAGCCGATACGGAAAGTTATCCCGGCATGTATCTGGTCAGCAGTTCCGATCGCCCGGTACTGCACGGCATGTTCGCCGCATATCCCCGCAAAGAGGAGCGCGGCGGCCACAACCAGTTACAAATGCTTGTAAAGAGCCGCGAATCGTACATCGCTCGCGTCATCGGTCCACGCAGCTTCCCATGGCGCACATTCATTGTGACACGCAAAGACGGAGAACTCTCCGAAAGCGACATGGTTTACCGTCTGGCCTCACCGTCCCGGGTCAAAAATATCGACTGGATCAAACCCGGAAAAGTCGCTTGGGAATGGTGGAACTATTGGGGACTCTACAACGTCGATTTCCGAGCCGGCATCAATACCGAGACCTACAAGTACTACATCGACTTTGCCTCAAAGAATAATATCGAATATGTGATCCTCGATGAAGGATGGTCGGTGAAATATGCTGGTGATCTGCTCAAGGTCATTCCAGAAATCGACCTGCCCGAGTTACTTCGCTACGCCAAAGGACGGAATGTAGGCATCATTCTATGGGCTGGATACCATGCCATCGAACGTGACATGGAACACGTTGTCAAACACTATGCCGCAATGGGTGTCAAGGGTTTCAAGGTAGATTTTCTCGATCGTGACGACCAAAAGATGATCGATTTCATGTACCGCCTTGCTGACATCTGCGCCCAGCACCACATGCTTCTTGACTACCACGGGTGCTGCAAGCCCTCCGGCCTGCAACGAACCTATCCCAATGTGCTCAACTATGAAGCAGTATTCGGTCTCGAGCAAATGAAATGGACCTCTTCAAAAACCGACATGGTGACTTACGATGTAACACTGCCATTCATCCGTATGGTTGCCGGACCGATGGATTACACGCAGGGTGCAATGCGGAACAGTATAAAAGGAGCATTTCATGCTGACTACAAACACCCCATGAGCCAAGGTACACGATGCCGCCAACTAGCCGAATATGTCATATTCGATTCCCCGCTTACTATGCTTTGCGACTCTCCATCGAACTACATGCGTGAGGTAGAGTGCATTCGGTTCATTGCTTCTGTGCCTACTGTTTGGAATGATACAAAAGTGCTCGACGGACAGATTGGTGAATATATCGCTGTCGCCCGACGTTCAGGAGAAGAGTGGTTCATCGGCGCCATGACCAATTGGTCTTCCCGAGAATTATCACTCGAAATTCCGATCGCTGATACGAACAACTACGAAATTGAACTGTTTCAAGACGGCATAAATGCCGATCGAGCGGCACAAGATTACAAACGCAGGGTGATTCCACTACCCACCAATCGTCGGTTAAAAATCTCCCTCGCCCCGGGAGGAGGCTGGGCTGCACGGATATACCCAACCCCAGCGACCATGAACGACAGATAGAACAGTTTTCAGTTTTCCATATGTAGTACGAAATAGCTGCCCCTTGAAAAACAATATCACAACGAATAAAAAATCAAGCCATGAAAAACCAGATTTTTTCGTTTTCTTTAATGAGCCTCGTTCTAGGAGCATGTACTGATGACGAGAAGAACACTGTCTGGTCCGCAGGTGGTCCCTCTGCCAAGGAAGGATGGGATATATTCACCGGAGAGGGTTACCGCTACGGTTCCTCGATCATCATCAATGCAAATAGTTCGATCAACGCATGGTTCGCGGCACCGGGAGATTTCCACAACGGAGAGGGGGATATGATGTACAAAGCTTCCGGGAATACTATGTACCAACTGGGGAGTAGTGTTTTCGCAAAATCTTTCGAACTCCAGCAAGAGTGCGTATCCATCGGCATCTACTGTCCCAATTGGTCTAGTTCCACCAAAAGCATGACACTGACTCTCTACAAATGGGATACGGATTACACAACAACTTTGGCATCCACGCCTGTAAATTCCCGCCACTTTACCAGCTACGGCGACAATTCAAGGCTCCAGATCTTCGCAGACAAAGCAGCTGATGGCTCGACGAAAATACCTGCGGGGGAAAATACATGTGGACCTTGACGGAAAGAACTACGAACGCCGGAATCTGGAAGGCAACAAGTTCCGAATCGTCCAACTCAGCCGTTTCCTATGTTGACGGAAATGAGATAGAGGGACTGTTTTGTTCCCGAATCTATTACACACAGGCATCAGGTGCTCCATACCGGTACCAAATTACTTATCAGCGTTTAGGAGACGGCGAAAAGACTTGGTCCGCAGAAGAAATAATGCTTAAACCGACAGACTACAGCCGTGACGCACTCTCCTGTTATGATCCGGGAGTAGCTCAATGGGGTAACTATTATTATTTAGGCTATACCTCGACAAAAGATACCTCGTAAACAATCATCTTTACATGATGCGCAGCAAAAATCCCAATGGCCCATGGGAAAAATGGAACGGTAGCAGTTGGGGCGGTAATAACCCAATGCCAATCGTAACATACACTGGAACCCCCAAAAAATTTGGTGTCGGCGAACCAAGTATGGTTGTCCTTGACAATACGGTTTATATCAACTATTCATGGAACGATAAAGAGGTCAGTACTCGTTTAGCTACTGTATTGACTGACGATCCCCATTGGCCAGCACACCTAAATCAACGAGGCACTGTTATCTATAAAGGCTAGATATCTGGTGCGGATCACTGCAATGTCAAATATCGTCTTGACATTGGGAAATTCTACGCCGTACACACTGCTGACAGAATGACCGAAAACAGTTACATCATGTACTGCGAATCCACAGACGGCATTGATTTTCAAGAGAAGGGGTTGCTGGAGAGTTTATTCTGCAAAGGCCTGCACAACTAACTGTGGAATCAGCGAGAACGAACAAGGACATATCAACATAAGCATACCGCAGTACGTTGATACGCTTATGGGATGAGGGGGCGAGTATCGAAGTGTGGGAGCAATGGAAAACAAGATTCTCACCACTAAAATGGTAAACGGGGGGGGAGCTTATTTGTTGCATCAATCACGATCGAGTTGATCAATTACAATGACGAAACAGACAAAAACTGAGGGATCGCAAACGAGATCGACGCAGATCATCTGCTACTCCACAGGCAAGAACGTTTTGACGGAAACACAGACAATTAAACATCTCACTGGAGATCTATAAACTGATAAATACAGAGCTGATTCCAGCAGAAAATCGTGTATATCCATGCGAATACACGATTTTTCTCATATTTCTCATATTTTGACATCAACCGAACGATTCATGAAAAAACTACTTATTCTTCTTTTAGGATTGCTGTTGTTACAAATATCTTATTCTCGTTCCGTTCTTATTCCTAAAAACCGGCCCGAATTGGTCATCTCGAAAATTTACAATCCTTCTTCAGGAAAAATACTGGTCATCTATCAATGCAAGGATTGGCTCAACAGAGTTACAAACTCCTTTGCAGCCCCTGAATTTATGATCCGTATAGGTTCTACCATTATGAGTCTCTCGGCCGCCGACTACGATTGGACCGTAAGCACGGACGGTAGCGAGTGGGTAAAAGTCACCGACTTGAACGACATGCCGCTCACAGCGGGCACGAAAAGCCCTTACGTCCAGCAAATCCGCATCACGGCCGACGTGAACCCCCAAACCGAGCTACGTCCCGCGACGGTCACCTTCTCCTCCACGGATCAGACGCAGACGGCGACCGTTTCGGTCACGCAGGAAGCGGCGGGCCCGGCCTTCCCCTGCCAGTGGATCTTCTCGGCCTCGACCGTCGGACAGTACAACTCCTCGTGGAGCGCTTCGAACATGCTTCCGTCGACTTTGGGCAGCTCGGGTTACATCTCCGTCGTGCGTGACGACGCCAATGCCGGACGGGAGTTCACCCGCACGGTCAGCTCCTACAAACCCACCGTCTCGACGATGGTCGAGGGAGACTACTGGCTCTATACGCTGCCCGTAAAGCGGCTCGAAGCCGGCACGGCCGTGGAGTTCGACGCCACGATGGCCGGCGAAACCAATTCGCCCAAATACTTCATCGTGGAGTATCTCGACAGAGGTGTCTGGAAGAGCATCGAAGAGGACCTGCTCACCGCACCCGCGGCCCCCTCGCTCCGTTATTCCTACAAGTGCTCGGACATGGCCACAGGCGCCAACTATCAGCACGCCAGTATCATGCAAACCATCCGTTTCACCGATCCCGTCGAGGGTGCGGTGCATCCGCTACTGCACCGTGGGACGTTACACCTGCGCGGGAGGCACGCAGAACATCTCGGCGAGCCTGCTGCCGCCCTATGGGTTCTCAGGCTCCTATGTCCAGAACCTCGGCACGGCGGTCCCGGGCAACACGAAAAAGGTGCTCTGCTTCGGCAACTCGTTCTCTTATTACAGCAACCCGGCGTGGATGCTCAAAGAAATCGCCTGGAACGAAGGCACGATCTCAATATTAAGGGGCATTTCAAAGGCTCACAAACAATCAACCAACTGCTGATCCTCGCAGCGGTGGCTCCCGAGATCCACGATTCCGCGTCGAAGAAAATTTCCGTCAATGGGGTTTTACTTTAAATAATTCCAATCAGCAGTTGAACTGCTGTGATTTATAAGTTTAACCGAGGTCATTTAAGCCTCGGAATTAGTTGTAAATATTTGAAAATCAAGGGATGAAAATACTTGCAAAATCATTGAAAATCAGCAATTTAAAGTAAAAAATACCCCTATTTTTTGCTTGTTATGATTCCCAAGGACAAAGAGTATAGACTAATAAAAATCTATATGTATATCTGCGATATGTACGAACAAAGCCTCAAATACCATTGCCAAAGATACAGCAATAATTCGAAACCGTTGTTCTCCGACGAGGAAATCCTCACGATTTATTTCTTTGTCGGTCATGAGCAGAAGTACACCCTCATCAAGGATATTCACAACTTCGCTAAAGAGTACTTGCGCGACTGGTTCCCGAACCTGGTGTCCTATCAGACATTCAATTACCGTCTCAACAGGATGGCCGGTGCTGTTAGGGAACTGTCCTCGCAGTTATTAAGGATGTTCAGGCCTTCTGACTGTCAGGATGATACCGTGATTGTTGACTCGATGCCGATAATCACATGCTGCGGAAGAAACCGTACAGGCAAGGTCGCCAGAGATATCGCTGACAAAGGATACTGTTCCACCAAGAACCTGTACTATCATGGACTAAAGCTTCACATGGTAGGATATCGCAGGAAAGGGCATCTTCCTCATCCGTGCCAGATAGCGCTCTCTCCTGCCTCCGAGAATGACCTGAAGGTCTTCCAGAGCGAATGCATGCCGGATCTTTTCAACAAGAAGATCTTCGCTGACAAGATATTGACTACTGGGAGCAGGAAAGACGCGATAAGGCCAATGAGTTCTACGCTCCCGTCAAGTCAATCAAAGGGGCTCATGAAGAAGAGAAGCAGAGAAGCAAGGCCGCTGATGACATTTATTCTCAAGCCGTTTCATCTGTCAGGGAACCCATTGAAGCGCTATTCAGTTGGCTGAACGAAAAAACAAATATTCAAAGAGCTTCAAAGTGCCCCTCTACTTGCGGACTGCTAATTCATACGATGGGAAAGGTAGCCATCGCATTTTTATACCTTATTTTCAACTACTGATTCAAATAAATAACAAAAAATCTATGTTGCGGGTGAAACGGAGTAAGAAAAATAGAGCCGAATCTCCTTGATAAGCCAATACTTTTTTGAAATTAATAGGAGGATTTGCAAGTTCAAATTTAATGATTTCGGTAGAAATATAAACATTCGAATAAACGCAACTATTGGTAAATTATAGTTGCGTTTTGCCATTATGATAAAAGATATGCTAATAAAGAAGAAGCTGTGTTGGTATAACTATAGTATAGAACAACATATAAGTTTGACAATTCTATCATAAGTATTGGTTAAGAACAAACCGGAAGTTGACTAGAGAATTTATTCAACCAAGTCCGAATAGCATTTACGTAAAAAGCTCTATTAAATTGCACTAAGTTCTCAAAACTCAATTTATTGAGGACTCAATTTTGCTCTCAATAATGTCGGAACTTTATATGTCTGAGGAAGGTTTTTATTAATCTAAAAAAGTGTGAATCTCTAGCATTTTTCCCTTTTGCTTTAACTGATCCACACAACCAGCCATATTAACATGAATAACAGGATATCACAGATTCCATATAAACCCTTGGATATGCACAAGAACTATGTTTGTTTAATTATAAAGCACCCTAATTCTGTTAAAAACATATCATTTATAGATATTCTAATGCAATTTTTTAATACAAATGTATTATCCGAAAAAAATAATGGCGGGATAATGGATGATGCAAAATAGGTCATGAGAAATCTGTAAGTACAAATATAAGGCCTCACTCGTTAGGATTAGCACTTGCTCCATTATAGGCACAAGATTATATACTGTAAATTCTTATGTTCACTTCTCTGTAATTGTTCCCGTTCTCTACAAATAGCCAATAAATAATGATTGAAAATTCTTCACCTAGCAAAAAAGCACATGCTATTTCATTACAATTCATCGCAATAAAAACAAATACAGATGGATAAATTGTTACATACATCGTTGTACCGAGCCATCTTAAAATCACTAAATCGCAAAGCTACTTCTGAAAAAAGGTTGCAAACCTACTTTTTTGAATTTGCCAACGAAATTACAATTATTTGCAACAATACGGAATATTTATCAGTATTGCATACATTAAATTATACCCAAATTCAGTTCCAATACTTACTATTCCGACTTCCTGAACTTTCCGTGCCACCTCCGCCATATGTATCCCGATTTATCCTCAAAGCTCTTGAGTTTATCCGGCTGGAAAAAGAATTATTATATTACCGCCTCGAACATCCGCGACTTTTCATATCCGACCCAGTCCCTAAATCGTCACTCTATTGGTCAAAACAATATCATGCAATTGATCTATCCGAAATACTGTGCACCTTTGACCTTATGAATCCGAATCCGCTTGTCCTTGTAAATGGACGAGCAGCTCCGTTCAATACGGTCATCCGGGAATTTGAACAATTCTTGCATGTAAAACTTGGAGAACCAAGCGATATCAAGCGTCGTGTTCTTGATCGAAAAAGGGATCGTTCAAAATTCGTGGAGATAATGCTCCATACGCTGAACGAAGAAGACAATGAGTAAATTTACTCTCATTTTTTATACATATGTATATCCATCCATGCGATTCAGTGTTAGGAAACTCCCATCTTTGCATGTGAAAACCAACCCAACAACCTATAGATCCGAACGATGAAAAAACTAGAAAAAGTTCCGTTTATCAGAATGCTTGACACCCTGCTTAACCGTCGATTGTCGGATGCGGAGTGTACAGCCTTTCATGCGTCTTATGAAGAGTTTATCGACCTGCTGCACAGTCTTACGGCTCAATCCTGTAGATCGCCCCTCGACCTGTTGCACGAACTTGCCCGCCTCCAATCCTCCCTGATGCGGCTACAGGAGCGGATTATCGAGAAGGAATCTCCGCAAGCGTCGCTGCTCAAATCGGCGCTTCTGTTGACGAATTTCGAGATCCGTTTGATTTTCACCCGGCTTCGCTATCCTTCCATCGCCGATCCGGTGTCGGTCGAAATCCCTAAGTCGCCGCTGTTCCTCTCCG